>OAUS01000854.1_pt1 | contig 18926 bp, 11 predicted proteins | sample 1516801 | NCBI WGS metagenome assembly OAUS01 (sample SAMEA2580001, study PRJEB22360) | human gut metagenome | biome: human gut; feature: human-associated habitat; material: faeces | place: Denmark | collected 2008/2010
TCGACCCCATCCATCTGTCCGGCGGGTCCCCCCCCGGCCAACCCGCCAATAGCGTAGCCCTCGGCACCCAAATCGCTCATGAAGCGGGCACTTTCCTGACGCAAGTCTTTGTAAACGCAACCTTGCACAATGGGGAAGAGAGCCTGGCTGTAACCATATTTCGGTTCGGTTTCGTGAAAACGCTTCCAGCAGCGTTTCATCCATCCGTGCGTCAGGTTCAGGCTCTTGCGGGCATAGGCATAGTCGGCTGTTCCCGGCGGACACTCATCGAAGGCCATCATGATGTCGGCCCCGATGGTGCGCTCAATGTCCATCACCTTTTCGGGGGTAAAGAAATGCTTACTGCCGTCAATGTGCGAACGAAATTCGCAACCCTCGTCGCTCAGTTTTCGAATGCCGGCCAGCGAAAACACCTGAAAGCCGCCGCTGTCGGTAAGCATCGGGCGGTCGAAACCATTGAACTTGTGTAAACCGCCGGCACGTTCCAGAATGTCGAGTCCCGGACGCAGATACAAGTGGTAGGTGTTGCCCAAAATGATTTCGGCATTAACCTCGTCTTTTATTTCGTGTAAATGCACGCCCTTCACACTGCCCACCGTACCAACGGGCATAAAGATAGGGGTATGTATTTCTCCGTGGTCGGTACGAATCAGTCCGGCGCGCGCAGCACTGGTGGCATCGGTATGCTGAAGTGTAAAATCCATATTAAAGTATAAGCGTGTAAGTGTAGGTGTAATTATTTTTCCTTCATCAGCCTCACAGCCACATCATCGGGTTGTTCGGCAGGCTTTTCGGCCTTTTCGTCAGGAATGGTAAAAACGATGGGGTTATCCACCTTTTCGTCGAGCAGGGCAAAGCTAAGCACATCCTTCACGTCCTGCACAAAGTGGAAAGTCAGTCCCTTTACATAGCGTTCATTGATATCGGCCACATCCTTGCGGTTTTCTTCAGAAATCAGAATGTCGGTAATGCCAGCTCGCTTGGCTGCCAATATCTTTTCCTTGATACCGCCCACAGGCAGCACCTTGCCACGCAAAGTTATTTCGCCCGTCATGGCCGTATTGGCACGCACCTTGCGCTGCGTCAGTGCCGAAGCTATTGAAGTGGCAATCGTAATGCCGGCCGAGGGACCATCCTTCGGTGTAGCGCCTTCGGGCACATGAACGTGTACGCCCCAATGGTCAAAAATGCGATAATCCAAGCCCAACGAGTCTGCATGGGTTTTGATGTATTCCAAAGCCAGCACGGCACTTTCCTTCATCACATCGCCCAAGTTACCCGTCATTGTCAGCTTACCGCCCCGGCAGCGGCTCACGCTGGTTTCGATAAACAGTATTTCGCCGCCAACAGCTGTCCAAGCCAATCCCGTCACCACACCGGCATATTGATTGCCCTGATATTTGTCGCGGCTGAACAAGGGTTTGCCCAGCAGTTTTTCGATGTCGGCAGGTTTCAACGATTTATCGGCAAAGGGCATCTGCTCGTTATCGGCCATAGCCGTCAGATACGACACTTTGCGGAACACCTTGTCAATCTGCTTTTCAAGCTGTCGCACACCGCTTTCGCGGGTGTATTTATCGATAATAAAGTCTATAGCCGAAGGGCTGAACTTCAATTTAGACATATCGCCCAAGTCATATTCCTTCTGCTTCTTCGTAATCAAGTGGCGACGGGCAATTTCCAATTTTTCCTCAGCCAAATAGCCCTCCACCTCAATCAGTTCCATGCGGTCGAGCAGCGGCTGCGGAATGTTTTGCAAGCTGTTTGCCGTAGCAATGAAGAACACTTTCGAGAGGTCGAAGTCTAAATCGAGGTAATTATCGTGGAAAGCATTGTTCTGTTCCGGGTCGAGCACCTCGAGCAAGGCACTCTGCGGGTCACCGTTGTACTGTCCGTTCGTCATTTTGTCAATTTCGTCGAGCACAAACAGCGGATTGGCCGATTCGGCCTTCATGATGCTTTTAATGATGCGTCCGGGCATGGCACCGATATAAGTGCGACGATGACCGCGAATTTCCGATTCATCGTGAATACCACCGAGCGCGATGCGCACATAATTGCGGTTCAATGCACGCGCAATGCTTTTGCCGAGCGACGTTTTACCCACGCCCGGAGGGCCATACAAGCACAGGATGGGGGCTTTGTCTTGACTGCGGAAGCGCAAAGTTGAAAGATGTTCCAAAATGCGTTCCTTCACCCGCTCCATGCCGTAATGGTCGTGGTTCAGCACCTTTTCGGCATTCTTCACGTTCAAGTTGTCCTTCGTGTAAATGCCCCAAGGCAAATCGGCCACCGTCTGCAAGTAAGTGAGTTGCGTTTGGTATTCGGGCATTTGCGGATTCATGCGCTGCAGTTTTTCCATTTCGCGCGTAAACACGGTCTTCACCTTATCAGGCATTACGCGACGGGCCAGTTTTTCCTCCAGGTCGAAAGTGTCAGAAGTTTCATCATCGCCCAATTCACGCTGAATTTGCTTCATCTGCTGGCGCAGGAAAAAGTCCTTCTGCTGTTCATCGAGTTCATTCCGCGTACGCGCCTCGATATTATGTTTGAGCACCGCCAGCTGACACTCGCGCGAAAGCATTTCCAGCAATTTCATTGCGCGCTGTTTAATGTCGTGCATCTGCAAGAGTTCAAACCGCTCATCCTGCACCAGCGGCATGTTGGTACAGATAAAGTTAATCAAGAACACCGGGTGCGAAATGTTGCGCACGGCAAAGGTAGCTTCTTCGCCACGAATTTCCTCGCTCACATCCAGATAGCGCACCACCGCATCGCGGCAAGCCTCAGCCATAGCCTTGAATTCTTCATCCTCGGCATCGTAAAGCACCTCTTCGAGCGGACTGACTTCAGCCCGGATAAAAGGTTTGCGTCGCTTCAGTTTCTCCAGTTTAATGGGTCCGTAACATTGCAGAATAGCCACTGTTGAACCATTCGGAACCTCAATGGTACGCATGACGCGTGCCAACACCCCCTCATCATATAAATCATCCTTATCCGGATCTTCAACCGAGCTATCTTTCTGTGCAAAAACGGCAATCAGCGATTCGCGTTTTTTTGACTGTTCCACAACCTTCAAACTTGATTCTCGTCCCACTGTTACCGAGCCTACCACTCCCGGGAAGAGCATCATGTTTCTCAGGGGCAGAACGGGTAATGTATCATCAGAAGGTGTATGCAGCAGTTCATTCATATCGCCATTGAAATCAGCAACGAGTGAAAAAGCATTCTGTGGTAAATTGTTTTTTGTCTTTAGTTTGATATGCGTCATGGATAATCTATAAAACGATTTTTACGGATATATAATATAATGAGTGGTGTTTAGATACGTATCATCCGGTGAATTTACATTCCGAGTTTTATTTCGCCGGTTTATGTATGCTTTGTCTATGGGAACGCCCGTTTATCTGCTCTGAGTCAACGTGCGCAATGCCTTTTAGTGCATTATTTATGCGAATATCCGTCTTCGCTTCTTTCCCAAACTGCAAAGTTAGTGCAAACCGAATGCAATACAAAAGAAAAGCCTGATTTTATTTTGTATGGCTGAGGTGAAGCCTAACTTCGGCGAAGACAAAGTGCAAACCGAATGCAATACAAAAGAAAAGCCTAATTTTATTTTGTATGGCTAAGGTGAAGCCGAACTTCGGCGAAGCCAAAGTGCAAACCGAATGCAATACAAAAGAAAAGCCTAATTTTATTTTGTATGGCTAAGGTGAAGCCGAACTTCGGCGAAGCCAAAGTGCAAACCGAATGCAATACAAAAGAAAAGCCTAATTTTATTTTGTATGGCTAAGGTGAAGCCGAACTTCGGCGAAGCCAAAGTGCAAACCGAAACTTTTGACGATAGCTCATCGCTTGGTTCAAACAACGGCATACTGATAAAAAAATCAGCGAATAGCTTTGATTTAAATAAACTAAAAAACAAAAAAGCGGCTCCTCGTCCTACATCAGAACTTGGAGCCACTTATTCAATCGTCACAATCGTTTACCTACCACGATGAATAGCTATCAACTTATTGCTTTACAGCCAACTTTCGACTGACGCTGCCAGCATCGGTTGTAACTTTTACAATGCAAATAGGTACATGCACCTCTGAAAGCGTTGAACTGTAAACACCTTCGGCATGATATTGCTGAAGGAGTTGACCATTTAGCGTATAAATACTGATGGAGCGAATAGGTGCTTCGGAGGCTACAATGACTTCATTGCGTTGCACTGAATAAACATTGACTGCAAACTGAGCATCCACTTTCTCAACTCCTTCAATCGCGGTTTGTTCACCTCCGAGTGTACGCAGGAAATAGCGTCCGTGCGAAGGCAGACTCACGCTCACCTGCATGCCTTCGGTCAGCGGTGTTTCGGTATTGGTCTGTGCATCGTAGAGTATGGGCGATTTGAGTTTGTCAACGTGATTGAACGTCAGCACGGCTTCTTCGCCTTCCTCACCAAACACGCCAATGGGTATTTGCTGCTGTGAGACTAACAGATTGATAGCAGTAGCCTTTGTGCCGGCCACAGTATACACCAGCGGGGTGTACTTCATGCGGAGAGCTTCATCGTCGAGCAACATCACATCGTCGGTTTCGGAATCGGTAGCTGTAGCTGCATAGGCCAACGAAGCTGTCGATGCACCACCCTGACTGCCTTGTGCCTTGATGCTGAAGCTTTGCCAACCGGTATGTGCTGTTTGAGTCTGGGTATCGGCATTTTGCATCTCGTGCTTAAAGGCTATGTCATTATGAGCAATGCCTATGGTGCTCTTTTTAACATACATACCGCAACCGGGCATAAGCACCGGAACTCCTGTTCCATCAGCTGTCACCCAAGTGTGCTTACCCGTTTCCGAATCACTTGTCAATTGCCCCGCAACGACTGTTCCATCGGGATTCACTGTCCAATATTTGGGTTCCAGATTCGAATTGACAAAGAAGAACTGATCCAAATAGAGTGGCGCAAGGAAGGGATTGCCCACCAGGGCATAACCTTCGGCCGAGGGTGAAAGTCTGACAACCAACTCTTCTGTCTTGTCGAAAATATTGGGATTACTTCTGTCCACGAAATCGGATATGAACAGACGGCCTGCACCTGTTCGGTCTAAAGGTTTGGCTGTTGCAATCCCATACTCGGTATCTGCCTTGGGAAAGCGGAACTGGAAGGGCTGATTGTTCTTATCATTCTTCAGTCCTTTCACCGAATAGGCCAAACCGGGTGCATACAGCACTGCGGCATCATTGAAGGCTGTGCTCCATTTTGAACCTAATGTTGCATGTATAGTGTTTTGTCCTTGCTCAATGATTTGTGCACTACTGTCCCAGCTGCGCTGATAGATTTCGGGATTATAGCGGTTGTTATTCGCTCCGAACGTCACATCTTTGAACAGCGGAAGTTCGGCTTGTGAATGCGTTTGGCTATCAGTGTACCAGTCGCCGGCCACGGTACCTTTAAGGGGCAGGCTTACGAGTTGCCAGTGGTTTGGCTGCAAATTCACATCGAGCGAGGCATGGTTATAAATCAGGTAATCGGCATTTTCAACCTCTGCTCCGGGCTGTAAATGGATACGGTCGCAAATGTTCACGCGGAAACGTTTGGTAACCAATCCTGACTTAGTGTCATTATCGTAGGCCATCAAGTCGTACTGGATAAACTTCGTAGCATCCTCCATGTCTGCAGGCTTTTGGGGTGAATCCCAGCCCCACTGCATGTTGCCACCTTCCTTATAGCCCGACATATACAGGCGGGCTTTACTATCGGTGGGCATAAGCACCTTTGTAAAGTGCATGGGCACGAAAGCATTAGCGGTGGTGTTATCCTCGTTCGAGGTGTAGTCCGCAGCCGGATAATGCAAATCGGCATTGTTGGCACGTTTCCAGTTTGCATCGTTGTTCCAGTTTTTGGTGCGTCCATCGGCTTTACCCTGCCAAACCACATATTCAGGGACCACTTTCATGCGGAAATTCATCTTTCCATAGCAGGCATTCGTGGGTCTGTTGTTTGCATCTTTTTCTTCGAAGAGCACCGTAAACTGATACTCATAGCCTTCCTTAGGCTTGAACTTAGAGTCATAGAACGACACTTCCATTTGGTCGGTAAACGGGCTCAACTGGTCATACTTGCGAGCTTCGAGGCTGTGCAATTCGCCCATTCTGCGTGTATCAGTATAAATATCTTCACCGTTTTCAACTGCTTTTCCCAGTAGTTCTTTGTATGCAGGGTCGTCCGTTTCAACCAAGAATAAATACTTACGGTCATTCAACGAGGTAACCGGTGCAAGATGGGTTGAAGATGCAGTTACAAGTTTGGCTCGACACAGATTGACCGTCAAGGGGCTACTTTTAGAGTTAGCCATTTCAATCTGCTTCTTGCCTATGCGCAAACAGGGATTCAGATAGTCATTCGGATACTTAACTTGATTAAAACCTATATTCAAATCCGGAGCTTCAGACGAGGCGGTCAAGTGAAGCGGCAGGTAATTCCAGCAAATAACGGTTTCATCTACATTATTTGGTTTACCGGGCCAATCTGTTTTCAAGGAATCTAATAACACATTTGACCTAATGGGCTGCACGCAAACGTCCCATGCCGTACCTTCGATTTTAACAATCATATCTTGCACAGCCAGTACAAGTTTACTATTATTAGCCCGAAGCAAGGCTAAATCCTCTTGTGTGAATTGTGTACTTGAATTATTCTGAGGTTCAATGGAATTATCCATAATATCCTTAATATCAGGATAGAACTCTCGAAAGTTTTTTAAACTTTGCGAAATGGAGTATCCCTGTTCATTAGGAATTACAAACTCATCTTCCGTTCCAAAGAACCAATCGTAATAGACAAAATGCTTGGGTACATCGACATACTCTTTATTACCGTATTCATCTAATAATACAGGAATTCGCATCTGAAAACTCATGGTGTACTTCTGATTTTGACAGAAGTCAACAGAAGGGTCTACAATTTCGCCATCCATCTTCACCAAGGTCTGCCCTTGTACAAAGAAACGAGTTTCGATGGCGCAAGGATCACCGATTACCTTGGCAAATTCCTCTGTCCATGCTTTCACATGCTCATCTGTACTAGGTTTTGCATTCACATTTGGATCGTTAGGAACAATAAGCATAATGTAAGGCCGGTTAGGCGAAAGAGCGGAATAGAAGTCACAACTCAAAGAGCGAACACCTGCTTCGTCCGTTCTACCATAGAAATAGGATCGACCATCAGTTCTATTATCTTTAGCTAAACATGGATATTTTAATGTACCTGTATATTTTCTATTCTGATCAAACGTTGGTTTAAAGTATAAAGTAGCCACTTTATAATCAAAGTATTCCTGAGAACCTTCAATTTGTTCGTTCGAACCAATCTGTTGATACGAAGCTTTAATAGCCGCTATTTTTTCTTCATATGTAGGATTTTCCTTACCATGAATGGCTTGACGATACTTGAGTTCATCGAGGAAGCAGAAGCTGATTCCGTGCACTTGAGAATCTTCTGACTCACCTTCTTTTACGCCCAAGCGCGAGGTCAATCGTTCCCAATCGAAGTCCATGTTCATCAACGTGCGTTCGTTGGCACACGATTGATCCATCTGCGTAATCTTTGCCGAGGGTTTCATCAAGAACACGCGGATTTCGTCCAAGTAAACGTCGCCACCTGATGACGAAGCTGAATAGTTGTCCACCTGCAGCACATAGGAGTCAAACTCATTGGCATCGTATTTATTCACAAACGAAAAATAGGTTTGCATCCATTCGTTTGTATTATCTCCTTGTCCGGGTTCACCATTATCATTATAAGTAGTCGTTCGTATTTGTCCCGTCAAATGACGATAAATGGGGGTATAGGTTTTTATCGTATCGCTCTTTCCATCCACCGTCACCTTTTGTTCCTTTACGCCCATTACAGTGAAAAGCAAACCTGCATCGTTTGAATCATGACCTTCTTGACCGGCACTTTTCACCCATGCTGTTACCATCATTTCCGAACCGGCACAAAGCTTGTCGCGAAAAGGAAGACGTGCAATTACACCCGGACGGTCAGACACATCGACATACATAAAGTAAGTACTGTTGTTATCCTTACTGTTTTCCAAATTCGTAGGTGGACGATTTTTATTACGGTCACTAATATCTCCATAACCGATATAGTCATTTACAATGGAGTAAGACCCCCATTCTGTCATTGAACTATTCGGAGCATGTTTTGATATTGAACCGTCATAAAAAGCATACGAACTATTCTCCCATGCCATAGGAAATGGATAATATTCAGGCTGATGGTCGGGTGACAAACTGGCTACACTTGGATCGTAATCAAAATCAAGTTCGGTAAGTAACTGCAAATTATCTAGCATGTACTTGGGCGAACGATAGCGATAATTCCATTTTTCCTGCTGAACACCCGGAGTGCCGATTTTCGACACTTGAGTTTGGGTGAGCAAACGGGAATTTTCGTGAAAGTGAAGATTAAAGCGTGCTATGTTATAGATTTTACCACCCACATTCTTTGTCACAATAATTGTAGCGGCACTTCCGTCGGCCACACTCCATCGTTCATATTGTTTAATTCCCTTCTTTCTAAACCGAATAACGCGATTGGTCTTGTCTAAAGAAGTTGAAAGTTTTGAATCTATAATGTCTAAATCAACATCGGTTTTTTCCACCTTAACTTGCTGAACTATCAGTTCTGTAGCATCTTTATCAGCACCAGGTACTGCATATCCGCGTGCATCCTTTGATAATGTAACTAATTCATCCGTGTTGTTCGACAAGTGATAGGCCGGCAAATGCAGGTCATATTCTTCTAAAAATAGTTTTCCATGAATATTATTAGAAGTAGCACCTTGATATTCGGGTTTAGACAAACGACCAATATCGTTTTTACGTTTTTCGTCATTTGTGGTATTTTCATCAACACCTACAATATAAAACAGCACGCGTCCTGACAACGTGGGTTCATATTTATTAGTCAGAAAGCGATTTATAACATTTCCAGAAGGATTAGATGTATACTCTTTTGAAAAATCATTATAACTTGACACATCACAGGCCACCATATACCAACGGTTATCGCGATACGTATTACTACCTATTTCACCTACCCATCTTTCAAATTGTTCATTTGTAGGATAATAGAAGTTCATGGTATAGGGAACAACTTTACCACTATGATATGTATACATGGGTGCCACTACATAACCATTGCCAAAACGATAGGCATAATTCGGCCTCTCGTTGTTAACCGTAATATGTTCTGGTGTCAACAAATCATATACATTTTCTTTATTAGGATTATTAACTCTAAAAGTTTTGCCTGTTCGGTAACTATACCAACGATGATAGGAATTGGTTGATATTTGCATACTACTGAACCCCGTAGGCAGTGAGAGTTCTACAATAGAACCTTTTTTTACATAGATTGTATCCACATAAACGTGCGAAGCCTGCAGTTTTTCAGTCGACGACATATCGGCTTCAAACATGGATTGTTCATCGTTAAACGTATCCATATTCTTGGCAGCATCCGACATACCAATGTTTTTACGGATTTCAAACCACTTGGCCGGTTTATGCTTTATTTCAATCTTCGCTGTATTTACTGTAGTCCAACCTGAACGATAGCTTTCCAAGTATTTATTTCCTTTTACTTGTGCATTAACGGGCATCATGCCACTCAGGGTGGCTACCATAATCAAGGCAACCACCTTTGTAAAGAGGGCATTGAGATGAAAAAGTTGCGGTATGTTGTATATTCTTTTTTTCATGACTTCCTCCTTTCTTTATTGGGCAAACATTGTAAGCACTTCGGGCAAACAAAGCGATTGTTTGGCAGTGGTTGGTTGAGGAAGAAAAGGCATGTAGTCCTGAACCACCTGAATAATCACTTTGTATGTGCGGTTAAAACCTCGATCTTCATATTGCCATTGGGCATTGAGCAGAAAATGATAATTCCGCTTCGTTTCATTGGCACCGAAACGACCTTCTACAGACCCACTCTTTTCATTCCACTCAATCGGATAAGTTTCTGTTTTATCTGTGCCCGAAGCATCACCTTCGACTATGCATTTTTCGTATTCCCACTGCCACTTCACATCCTGCATGAAACTTTGTCCCAGGTTAATACCTTTAGGAGTGATGCGAAATTTAGATGTAACATCCATCATTTTTATCAAATAGCTGCCGTCAGCAGTTACCTGATACGGACGGGGCTCTGCACCAATTGGCGCACGCCAAGCTTCGGCTGTAATATCAAGTTTGTAGTTATTCAGCACCACATTCAGCGGATAAATGCTGTTGCGCGGCACTTCAGTGCGCGAGGTTACGGCTTCGTAAGTCATGCCACTGAACTGCCGGGTTTGCACCTTCACTTGGAAACCTCCTTGTGTACACCGCTGTGTAGCATTGACATAAAATTCAGCCACCTGTTGCGGTTTGGTAAGCGTCAGTCCCTGTTCTCCAAAAGAGTGGGTATATTCGCCTTTAAATTCGGTAGGCTGTGTATTTGTACTGAACAGCGGCACTTTATCAGCAAAACCCGAAATGCTGAATGAGGTCGAAGTTATCGTTTCGTTATCATTCGAATACTCTGGACTACCAAGCGTTCGAGGCCAACACGCAGGCTGCGCGTGTTCTTCGTAACTGTCACCGTTTCTTTGCCCGACATGGGAATGAACCGATTCTCAGTAAAATTAACTCGTGAGGCAGGGTCTTCTATCATCAGGCCATCATAAGTATCTAAAGCTACCGTTTCATACAAACCCCAACCTATCAAACTATTCCACGTTGTATTTTCCACCGTTTCCCAGTTCGCAAAGGCGAGCAAGGTTTTTTGTCCCGGATTCAATTTCAACGGCTCTGAAACGTATGTTTTCAGGTTACCTTTATTAGCTTCTACTGGAAGATTTGTGGGCAAAATTTTAGCTTCAAGCTGGCCCTTGTCATTAACCACACATACACACAAGCTGTGAATGTATTCGTGCTCCGTGCCCGTTTCAGCTGCATTAGGTTTGACATCACTATTGCCGACAGCCATGGCCGCACCCGGACTTTCTGCCACTACTTGCAGGCGCACCTCGACGGGCGCAAGCGGCTCAACTGGAGCAAATGCTTCATCGTCGGATGAACAAGCCACCTGCCCCATCAAGCCTATCAGGTATGCTCCCCAAAAGAGCCACCTTCGTGTTTGTTTGATTTGCGGTATCATAAGACTGTTGTTTTCATGGTTCAGTATAGTGTCTACACCGGTAAGTCTTCCTGCGGAAGAAGTGTCCAATCTTTCACATACACTTCGACTACTGGTTCTTCCTCGCCCGGCACATCTCCGCCAAGGGTATAGAAGGAACGTACGTTAATTTTATACACATTATTTCGAACAATGGCGTATTCCATCACACCGGTTTGGGTGTCATCGTTATCGTTTGCATGACGCACCCACCACAGATAGTAGCAAATGCCATTTTCGTAGGTTCTCACGCCAAAAGGCTTCAAGGCTTCGCGCGTCGACTCACTTTCTTTTTGGTCAAGCTTCACATCACCATTTGCGTCCCGGCTGTAACCGCACTCCGCACGCATATAAGCCGGCCATTGCAAGTTTTTCTTCGCTTCATCAGTCAGTTGCGTTTGTGCAGCAAGGGCCTCATTGGCTTTTTTCTGTAAGTACTGTTTATAGCCGGAAGGATCGTTGTCCGGCAAACCACCAGCAAAGGTTTTAACGGCATTCCAATCTGCGCAGGCATTGATTTGTGCAGTAAAGTTATCGAAAACCTCTTTGCCGTAAGTATGTTCCATCATCGCCTCCATCGTAGCAAAAAGGGTGGAACCTTTGGCAAAGAAAGTAGTTTCTGGGGTGTATGTATCTGCGCCGATAACTTTTTTCGGAGTAAACCGCGCCTTGAACACTACGCCCGTGTTGTAACGTTTGTCGGCATATTGGCGGTCAGCAATGTTTTCCAGTGTATAGCCTATGCGTCTCCACGTTTCGTTGTTTAATTCGGTACCTGGTCTTGTTATGTCTGCCCAATAATTGGGATTTTGGTTAATATTGCCGAACCACTCATCATAAAGCGTTGAAGCTTCAGACCAATCGGCTGTTTTTTGGGCAGTAAAGGGGTCAAGTACATAGTTTATTGGCACACCTTGCGCATCGATTTCTTCTTTACCCAAATACACCAGATTGTTGCCTTGTACATCATCAGCCACCCGTTTCAGCAAATAAGTTTTCCCTTTCAACCTATTAACTATCGCAGCTCCCAGCACTTCGACGGTTCCGCTTCGGTCGCCACAGTCATACGTTCCAAGGGTTTTATAATCAATGCGTGCAGCCACACGTTCAACACTGACCGAGGTGGTTGCCGGATTATTTTGCGGATTGGTATTCAACACCAAGGGACGGGCTTCATCATCGGCCGATACCATGAGAAAATTGGTTTCACCTCCGTCCTCATTCTGCCGCCAAGCGTTTTCCTCTATGTGGTCACGCACATCACCCAGTGTCAAGGTTGCATCCGTCCTTGCCCAAGACAAATCAGGATGATTCGCCACCACTAACACGCGATAACTTCCGTTTCTCAAACTGACGGGCTTGCTTTCCGTAAAGTAAGTTGTTCCGCCAGCACTCTGACTCACTTTGTTAAACTCCACCAGCGTCACGGGGATATCAGGTTTACTATTCACCGTTGCATCACCATGATACAAAAAGGCTGCAGCAGATTGTATAGAGTTTTCATCAGGCTGCCCTCCTTCTTCTCCATCGCCCTGTTCTCCTCCGGTAGGGCCATCAGCCCTCATCTGTTTCGGAGTATATGCAGTATGTGACGAAGGAATCGTGAAGGAAAGCGACACATAACTGCGCACCTCACTGCCCCCATCGCCTGCATTCGCTTCGCATTCGCCATATTCATCGTGCATACACGAAGGCAAACCTCCCAACGACAGGAATATACCGGCAAGCGTTAACCTATTTATATGTATCAATAGCTTGTTCATAATGGTTCGTTTCATTAAAAAAATGAATATCGTTCGTGCATGAAACGCCCGGATATCGGACATAGGTTGCAAGCTGATAAGCCTGTTCCTAATCAATCAGTTCAAGAATGGTTCATTTACAAATCTTCAAACTGAATGCGTTTGCTCCATCCCAACACGCTGATACTGATGTTGAGGTAAGCCAAACGGTCGCCTATCAAAAAGAGTTCCAATTTGTAGTCATAACCACGATCCAAGAACTCCTGCGGCGTATAAGCATAAAGTTCTTCACTGGTGCGCAGTCGACTGAGGATGTCGGGTACATTTAAATGGGCCACCTCCACGCCGGTGCGTAAATTCTTCACCGTAAGCACTGCATCATCGGCAGGCTGACTGTGATAAATCAACCGCGAGGTCATAAAGTCGGCATGAGCCATTTTACCAATCACCATTTCCTGAGTGCCATCGGGCAAAATCACATTCGTACGGTCGTCCGTATTCCAAGTGGCATGAGGAGTGTACACCACGGTTTCCGTTTCGTCCAGTTCATTGTTCCACTTAATTACCGAATTACGGTCAATAATCTTCATTTCATAGTTAGCCACATCCATCTTTGATGGGTCGTCAATTTCGCGGAGCGACACATTGATTTTTTTGGTATCGCGCACCAAAGGCACACAGGCATAAGTAGGTTTTTCGGCAAACACCTCCACAAGTTCCGTGTGCATACCATGCCAAAGGGTATCGAGTGGCTGATTATGATGTTGAATCAGGAAAGTGCCATCGGGTTGCTGTTCGCGGTCAAGACGAATGGTCAAGGCATCCATCGGACTACCTGCCGTCATATCCGAACGAACAAAATGCGGACGTGCCGCAGCCATCATGTCGCTGTATGACTTTTGTCCGGCAAGGGCCAGAAATTGATATTTACCCGGTTGTAAACCAGACAAATGCATTTTGTAATCAACAGCAGCTAACGGACGGGCTATCGGTGTATTGCCTTCTTCCTGTACACGTACCAATTTGCCGGCTTCGTCGAAAACGTAAAGCGTTACTCCGCCCACATGATCGCCGAACATATCAGCACGCTGCAAGTTATAGTCGTACTTAAAAGAAACATACAGACCTGTAGGACAATCACTGCGATCGTCCTCCATCATACCACACGAAGTGATCATGCCTGCGCCCAATAACAGACATAGCATTGCATACCATTTCTTTAGATATTTCATATCCCGTATCTGTTTTTATTTTACTATTCAAATTCTGTTCGCTGTAAAAAAGAGAGAGAGGCTTCAGCCATTGTGGCTTTGGGCCGCTATATCAAAAGCTCCCGTGCGGAACTTGGGTTTTTCAGGATTAAAGGAGTCAGACAGTTTGTTGAATGATTAAAGCTGTCTTTTTTTTGACATCGGTTCTTTGTATCGGATGCCGCGATACCCCAACGATTATGGGTCTGTTTGATGATAGTGTTTTTTGTAAATTATCCGGCGGCGGATTATGCCGCCGGATAATTCTCTATGCATGGCATTGAAACGTGTGCAACAGTAAAAACTACGATATCATAGCCTCAACGGGCTAACTACACACTTCAATGAGAGGATTTAAAGTTTACGATTTCGTACGAGCTGTGTGAGTTGTTTCAAAGCTTAAAGATCTGCATTCTGCGCACGTTTTGCCCAAGAAAGCACATTGATTTCAACAGACATGAACGAATCGGTCGGGTCGGGCGTATCAATGGTTCCTTCGGGAACTTCGGGTTCACCAAAGTTTCTGACGCTCTTCACGTTCACTTCGTACCAGTTGTTGCGGAGCACACCATAGCGACCTAAGTAATTGTCATCTGAATCGTAAGCCTCACCCGTGCCATTATCGGTCCAAGGAGTTTGATCGTCGCCAAAGTGCTTGATATAAACGGGATAATAGTTCACACCACCCTTGTAATAAGCAATGGTCATGTTATGATTGACATTACCAATCACTTCAAGCATCTTCGCCTTCAGTTTGGCTTCGCCACCTTCTACATAAGCCCAGTCACTGCCGGCCTTAATTTTCAAGGTATTGCCGTCCACAATCCTGTAACCTTCATGCATACCTTTTTGCATAAAGGCAAATGCCAAGTTTTCGGCAGTCATAGTACCAGCAGTCAGATACTGTGACAAGTCGGGCAAAATGGCATTCAGAATCTGGCGTTTCACTTCATTCGTCACGCCCTGCTCGTCGTAATACACTGAAGAATTGCCATTCAGAATATAGAAGTCCTCGTACCCGGGTTTATCGGGATTGATGTCGAATGCCACACCTACTACGACACGAGTCAAATTCTTCGATTGCATTTTCTCGCGGTTTGTTGTATTTTCCAAACAGTAAACATACTTACCTGCAGCAGTGAAGTCAGATTCCTGAAGTTGTTGCATGGCTTTTGTTGTCAAATCACCCTCAACAACCTCAGCATTGTAGTTGGGGTCGTTCGCCCAATACGTGCGATACAAATTAGTACGGGTTTTTACGGGTGCGGTGCCCACAAAGCGATAATCGCCGTTCGCTGCCGCCTTCAGCGTCCACCAATTGGCACCATCCATATTGCGCACGTAGAAGCTCTTGTTGTTGGTTTGGTCAAGCACCCAACCCAGCACTTCGAAAGCACCTTCTTTCATCAATTGATTATGCCCACTTGCCAACTTAAAATCAGCGGTATTCACTTCAACCTTACCCACGGCTCTTTCAACGAACACCTTGGCTGCCGGAGCCAACGCAGCTTCTTCGGGAGTTGACTTAATGGCTTTTACATCCACCGGTACCAAAGTTTGAAGTTCGCCTTTAGGCTCCTCATTAGTTCCACCGGGAGCTGTATAAAGCGGTGCATTGGTCATAAAGATACCATACTTCGTGAGCTGGTCAACGGTAAGTTGTTGTGCATCTTTTGAAAGTTCTGCTTTTTCCGGCACTTGATTATTATCATTGAGTACCACCAAAGCATAAAGGTTTTCACCCTCATTCAGTGCAATTTTGTCAATTTTTTGTACCACTACGCCCGAAGCCGTCACCTGATTCGGATCATCTGTCACTCCGTTAAATCCGGTGGTGTTCAGCGTATAAGTTGCTGCGTAGGTAGCAGCTGCGGCACTTGCACCCTTATACAGCAATAACTTGGCATTGTGAATGGCGTATTCCGAAGCTTCTCCATCATCAAACACATCGTTGGCACGGTTACTCTTTTCCTGCGGCAAATTGATGTTTAAGCTGATGTAGCCTTTGCCATTGGCATCCCACTGCGGCTGCCCTGCGTTTGAAACAGTAACATCATCACTCGAACATGCTCCCAAACCAGCGATAAGAAGAGCACTTGCTAAATACTTGAACGTTTTCATACTCTAAAAATTTTTGATGGTTGATAGAAAAGATTTATTTAAAAAATTGTTTTATTGGCTTATTTACAAACAGTACGACACTAACACCCTGCACAAGAAGCGCACCTGTCAGTATCCTGTTGTTAGGGATGTGTGAGAATTGCATGAAAGGCGCTACTCCGCATCAATTTGCAGTATGCGCAAATTTTCTGCAGCCTCTTTCATGCCACCCTTTGCTGCAGCCTCGAAGTAGCGTTTAGCTTCGGCATCATGTCCGCTTCGCATGGCCAGCACACCGCGTGCATGATGGGCATAGGGTGTATCGCCTGCTTTCTGCAAATACTTTTCGGCAGCAGCATAGTCACCGGTTTCGATGCGCGCACAAGCAGCATTCAGGTTGGCTGTAGGGTCATCGGGAAACATACGCACCGCTATTTCGAACACTTCATTGAACTCAGCACTTCCGGGTTCGTAGGTTTGTGCCACCAAAAACATCTCCTCAAGCGAAAGTTGCTGAGGTTTGGTTTTGATTAGTGCTTTAGCCTCATCTACCGTGAATGCGCGCACCGCGTAGTTCACCACATAATCCGAACGGCGTAATGCCGGATAACAAGAGGTAAGCATCACCTTGTAATCATCGGGATAGGTGCTTTTAATTTTCCATTCGCGTGCATCGGGTGCAAAATCCGGATGGTCCATAATTGCCAGAATTTCGCTGCGGTGCGTAAGGTTCGATGCCTCCACCCACTGTTTCAGTCCGTCCCAATTTTCAGGTGTCCACTTCACAGTAAATTTGCTGTCGGGCACTTCAACGAGCTGCGAAACGTAATTTTTGAGTGTCTTGGCACGGTTCTCTGCCAAATAGGCATTATGTTCGTAGGGTGACTCGGGCGAAGCAAAACCATGAATAATCACTGAGGTAATCGAGGTGTTCGGATCGTTTTTCACCACATTGATGGTATTGATGATTTTTTCAAGTTCACGCGGATTCTGCCTATAGTCGGGTGTCAGCGTGATTTGATCAACGGGGAAATCAATAAAAGCCGACCCTTCGACATGGCGCGGTTTGAAATCGCCTTCAGCTTCGGGGCGCAGGTAAGCCATATAAGGCTTGCGCATACGCTGAACAAGAGTTTGATCTTGATTCTCAATTTTTCCACCGCATCCGCAAAGGTCCTCGGCCACCACTACATTGGCATTATTCATCCATTCGCGGTGCTCCACCCTGACACTGTAATGAAAGGTTTGTGCCGTTTTATTTTTGCGTCGCACATCTTTCGTTCCTTCGGGATATTTGCGGTGTCCAGCGCGATCGTATGATATATGCTGTTTGCGTCCGTTCACCACGAGCGACGGTAGCGCACAAGTTTGACTGCCGCTTTTCACCACCGGAGTGAGTACGATTCGCTGGTTTGCCCTCATTTCAAGTTTATCCATGTTAAAGTCCATATCGACAAGCAGCGAACCGTCTTTCTGCATAACAGTCAGGTTTTTCACCAGAATGTTACTGTTCGCCAAGGCCGGCTCAGCTGTTTGTGCCGCAGCACTAAAAGGCACGAAAAGCAGATAGGCCCAAGCTATATTTCTGTTAATCTTCATAAGAATCGGAATAGTTTTGAGACATGTGAATGAGCCACCTTGCGAAAGGGGTAGCCCTTCATCACACCAAAATGAAAAATGTTTTCCTTAAAAAATATATATAAAACTAAGGGCTGCCTTGGTGGGACCAAAGTAATGTTTGTGTTTCGATTTCAGTTTTTCGCCACAATCGCCACACTTGAATTTATCGTACTTTATATATTCGTAGCCAATGCCAAGCGATGCTTCGAAGTTCCAGTGACGCGAAATAACCCACTGATAACCAGCTGTAACACCTCCTCCGGCAAACCAGCCTTCGTAGCGATGATCTTTCAATTCTTCGAATATTTTTCCCGGAAAATCGAAATGACCGGCATTAAATTCTCCGCCCATGGCATGTACGCCCAAGAACCAACCGTTAAAACTTTCGCAGAACCAATAACGGTATTCGGGCTGCAACACCCAATGACGCAAACTTTTACCTGAGGAAGATTTCCAAGGATTGAGACCGTAAAAAAGCTGTACCGTATGTTTGCGTCCTACAGAGGCCTCCAATCCCAAGTTTGGTGTTGCGGTGGCCCAATAGAGCAAATTTGTCTTCAAGGCTACATTCTGGGCTTGCAATGCCGACAGGCTGCCTGCGACAAACAATAATAACAACACGATTTTCTTTCTCATATTACTATCTTATTTGATGTCTATTTTGCACTTGCTTATTGACGAACTGATATGTATGTTCAGCCACAAACTTTTCCTATATCCACTCTGATGCATCCATATCCACCCAACATATAGATATACAATAAGGGCTATACATTGAATGAACAAAAACTTTGTTTCCCTTAATTGAATCTGTTATATTTAAGTCATGCAGCAAGTCAGTTCAAACAACACTGACATTTAAAAAGTATTAAGTAGGTGTTCAAAATTATTTTATATAATTCTATCGAAGTATTTTTACTTTGCTTCGCGAAGTCAGGCTTCACCTCAGCATAGCTCATGCAAGCAAGCTTGCCTCGCTCTGCATTCGGTTTGCAC
>OAUS01000896.1_pt1 | contig 18050 bp, 17 predicted proteins | sample 1516801 | NCBI WGS metagenome assembly OAUS01 (sample SAMEA2580001, study PRJEB22360) | human gut metagenome | biome: human gut; feature: human-associated habitat; material: faeces | place: Denmark | collected 2008/2010
GGAGGATCGTATCCTGGATTCTGGTCCCGCCGCAGGGCAGTCTTCTGGAAATCGTCATTATGCTGATGCTTTACTATTCTCTCGGTACTACGCTGGAGAGGACCTGGGGAGCATTCCGCTATAATGTATATATCTTTTCGGGTATTTTATTTACGGTACTGGGAGCGTTTGTGCTGTACATCCTGTATGGCTCGGGGGCAGATTTCCTGGGTGGGTATTTCAGTACGTATTATATCAACCTCTCAATTTTTCTTCAAGCTATCCGGATATGGAACTTTTGTTGTATTTCATCCTTCCGATCAAGATCAAGTGGATGGGACTGGTGTATGGAGTATACATCCTGTACCAGTTGGCAACCGGCAATCCCGCATCGCGCATAGTGGTCATTTCATCACTTTTAAATTTTGTCGTGTTCTTTTTATCCAGCAGGAATTTAAAACCGTATACACCAAAAGAACAGGTGCGCAAAGCAAAATTCAGACAACAGACAAGACCGCATATGACTTATGCAAATGGTGCAAAACACCGTTGTGCTGTCTGTGGGAGAACAGAGTTGGATGATTCAAGTCTGGAATTTCGATTCTGTTCCAAGTGTAATGGAAATTACGAGTATTGTCAGGATCATTTATTTACACACCAGCATGTGAAATAAGAATTAAGGATAAGTTAGAAGGAGAGTTATGACATGAAAAAAACAAAAGTAGTCTGCACAATGGGTCCTAATACAAATGACAAAGAAGTTATGAGAAAGTTGATTCAAAACGGAATGGATGTTGCGCGTTTCAACTTTTCACACGGTGATCACGAAGAGCAGAAATTCCGTATGGATCTTCTGAAAGAGCTTCGCGAGGAAGAACATGCGCACACAGCGATTCTTCTGGACACAAAGGGACCGGAAATCCGTACAGGTCTTTTGAAAGACGGAAAGAAAGTAACCCTCCAGGAAGGGAATACATTTGTACTTACAATGGAAGATATCGTAGGAGATGATACAAAAGTGTCTCTTTCTTATAAAGGTCTTGCAGAAGATGTACAGCAGGGAACAGTAATTTTGATCGATGACGGTCTGATCGGACTGAAAGTAAAAGAAATCGTAGATCAGGATATTGTTTGTGAGATCGTAAACGGCGGTGAGCTTGGTGAGAGAAAAGGGGTCAATGTACCGAACGTTCCGGTAAGACTTCCTGCAATCACAGAAAAAGATAAAGAAGACATCAAATTTGGTGTAGAACAGGATATTGATTTTATCGCTGCATCCTTTGTGCGCAATGCAGAGTGCGTCCTTGAGATCCGCGCATTTTTGAAAGAACTGGATGCACCTTATATTCCGATCATTGCGAAGATTGAGAATGCAGAAGGAATTCGTAATATTGATGAGATTATCCGTGCTGCAGATGGTATCATGGTAGCAAGAGGAGATATGGGTGTTGAGATTCCGGCAGAGGAAGTGCCATACCTGCAGAAGATGCTGATTCAGAAGTGTAATAATAACTTCAAGACTGTTATTACAGCAACTCAGATGCTGGATTCCATGATCCGTAATCCACGTCCGACAAGAGCGGAAGTGACAGACGTTGCAAATGCTGTTTATGACGGAACAGATGCAGTGATGCTGTCCGGAGAGACTGCACAGGGAAAATACCCGGTAGAAGCATTGCAGATGATGGTACACATTATCGAAAATACAGAGCAGCACCTGGATTATGATATGATCCTGGATAAGGCAGGAGATCACTTAAAGAGAGGAATCTCCAGTGCAATCGGATATTCTTCTGTTTTGGCAGCTGCGAATCTGAAAGCAAAAGCAATCATTACACCGACAGTTTCCGGAGCGACAGCAAGAGTGATGTCAAACTTAAAACCAATCCAGCCGATCATCGGAGTGACTCCGAGTGAAAGAGCACTGAGAAGAATGTCCATTTACTGGGGCGTACAGGCTCTTAAATCAATGGAATGCCATACAACAGATGATATCTGCAGTGAGGCAATTGAGATTTCAAAAGTAAAACGATGTGTAGAGACAGGAGATGTTGTTGTATTGACAGCCGGAATCCCTGCGCTGGATGTAAATGCTGCCCGTGAGGGAATCAGTAATATGATGAGAATCGCGACAATTGAATAAAATTGGCAGGATAACACATGCCGTTCATAGAATTTTTCTGTGAACGGCATTTTTGTATTGACAAGCATTCTCGATTCTTATATAGTGTTTCTTGAAAGAACTACTAACATGATCGGGAGAAAACTATGGAACAGAATCAGTATGTGGAATACCTGCTTCATTTCGGACTGACAAGGCAGGAGGCTCTGATTTATGTGGAATTACTTGTAAAAGGAAAGCAGACAGGATATGAGATTGCAAAGGAGACAGGGATTTCCCGGTCCAATGTGTATTCTGTTCTGGCAGCGCTGGCAGAAAAAGGAGCGGCCTATGTGATCGAAGAGTCTGCAAAGCGCTATATTCCGGTAAAAGTAGAGGAGTTTTGCGGGAACTGTATCCGCAGGATGCAGGAGGAGCAGGAGTGGATGGAGAGAAACCTTCCACAGAAGAAAGCGGAGACAGAAGGATATATCACCATTGAAGGAGAACAGAATATTCTGGATAAGGCGAAGAATCTGATCGCACAGGCGGGGGAAAGAGTGTATCTTTCCTGTACAGCAGGATATCTTGACGCATTCCGTCAGGCGTTGGAAGAGCTTGTGAAAAAGAAGCGGAAAGTTGTGATCCTGACAGATGCCCCGTATGAATTGAAAGACGCAATTTTCTATCAGACAGAGGAAAAAGGACAGCAGATCGGGTTGATCGTGGATTCTAAGAGCGTGCTTTCAGGGGAGTATGGAAAGGGGAGCCTGAATACCTGTCTGTATTCCGGACAGAAGAATTTTGTAACTGTATTTAAAAATGCAATGGCAAATGAGATAAAATTGATTCAATTACAAAAAGGAGGAACTGTATTATGAATAAAACACCATTTGTAACAAAAGAACAGCTGGATGAAATTATGAAAACCTATCCGACACCGTTTCATCTTTATGATGAAAAGGGAATTCGCGAGAATGTAAAGGCTCTTCGGGAGGCGTTTTCCTGGAACGAAGGATATAAGGAATACTTTGCGGTAAAAGCGTGTCCGAATCCATTTCTGATCGACATTTTAAGAGAGTATGACTGTGGATGTGATTGTTCTTCCTACACGGAGCTGATGTTGTCAGATGCCATCGGAGGAAAGGGACAGGATATTATGTTTTCTTCGAATGATACTCCTGCCGAGGATTATGTTCTGGCGGAAAAATTAGGGGCGATCATCAATCTGGATGATTTCACACACATTGATTTTCTGGAGAAAACGATCGGATATATTCCGGAGACGATCAGCTGCCGCTACAATCCGGGCGGATTATTTAAGATCAGCAATGATATTATGGACAATCCGGGAGATGCCAAGTACGGAATGACAACAGAGCAGTTGTTTGAGGCGTTTAAAATCCTCAAAAGCAAAGGAGCAAAAGAATTTGGAATCCATGCATTTCTGGCAAGTAATACGGTGACAAATGATTATTACCCAATGCTGGCAAAAGTATTGTTTGAGCAGGCTGTAAAGCTTCAGAAGGAGACGGGAGTTCACATTAAATTTATCAATCTCTCTGGAGGAATCGGAATTCCGTATACACCGGATCAGGAGCCAAACGATATCCGTGTCATCGGAGAAGGGGTTCGCCGTGTCTATGAAGAGGTTCTTGTTCCGGCAGGAATGGGAGATGTGGCAATCTATACCGAGCTTGGACGTTTTATGATGGGACCATACGGATGTCTGGTTACAACAGCAATCCATGAAAAGCATACACACAAAGAATATATCGGTGTGGATGCATGTGCGGTAGATCTGATGCGTCCGGCAATGTACGGGGCATACCACCACATCACAGTTATGGGAAAAGAAGATGCACCACATGACCACAAATATGATGTTACAGGATCCCTTTGTGAAAACAATGATAAATTTGCAATCGACAGAATGCTTCCGGAAATTGAAAAAGGAGATTACCTTGTCATCCATGATACCGGTGCACATGGGTTTGCTATGGGATACAGCTATAACGGAAAGCTAAAACATGCAGAATTATTGCTGAAAGAAGATGGAAGTGTACAGATGATTCGTCGTGCGGAACGACCAGCAGATTACTTTGCAACATTTGATTGTTTTGACATTGGAAAAAAATTGATAAAAAATTAAAAAAGACTTGCCAAGTCAAGAAATCTATGGTAATATATTTTTTGTTCGGGAGCTGAAAAAGTCCCCGAGTATAAGCGGATGTGGCGGAATGGCAGACGCACAAGACTCAAAATCTTGCGTAGGTGACTACGTATGGGTTCAAGTCCCATCATCCGCAGTTTGAAAAAGCCTTGAGTTTCAAGGTTTTTTTTAGTGCAAAAAGAAGTCCTTCTGGAAGTACAGAAGGGCTCTTTTTGTACTGGCTTTCCTTGTCCTCATATAAATGGATGTTCTGTTGAATGATTTTCAGACATTGTGCCAGATGCTGCTCTTCCAGCTGTTGTTCTTTCTGATGGTTGTTCATGTTTTTTCCTCGCTTTTCTCAAATTTTTCACTGTAAAATCTGAATCAGGCACCTGTTTCCATCCCACAACGGCACCTTCCAGTTTCAGGCGGTCTTTCATTATAACAAACAGCAGATAAAAGGACAAGAAATATTGACAAATTTCCTGAGCTGGTATATTATATAACAGTGATATATAACAATGTTATAACGATGAAGGAGGTGAAATAATGAGTGAAGAAGAACAAACAACATTGCACCTAATTCGTTCAGCTGCGATGCAGGAATTTCTAAAAAAAGGATTCAAGTCTGCGTCCTTGAGGAACATTGTCAAAATAGCCGGTGTGACAACAGGTGCATTCTATGGCTACTATGACAGCAAGGAAGATTTATTTGAATCACTGGTAAGCGAACATTACAACTTTTTATTGAACTGCTTTTGCAAGGCACAGAAAGAATTTGCAGAAATCCCGCCAGAGGAACAGCCTGATAACCTTACCTCTACTTCCGGCGAATGTATGTATGAAATGCTCATGTACGCCTATGATCATTTGAATGAATTTAAACTCATACTTTGCTGCTCGGAAGGAACACGTTTTTCAAAATTGATTGATGAAATGGTAGAAATAGAGACAAAAGGTACGCATGATTATTTAGCAGTTCTTGAAAAGTTAGGCAGACCTGCGCCACCTATAGATGAACGATTAGAGCATATTTTGATCACAGGAATGTTTAACACCTTTTTTGAATTGATTATACATGAAATGCCACTTGAAGAAGCGAAACATTATCTGAGAGAAATGAGAGCTTTTTATACCGCCGGGTGGATGAAAATTATGGGGCAGTGAAAGCAGACATATTTATTAGGACAATCTGCCCTATCATTCTTGATAATGGAAAGTGTGAACTTTCCATTATATTTGATACATAGGTTAGTTTTAACTAACGAAAATAAGAAAGTAGATAATCAAACAAGGATATTTGAGGGCAGCTATTTTGTCTTCATTATCATAACCTTATTGAGCAGGTTCAATAAGTTAAAAAATTTTTAAGGAGGTTTTTCAATGAAAAAACAGTCAAATCTGTCAAGCCTGATGGGATATGCCGGAGGATATAGGATATTGGCCTATCTTTCCTGGATACTGTCTGTAATGAGTGCATTGTTGGCTCTTGTACCTTTTTGGTATATATGGCGTATCATTCACGACATACTGGAAGTTTCTCCAGACTTCTCACGGGCTGAAAAGGTCACAAGTTACGGCTGGTCTGCCGTATTATTTGCGGTTATTTCTATTGTTGTTTATATAGCCGCTTTGATGTGTTCGCATATAAGCGCGTTTCGGGTTGCCGCCAATATCCGAAAAGAGCTTATGCGACATATTACAGCATTGCCGATTGGAGTAACGGAAAAATATGGAAGCGGAAAGCTCAGGCGAATTGTAAACAGTTCCAGTGCCGCTACAGAAAACTATCTTGCACACAGGCTGCCTGACTAAGCGGGAGCAATTGCCACGCCCGTAGGACTGCTCTTTTTATTACTTGCGTTTGATTGGCGGTTAGGGATTTTAAGCCTTGTTCCTGTTGTTCTTGGTTTTTTGATTATGATGAAAATGACAGGGAAAGACATGGAAGAGAGAATGGAGCAATATCAAAATGCGCTTTCTGATATGTCAAATGAAGCGGTTGAGTATGTAAGGGGCGTACCCGTAGTAAAGACTTTCGGACAGACAATCTTTTCTTTCAAACGATTCAAAGCAGCGATTGACAATTACGAAACATGGGTAATTGCATACACGAAAGCATTAAGGTTACCGATGATGTTTTATACAACAGCAATCAACGGTGTATTCGCGTTTCTGATTGCGGGAGGTATTCTCTTTACAAGGGACGGCGTAACAAATGAATTGCTGCTAAATCTTATCTTTTATATTGTGATTACGCCTGTTATCGGTACAACACTCACAAAAATTATGTTTATGAGTGAGGACGCAATGATTGTAGGAGACGCAATGAACAGGATTGAGGAAGTGCTGAATGAAAAGCCGTTGTCTGAAAGTAAGGTAAATAACGTACCATCTGATCATTCAATTACATTAGAACACGTTATCTATAGCTATGACGGTGAGAAAAACGCACTCAATGATGTTTCTATGTCAATCAAACCGGGACGGACAATCGCATTAGTAGGCTCGTCCGGAGGCGGCAAGACGACCCTTGCAAATATTGTTACAAGATTTTTTGATCCACAGAAAGGGCGTATATTGATCGGGAATATCGATATACGCGACATTCCAAAAGAAACATTGATGAATAAGGTATCTTTTGTATTTCAAAATAGCCGGCTTATCAAAGCGTCTGTATTGGAGAATGTGCGTATGGCAAAGCCGAGCGCCACACGCGAAGAAATCGCCCATGCTCTGGAAACTGCACAGTGCCTGGATATTATCGAAAAATTACCAAATGGAATGGATACGATGATAGGCACAAAAGGCGTGTACCTGTCCGGCGGCGAACAGCAGAGAATAGCCATAGCCCGTGCGATTTTGAAAAATGCGCCGATACTGATTCTTGATGAAGCGACAGCATTTGCCGACCCCGACAATGAAGTGCGTGTACAACAGGCTTTATCTGCTCTGTCAAAGGGAAAAACGGTTATTATGATTGCACACAGGCTGTCGTCAATCAAAGATGCAGATTGTATTTATGTGCTGCAAAACGGTGAGATTGTTGAAAGTGGTACACACAGCAGACTAATCGAGAAAAACGGAATATTTGCGCGTATGTGGAAAAATTATTCCGAAGCAGCAGAATGGAAAATTGCTAGGAGGTAAGAACATGATTAAGATATTGCAAAGACGGTTTGCGTTATCAGAGCAAGGGGCTGTCGATTTGATAAAAGGCTGTATTGCTTGCGTTGCACAGGATATATCTTTTATGATTCCTGTCGGGCTTCTGTATTTTCTGGTTATTGATATGATGAACGGAGGAGTAAGCAAAAAACATGTCGCTTTCTATGCCGTTGGTGCGTTGGTTTGCTTATGCCTTATATTTATCGCGACCTGGTTTCAATATAATGCCACTTATTTAGCTACTTATGTGGAAAGTGGGGTAAGGCGTATATCTTTAGCAGAACAGATCCGCAAAATTCCGTTATCCTTTTTTGGTAAAAAAGACCTTGCTGATTTAACAAATTCCATTATGGGAGATTGTGCCACGCTAGAAACAGCGTTCTCTCATTATGTCTCCGCTTTGGCAGGGTCTCTGATTTCAACAACACTGATTTCAATCAGTCTTTTTGTTTATGATTGGCGCATGGCTTTTGCGGCTGTTTGGGTTTTGCCGATTGCATTTATAATTACATTTTTTTCAGCCCGAATACAGGAATATTTCAACCGCAAATCCGTAGCAGCAAATGTTGCTCTTGAAAGCGGTGTGCAGGAGTGTATCGAAAGTTTGCAGGACTTAAAGGCAAATAATGCAGAAGAAAGCTATCTGAGCGAGCTTGGCAAAAAAATTGACGATGTGGAAAAACGGCATATTATCACTGAGCTTGGGACTGCCCTGTTTGTTGTTTCCTCAACACTGATATTAAAGTTTGGGATTGCTACGGTTGCGCTTGTGGGTTCTGTGCTGCTCATTCGAGGGGAAATTGATGTTCCGCTGTTCTTTCTGTTTTTACTTGTGGCTTCCAGGTTGTATGCTCCGCTTGAGGGTGCATTACAAAATCTTGCAGCGGTAATCTCTACCAGAACGAACATAAACCGCATGAATGAAATACTTGACCAGCCTGTCCAGACGGGCACAGACAGGGTAACAAACAAAGGCTATGATATTGTGTTCGACCATGTAGAATTTGCCTACAACGCAGGGGAAAACGTATTGGAAGACGTGTCCTTTACAGCAAAACAGGGAGAAGTTACTGCCTTAGTCGGACCGTCCGGCGGAGGCAAAACTACGGTGTCACGCCTTGCTGCGCGGTTTTGGGATATTAACAAAGGCAAAATTACTGTCGGAGGTATGGACATATCAAAAATAGAGCCGGAAACATTACTGTCGTTGTACTCTATCGTATTTCAGGATGTGACGCTGTTTAACAATACAATCATGGAGAATATCAGGATAGGAAGAAAAGATGCAACTGATGAAGAAGTCATTGCGGCAGCAAGACTGGCAAATTGTGAGGAATTTGCGGCAAAGCTCCCGGACGGTTATAACAGTATGATTGGAGAAAATGGTTGCGAACTGTCCGGCGGTGAACGTCAGCGTATTTCAATCGCCCGCGCTTTCCTCAAAAATTCCCCAATCATTTTACTGGATGAGGCAACGGCAAGCCTTGATGTGGAGAATGAAACGTTGATACAGGCTGCTTTGTCAAGGCTGATAAAGGATAAGACGGTACTTGTTATCGCTCACCGTATGCGTACCGTAAGTGGTGCGGATAAAGTGATTGTACTTTCAGACGGTACGGTTGCAGAACAGGGGAAGCCGGAGGATCTGATGAATACAGGCAGAATTTATCCTCATATGGTGAAGCTGCAAATGATTAGTCAGGATTGGGGCATTTAGCATAAATAGCGAATGGATTATATGCCCCGTACCCACAGAAACTGGGGCGCGAATAGTTAGTAATGCTGTCTGCGCTCCAGTTTCTATATGGAAAATTCATACTCAAATTTTTTTATTTAAACGAACACCCATAGTTAAATACGGTTTCCCTAAATATTCCTCTTTTTCCAAAATATAACCATGCTTTCGGTAAAAAGAGATAGCATTAAGATTATTCTTAAATGCCCATATTACAACTTCTGTATATCCTTCTTCTTTCGCTGCTTGTTCTGCAAACGCAATTAAGTTGTGTCCAATTCCTTTCCCTTGAAAATCTGATGTAATATAAATTCTCCATATTTCAAAAGCTCCAGCTTTATCATGATCTGCGGTATTTCCAAACGATAGCATAGCTACTACGTTTCCGTTTTCTTCCCACACGTATTCTTTTAATCGTCCCGAAAAAAATCGTTTTTCAATTCACATATTCTATCCGCACAGCCAGCAGGACTTAATAATTCTGAATTTACATATCCTTTATATACTTTTTTCCAGTTCTCATTAATAATTTCGCAAACATTATCTATATCAGTTTCTTTCATCATTCTTATCATATTCTTAGTCCTCCATAATATTTTCGAAAGTATAAAACGGTACAACTGAAATTATTATAACATCCGTTGTTTCAAAAAACGATAGTGTTCTCCACGTTGTACTTTTTTCGTTCAGGCTCTTTTTCCTGCTTCAGATATCTGAACATCAAACAGCATTCGGGAGATCAGGATTAAACGGTTCATCAAGGATATTTTGTAATTCTGTGCTGAAATCAGCAAGCCCCAATAATACGGCACATACTTGACAAAGGGATTGTGATAAAGTTAAGATTATTATAACAATGAAGTACGTAAATTACTTGTCGAAGCTTGGAACAAGACACACAATGCAAAGAAAATCGCAGAACGCTTTTCGGTTAATACCAGCACGGTTTACCGTCTGAAAAAAGAATGCGGGAAACCAGCTCTGTGGAAACATAAATCAAAAGGAATACAAGAATTTAATATAGAAAAGAGGGTTTTTATGGCATATGCGCATGTGATCGGCCTATTGGGAGAATAGGCGATACAGACATATTCTCCTTTTAAAATTGTAGATTTAGCAAAAGGAGAAGGAAAATGAAAAATAGAAAAGAATTTCAGGAACTCAATCGGATGGCATATCCGATTTTGCTGCATTATTTATTGACCAGTCTGTTTGAGATTCTGGATCAGGCGATTGTAGGACATTATTCTGTGCGGGGGTTTGCAGTAGTTGGAATTGCAGCTTCTGTTGTGTATGGAGTGACAGGAGCCCTGGGGATGCTTTCTTCGGCGTTTCACATTATTGCGGCAGAGAAGATAGGAAAGCAGGATGAGCGAGGATTTGAGAATGCATTTGCAGGAAGTAAAATTCTTGTTATTTTGATCGGTCTGACAGTTGTACTTGTAAGTATCCTGTTTGGAAAGCCATTTTTTTATGCGGTATATAGACAACAGGGAAAAGAATTACAGGAGCTTCTTGGGTACTTTTATCCGGCATCATTTACCGTACTGCAGAATATGTTGATTTTTCAATATAGTGTATACTTTAAAAACAGGCAGAATACAAAGATTACCCTTTGGGTGACTGTTGTTTCTACAACAGTAAATCTGTTTTTCGATTTTGTGCTTGTATACGGAGCAGCTGGCTTTCCTCGTCTTGGAACAGCAGGAGCCGCCTGGGGAAGTATTCTTGGTCTTGGTTGCGGACTATTGGTTTATCAGATTACTTACTGGAAAGAACGGCAAAGGAGAAAAACGATCAGGGCAGAAGAGATCCGGGGATTGATATACAGGATATGGAAAATCTATCCGTCTTTACTGGGACAGGAATTGCTGGAAAGTACAATCTTTGTATTTATGGTTCTGGCAGCGGTGGCAAGATTAGGAGCAGAAGATGTGGCTGTTTATAAGCTGCTGGATCTCGTCTGTGGGATGCTGGAGCTTCCTGTGTATGCGTATGCGGCAGCAACGCAGACCTATGCCTTGCAAAATCATGCGGCAGGAAAGAAAGCGGCAGTCAGAAGTTATGAAAAAGCGGGGATACAATTATCAGGCATGATTGTTCTGTCAGTGGGGATGCTGTGCGGAATCTTTCAAAAAGAAGTGTTTCACTGGATTTTATCAGACGAGATGATCATTGCCAGGGCGGGAGATTATCTTTGGATGATCGTGCTTTTGGTGCTGGTCAAAATTCCATATCGGATCAGGCTGCTGTATCTTCAGGGAATCGGAAAAGAAGGGCAGGTCTTTTGGATTACGGCTGCGGCATCTGTGATCTTTGGTGTTGGTGCGTTTGCAGCGGCAGAGCTGCTGCAGCTTTCCGGAATTTATCTGATGATAATTTTGGAATATGGACTTCTGGGAGGCATTTATCGCTGGGAGAGTAAAAAAGTATGAGAATTGAAAATGAAAAAAGAAAAGAGGAAACTAAATTGATCTTAAGAGTTTATAAACCGGCAGATTGCAAGGCGCTTACAGAGTTGTTTTATGAGACTGTTCATTCGGTCAATACAAAGGATTATACAAAAGAGCAGGTGGATGCATGGGCAGATGGCAATGTGGATCTGGAAAAATGGAATCAGTCCTTTTTAGAGCATTACACGGTGATCGCAGAAGAGGAAAATGGAATCACAGGATTTGGGGATATCAGTGACACCGGCTATCTGGACCGGCTGTATGTTCACAAAGCGTATCAGCATCAGGGAATCGCTTCTGCAATCTGTGACAAGCTGGAGCATTATGCAGATCAGAATGTGGTTGAAACGCATGCTTCAATCACGGCAAGACCGTTTTTTGAATCCAGAGGATATATGGTCATTCAGGAACAAGGGGTTGTCAGAAAAGGTGTACTCCTGAAAAACTACAGGATGGAAAAGCAGCCGCTGCAGAAGGAGAAGTAGGATGTGGTATCAGAAAGACTGGTTTACCGGAATTGATTACTATAATTTAAAAGAAAAACAGGTCCATATTACAGAGATGGAGATTAAAAAGCCGGTCGAGCAGCGGTTTCATGAGCAGACCGAAATTTATTATGTAATCAGTGGAGATGCAGAACTCTGGATCAACGGAGAGAAATTTCAGATTCAGGAAGGTAGTTTTTTCTGCCTGTATATGCATCTTTTTTATCGGATTGAAAATATCAGAAAACCTTTGCATTGTGTAAAGGTTTCTTTTCATATTGGCCTGTTTATGTCTTTGTGTTTTGAACAGCGCAAGGCAAGAGAAAATGAGATGCTGGTATACGGAGTGCAGTCTCTTCTTTTTCTGGATAAAGAGGAGCAAAAGAGAGTAGAACGTGTTTTGGAAGATCTGTTGGCGGAAGAAAAAGAACAGCGATTTTCGGTGCAGAATATGAGTATTTATCTTGCGATGCAGCTCTATGTATTATACTGTCGGTATGCGATGGAACGGAAGAAAAAAGAGGGGATACAAAAGGATGAGGTGTGGAATATCATCCAGAGAGTACTTCTGGATACGAGTAAGACCGTCTCTTTGGAAGAGTACGCAGAAACCGTGGGTATGACTGCAGTGACGCTGAACCGGAAAATCGTAAACCGGTGCGGATATACAGTTTTTCAGCTCCAGAAAATGGGAAAGGTATTGAATGCCTGCGCTCTGCTGCATTTTCCGGAGCTGAACATTCAGTATATCAGTGATTATCTGGGATTTACGAATGTGGAAGATTTTTACAGAGTGTTTAAACGATACAGGAAAGTCAGTGTGAGAGAATATCAGACGAAAAATATCGGATGTGGAGCACAAATGCAGTCCGGGGAGGAATCACTGCAGATTTTAGAATATCTTTTCCTGCATTTTCAAAAACCATTTCAAATGAAAGAAATGGAGACAGAGATGAAAAAGAAGGAATCTCTGATTGAAAGAAGAGCGAGAGAGACGTTTGGGCGAAGCATACAAGAACTTCTGGAAGAAATCAGGATCCGGATTGCCTGCAGTTACTTGAGTGCTACAGACCGAACAGTTACACAGATCAGCAGTGATGTTGGTTTTGGAAGTATTTCCTCTTTTCAGCGAAGCTTTTCTAAGTACATGAATCAGACACCAAGTGAATACCGCAGGTTTCATCAATGTAAATAATTGATAATCATATTTAGAAATCTGCATATCTATTTTTGCTGGACTGCCCTATAATAAAAATAAAATAACAGGGAGGTAGCATGCAATGTTTGAACATGTATTTGCTCCGATCCGGATTCGGGATATGGAGCTGAAAAACAGGATTATCCTGCCGGCAATGGGGACCAGAATGGCGGAGGAAAACGGAGCTGTGACAGATAAGCTGATTGCGTATCACGCAGCCAGAGCAAAGGGCGGATGCGCATTGAATATCGTGGAGGTGGCAGCCGTACATACGCCGAGTGCACCGGCACATTTTGTATCCATCAGTGAGGATCATCTGATTGAGGGACATAAGAAACTGACAGATGCGATCCATGAGAATGGAGGAAAAGCGGGAATTCAGCTCTGGCAGGGATCTATTGCGGTTTCCATGGATCCAAAAGCACAGGTTTTGGTTGTTTCAGATATGAATTTTGGACCATATACGATCAAAGCGATTACAAAGGAACAGATCCAGGAAGTCATTGCATGTTATGGAAAGGCGGCAGCCAGAGCTGTGGAGGCCGGATATGACTGTCTGGAATTTCATCTGGCGCATAATTATCTGCCGCATTCTTTCTTAAGTGCAGGATTCAATCACAGAGAGGACGAATATGGCGGCAGCTTTGAGAACTGCTGCAGATTTCCGTTGGAAGTGATCGATGAACTGCGCAGAAATATGCCGGAAGGAATGCCTTTGTTCATCCGGATCGATGCGCAGGATGATATGTTGGAGAACGGACTGACGATCGAGGAAGTGATCCGATTCTGTAAGAGTGCAAAGGAGCATGGAGTCGATGTGCTGGATGTATCCAGAGGAAATATCATTACGGCAGATATGCCAAATGGATTTAACATTGAAAATGCGGCCAGAATCCGCAAAGAGACAGGCATGCTGACAGTTGGTGTTGGAAGGATCAACACAGCAGAACTGGCAGAAGAGATTTTGTCTCAGGATAAAGTGGATATGGTAGTACTAGGAAGAGCCCAGCTTGCGGATCCGGAATTTGCAAACAAAGCCAGAGCGGGAAAAGTGGATGAGATCGTACACTGTGTGGGCTGTAATCAGGGCTGCTATGACGGATTCTGTGATGTGGCCAACCGTCCGCATATTACCTGCATGAGAAATCCGATGATCGGTCACGAGGCAGAGTATGATCTGAATAAAGCAGAAGCATCGAAAAAAGTATGGGTGATCGGAGGCGGAGTGGCCGGAATGGAAGCTGCAAAGATTCTCCATGAAAGAGGACATGAAGTAACACTGTTTGAAGCGACAAATCAGTTGGGAGGAGAATTCCTTTTTGCAGGAGAGGCGCCTGGAAAAGCTGAGATGAAATCTGCAGCGATGGAGATGGCAGCGCAGGTAGAAAAACTGGTGACGGTTCATAAAAATACAAAAGTTGATGCGCAGATGCTGGAACAGGCAGATGTCGATGCAGTGATCCTGGCAATCGGATCTTCTCCGATTACCATCAATCTGGAGGGAATGGATAAGCTTTGGCATGTATCTGCACCGGAGGTGCTTCGGCATGAAGTCTGTCCGAAAGGAAAGGTAGCGGTGATCGGAGGCGGTCTGGTTGGTCTGGAAACAGCAGACACGCTTGCGACAGACGGATGTGAAGTCACTGTTCTGGAGATGAAAGACAGTATCGGAAGTGATCTGGGAAGCCTGCGTAAGATAGCTGTTATGATGAAAATGCAGCAGTTACAGGTAAAACTTTTGCCAAACAGCAAAGTATGTAAATTTACAGAAGAGGGGATTGTGCTGGAAGACGGAACGCAGATTCCATGTGAATGTGCAGTATTTGCGGTTGGATTTTTGGCAAACGATTCTCATCCGCTTGCAGAAGTGTGTGAAAAGAGAAAGCTTCCATATTATGTGATTGGAGACGCAAAATCGGCAAGAAGAGCTCTGGATGCGATTGCAGAAGGATTTGAGGTAGCGAGAACACTGTAGGCTGTCCGGGCAGTATATGAGCTGGAATATCGATTACAACAGTTACATAGTTTTATTTAAAATAAAACGCAGCAGACATTTTAATGAGATCTGCTGCGTTTTTTAGTGTTATGTAACGGAAAGAATTCCTTAATCTAACATAGCCTCTTTTGCTTTTTTAATATCTTCTTCGTCTTTCATAGGAAATAAAAAGTTTGCAACGATTGCCACAATACAGGTTCCTGTTACAGAATCACTGAAGATAAATCTTAATGCGGATGGCAGCTGTGCAACTGCGTCCGGATGGCTTGTCATACCAAGACCGAATGCAAAGGTAAGGCCCATGACAAGAATGTTGCGCTCACTGAATCCTGCTTTGGCGATCATCTTGATACCGTTGATCAAAATCATACCGAATACGGTAATGATTGCACCGCCGAGGACTGCATTTGGAATTGCTGAAAAAATAGCGCCAAGCTTTGGGAAAAACCCGGAGATCATTAAAATAAATGCTCCGGTAGCAATACACCATTTGTTTACTACTTTTGTCATGGCGACAATTCCGGCGTTCTGTCCGAATGCTGTATTTGGAAGTGCGTTAAATACAGCAGCAGTTGTGGAACCAAGTGCATCTCCCAGGATTGCACCGGAAGTTTCTTTTTCGGTAGCTTCTCTGTCGAAACCGGCGATGGTGATACCGGAAGTATTGCCGATCGTCTCCAGACCGGAAGTTACGAACAGTGCGGCAAAGCTTAAAATAGCGGAAAGGTGGAATTCCAGTTTAAACTGCATAGGAAGCGGGATTCCAAACCATGCGGCATCTGCGATTACAGAAGTGTCTACCATTCCGAGAAAGTAAGCGAGGACATATCCTGCGACCAGACCGACAAGAATGGCAGAATTTTTTAATAATCCTTTTCCGAAACGCTGAAGCAGTACAACGATCAGCAGAACAAAGAATGCAACGCTGAGGTTTTGAATGGAACCATAATCCTCGGCTCCTGAACCACCGGCAAAATAGTCCACTCCGACGTCCAGAAGATTAACACCGATCGTCACGAGCGTACAACCCACAACAAGTGGCGGGGAAAAGCGACGGATGTATTTGTAGAAAAATCCCATCAAAACTTCGATCATACTTCCTGCAAGACATCCTCCGAGAACAGCGCCGATTCCGCTGGCAGCTCCAATGGCCGAGGCTGTAGGTACGAATGCAAAGGAAGTACCCATTACAATAGGAAGATTGGCTCCGATCTGACGGTTTTTTCCAAGCTTAATGGGATACAGCTGAACAAAAGTTGTCAGTCCAGAAACAAACATTGCACATTGTACCATGATTACGGTATCAGCTCCGGACAGTCCACAGACGCTGGCAATGATAAGTATGGGAGCAAGGTTGGAAGTAAACATTGCAAGTACGTGCTGAAGACCCAGAGGTACAGCTGTGGATAGCCCCGGACGTCCTTCTAATTGATAGACCATTTCGCGGTCCTTTTGTCTTTTTGTTTTTGAATTCTGAGAATGATTCATAGAGTGTCTCCTCCTGTGATTGGTTATAAATGTTTATACAGAAGTTCGTACAGTGTATCAGTAACTTGTTTTTCACTGTACTTAGGAGCGGCTTAAATAGTCTGTGACGGATTTCCGACCTTCAGATATAAATTTTTCCTCGTCAATGTTTACAAGATGCCCGTTCTCGACAACCATTTTTCCGTTGACGATCGTGTAGTCAACAGAACCTTTTAGTCCAACGGTACCAAGCATAGATTTTACATCCAGATCTGCCCCGATAAGGTCGAGGCGGTCCCGACGAATGAGGAACATATCTCCGGCTTTTCCCACAGCAAGAGAACCGATATCGTTTCGTCCGAGTATTTTAGCGCTTCCATTCGTAGCAATCTTTAGTATATCATATCCACTTAGTGCGTGGCTACTAGAATTCAGGCGATGTAGCAGAAAAGCGACACGCAATTCTTCCAAAAGGTTTGATCCGTCATTGCTTGCACTTCCGTCTACGGCAAGACCAACCGGTACATCGAGCTTCAACATATCAGGAATTCTGCAGATTCCGGAAGAGAGTTTCATGTTAGAGATTGGACAATGTGTCACACCGGTGCCGGTTTCTGGCAGAAGACGTAATTCCTCATCCTGAAAATGAATTCCATGAGCATACCAGACGTCATTTTCTCAGAATTTCCTCCACATTCTGTACGACGCTGTCTGGGGGAAGTCCTCCATCCTTTTTGCTTAGATCCATACTGCCCCGTGAAGCGTACATACGAATCCCAAGGTCTTTTGCGGCGGAAAACTGTGCATCCAGAAGTGCATCGGAATTTCCGTCCGGGAATACATAATGATGATCAAAACAAGTAGTACATCCGGTTTTTAAGAGTTCTCCCATGCCGGTTATAGAGCTGTGGTAAATAACATCCTGATCCAGATTTTTCCAGATTTCATATAAGGTGGTGAGCCAGTCGAAAAGTTCCATATTCTGTACTTGAGGGAGATTCCGGCTGAATGTCTGATAAAGATGATGATGCGTGTTGATAAGTCCCGGATAAACGAGGTATCCGGATGCATCCAGCGTTTCGTCTGCGGTCTGTGCTTCGGGACCGATGTAAGAAATAACACCGTTGTTTATCAGGAGGTTGGCGTGTTCCATAACGGTGTCTTTACTGTCACAGGTGATGACAGCAGAAGCATTTTTGATTAATAAGCTGTTCATAGATTATTTCCTCCGATTGGGGTTTGTTGTTTGAACGGGTATAAGAACAGATATCAGAATCATGGTTTCCTCTGGCGCCGGCAAAAACAGAGAAAAA
>OAUS01000916.1_pt1 | contig 17693 bp, 10 predicted proteins | sample 1516801 | NCBI WGS metagenome assembly OAUS01 (sample SAMEA2580001, study PRJEB22360) | human gut metagenome | biome: human gut; feature: human-associated habitat; material: faeces | place: Denmark | collected 2008/2010
TCGGAATGGACTGGGACTTCTCTCGCTTGGGGGTATATCCTATGGAGAAACGGGGACTGACCGGCATTTTAACCCATCCGCTGATACACAGCGGGTTCAGTCATTTATTAGCAAATACAATCCCTTTATTCTTCTTGTCATGGTGTCTTTTTTACTTTTACCGGGGAATAGCCGGTAAAATTTTTATTCTCATTTGGCTCGGAAGCGGACTACTTACTTTCCTGATCGGAAAACCGGGATGGCACATCGGTGCCAGCGGACTGATCTATGGCTTTGCCTTCTTTCTCTTTTTCAGTGGTATTCTCCGCAAATATGTTCCACTCATTGCCATCTCTTTACTTGTCACCTTTTTATATGGAGGAATTATATGGCATATGTTTCCTTATTTCTCCCCTACCAATATGTCATGGGAAGGACATCTTAGCGGAGGAATTATGGGAACGCTCTGCGCTTTCGTTTTCGTAAATCACGGACCGCAACGGCCGGAACCTTTTGCAGATGAAACGGAAGAGGAAAATAATGAAGAAGAGAAGGGAAAAAGCCCTTAAAGGGCTGAAATAGCAGAGTAAACAGACCACATTTAATTTATCAAATAAAAGTAAAGCTGTCAAAAGCCTGTTTTACTATCTGATTGATTAGAGACAAAATATCCCAAACATAGTAAATCCAAACTTCTGACAGCCTCAAAAAGCTTCTGCCCTACCAAAGGAAGCAGATAAAGAATCTTTTATTCCAAAGGAATCCACTTATACTCTCCAAGCAACTTAGCAGAATATTTGCCTGTCAAATCAGGTATATTAGTATCATCCTCCACTGTTGCATCAAACTCCCATCCACAAACTAAATCATCTTCCTGTCCTGTAACCCTAATTTCCTCATTCATCAGCTTTTTAATTTCTCCCTGTGACTTGGCAGATTTCCAAAGATGGAAATGTTTGATATATCCAGATAGTTTCCAGTCATTTGTCATACCAAGATTCCCCCCCATATGTCTAAAAGCAATCATAGATGTTCCCAAATCATTCGGATTATAAGGATTACCATCAAGCCCTGTCGCCTGATCCTTCAATTCGCCATTCATATACACTTTTACAACAATAGGTTTTCCTTCTGAATTAACATCTCCATCAACTCCTTTCTCGTTAATAACTGCTGCAAAATGAACCCATTTCTCTGTCGTACTGAAATCAATGCCAGGTTCCAACAATCCCCAATTATCCATTCCCAACGACATACGTAGTCTCTTATTATCAAAGTTATTAATTACCCATCCTTTTCTATAATGTCCGGTACCATCTTCGATAAAGACATCCACCACACTACCAAAACCGGAAGTATATTTCAACTTCACCCACAACTCAACAGTGAAAACTTGTTCACCAGTATTACCAAACTTAGAATAGTTCTCACTTGCTCCAAAATCAATATACCCGTCATTTTGTCCGTCTACATACAATTCTGCAGCTACAGAAACATATTCTATAATCACAGTTGCTTTAAAATCCTCCATCGCTTTTTTAGCAGCCTGAATCAATTCATCCACTTTCTCCTGTGAAGGATTAGTCTCTTCTCCGTTTTCAATTTGCCGGATGCTCTTTTTTATCTGGATTAATACCAGTTCAAGTATATCCCTGCTCTCTTCCGGATACATTCCCGTCTTATTTCCATACTGCGATCCATCCCTCAATGTTTCCAGCTGATTTTGATAATCAGTCAGTTGGCTTATAAAAGCTACTGTGTCTACCTTTAGCACATTATCGTCGTCATCAGAACAAGAAATAGAACATACTGATATAAACAATGCACATAGCATTATTAACAACATCTTTACTTTTGTGACTTTTTTCATGGTTTATTTTTTATTAATAAATATGATTACTGTTTGCTTTCTCTAAATTTCCCAACCCAGTACGCAGTGCGGGTGAGATAATAATCAGGTTCACGGTTCTCATAATCCAAATAAGTAAACTCGGAACTTGTGTAAGGCACAGCCGGTTCTATCTGGCTCCCTTCATGCCATTCATTAAAGGAGGTAATAGAAATAGCCGAAACCCCAGCTTCAATGGCCTTTCGATACATAGCGTCATAATACTGCCCATCCGTTCTAGTCCGGATTACCGAACCATTCCAAGGACGTATACGTGTGTCTATATATCCGGGACCCACACTTGGAATAAATATCTTACCATTTTCCTTTGCCCATTTTTGCATACTTACCCAATTAGTCGGGGTAGAACCATACGTGAACCCGGTAGCTGCAAAATATGTATAGAAACCATCAAAATGAGCATTCAAAATAAAAGGCCGTTGCACTGTCGGACTAGAAGTCCATAATCCAATCATCAAAGCATCATAGGCTGTATTTCTGATTGTAATGGAACCACCAGGACTTAATAACTTTTCCCATTCACTAGGTTCGATTAAATAAGAGTCATAAATAAAAAACAAAGGTTTGCCATCCTTTCTGTAGAAGGCCGGGTGATTTCCATACCTCGTTATCAATTTAACTATGTTCTCCCGGAGATTCTGCACATTTCTGCTGGGATATGGCTCCAAGTGAAAACATACTTTTATTTTTTTCTTATCTGCTGCATCCAGTATAAGACCGATTCTCTTGGCTTCAGTCTCATCCTGTTCATTCCACCAGGTAAGTGCCAGCACTCCGGTACGCGCCATAACAAACATATCCATATGTTTGGTCAAAATATTAGGATCACTACTACTATATCTTCCTAATTGAGGATAAAAATTACTGGCTATACTCTCCTGTGTACCCGGAATGGTCCCCGGATTCTGACCGGATCCACCATTAGGATCGGGTGCTATAGCATGGGCCCAATGTCTATATTGACCGTCAATAGCCTCACTTCCATACCAATCATAATAAAAGCAGAAAGTATCATAATCCAACTCTGTACCTAAATTATTATTTCCTCCGTTATTCTCCGAATTAGAAGGATTATTATCATCTTCTTTGCTACAACTTTCCAATGAAAGTGACAAGAAAAAAATCATCATAAAAAAGAGTCTCTGCATCATAATTGATTTAATTTTAATTATTCATATTCTTTATTTTCTCATTTCAAATGAAGGGGGGACAGACTGGTCTTGAGACGCCCACTCCTTATTGGGATAGGCCCCCATCGTTACTTCTAATTTATTTCCCTTCATCAGTTCCTCATGACTAAACCAAGATTTATCCCATTCCACTCCATCCAGCTTAACCGATTGAATGTATTTATGTTTCGGCGAATAATTATGGCAATATACTTCAAAGGTTTTGTCATCACTCAACTGAATTTTTGCCCGTTCAAACACCGGACTTCCAATGACATATATAGGTAATCCTGGCGTAACCGGATAAAAACCCAGCTGCGAGAAGACAATAAATGCACTCATGCCACCACCATCCTCATCTCCCGGCATCCCCATCAAATCATTTCTAAACCATTCCTCCAGTAATGCCCTAATCTTTTTCTGGGTCATCCAGGGTTTATTGGCATAGTTATATAAGTAAGGAATATGTAAACAAGGTTCATTTGCCATAGAAAACTGTCCGACATTACCTGTATGATCAGGAAAACGGGAGAAAAATTCATACTTGCTTTTTCCTAAAGGAGTATCAAACATCTTTTCCAGCTCATCAACAAACGCCTCTTTCCCTCCCATCAGTTTGATAAGATCCGCTACATTATGGGGGACATCCCAACGATAAACCCATCCATTATTTTCGCCATAATAATCCCTTCCACCCATTCCACCGGAATAACGATAATCAAACGGAGTGATAAAATTTCCTTCACTATCTTTAGGATGAAAAAATTTTGTTTCTGCATTAAACAATTGATGATAGTTCAAACTTCTTTGCAAAAAGTAATTGTAATCCTCTTTATTATCCAGCAGTCTGGCTATTTGTGCCAGACACCATTCATCGTACACTGTACCTAATGTCACAGCAACAGCTTGCCTTTTCTCAAAACTATGTACTTCGGAAACAACTTCCTCTTCACCAGAAGCTAACGCCGGAAAATATCCGTTTGACACATAAAAAGAATCTAGCTTTCCGGCTTCCATATCCGACCACGGTGCTAATGTCTTTTCAGTGATAGCATTTCTACAAGCACGATATGCTTCCTTTAAATCGAAATCCGTAATTCCTTTTACATAAGCATCAAGTACAGTAGCCACCCCATGATTTGAATTCATCCGTCGGCTATCACCTGTTATCTCCGGAAAAGTAGGCATCCAAAAATGTTTCATCTGACCAGCCATCCGGATAAAAGACTGAATCATATATTTCTCGCGTTCCGGTTCCAGTAATATTCTCAATGGATGGGTAGCTCTATACGTATCCCAGATCCAATCATCAGTATAAAAAGGAACACCGCTATCCTGATGAACCTGATTGTCAAAAGCACTATAATACTGTCCATCTTCAGAAAGACAAACCATTCGTTCATACGTTCTGTATAAAGAAGTATAGAATATAGTCTTACTATTCTCACAGTTTCCCTTTACCTGAATCTTTCCAAGAGCATCATTCCAAATAGTTCTACCTGTTCGTGTAAGAGTTTCCAAATCCTTTCCAGCCACTTCGCGTTCCATATTTTTTTTCGCCTGATCTACACTTATAAAAGAGATTCCATAACGAAGATTAATCCTTTTATCATTCTCTGGAAATTTCATTACGACAGTATTTCCTTCTTCCGTTTGTAAAGGAACCACGTCCGTTTCCAGATAAAGATACACTCTTGTCTCATAGGAACCGATTTGCTGATAACCAAAAACTTTGTTTTTCTCTACATGCAACTCTCCATTTGTCGCCCCGATCAAAAGCCCAGGTTGCCCTGCCCGGAAATCTAATTGATATAAAGCCGACTGATGAGAAGGGACATATTTTACCTCTATATCATAGTCACTCAAAAAAACACTGTAATAATAAGGCTTGATCTTTTCATTATCGTAATTATACAATATAAAAGAAGACCTACTACCCTTCTCTAAACTATCACAAAAGCTATTGAACGGATTGATAGAGAAGGCCGAATTTCCTCTATGACTTGTCACTATCACAGGTAATCCCTTCAATTTATTACTTGTATAATCCTCCCTTTGAGGATATATTCGTAACATACTGTTAGGTAAATGGACAGTCGGATAAGTCGGTACCAACAAGTGACTAATATTTCCCATATATGGATTTACGTAATCAACAGGAGCTTTTATCTCCACACATCCTCCAAACGAGAAAAGCGGTAACAACAAAAACAGTCTGTATGCAAGGCAATCTTGTATTTTTCTTTTCATAAATGTCCTATTCCTTTATAAGTCGATTTCTACTGCAGGAGAATAATTATATTTAGCTTCCGACGTACTGCTCAATGCTCCGATTCTGAAAAAATAACTATGTTCCCGTTCAATTCCAGTAGTCTGGCTCAAATCCATGCTCAATTCGTACTCCGTCAAAGGTGATACAGCAGTATTTATTTCACTACTCACTTTAGCTGTCTGGATATTACTACTTACATGGGACTCTGTATGTGCAAATAGAGCGATTGTCTTTACCGGATCTACCGTATATTGCTGTAAACTGAATTTTGCTACTACTTTATTACCTTTATATCTAATATCAGGATTCACGATACGTATGTAAGGCAGAACCTCAAACACCTTATAATTCTTTCCTTTATTAATTCTAAAATCAATCGTATCTTGAGGAATATAATTCCCCTTATTCAGAATTATTTTGTAATCGCCCGCAAACATGAGATTATTTTGGAATGTTCCGTCATTTTTAACAGCCATTGCCTGAACAGGAGGATTGTCCCATCCGAGTTCAATAAAATAAATCTGCGAACCTCTGATTATCTCTTGCTCCACCAACTCACCTGTCTCCATATCCCGGATTTCCCCACCGAATGTAGCATTTGGGGCTATATCCAGATTGTCCTTTTCACATGCTACAAAACATATGGAAAAGAATATTATTGTCAATAAATAAAAAGTTGCTTTCATATTTTCTGTCTTTAAAGTAAAGTTTTGATATATCAAGGATTCTGAACAAGTCCGTTGCTACCGGTACCAGGAATATCCTGATAGTACCAGGAATAATCAAACGAATGTTTGTTCACTCCAGGAGCATCCATGCGTACAAAGATGTATTTAGGAGTTTCTCCTCTTAAATCGAGGAACGGAACTAAGGACTTCTTTATTCGGTTCTCATATTCCTTATGAAATATCCTCCAACGAATCAGATCCCATCTGCGTCTATTCTCAAAAGCAAATTCAACAAAACGCTCTTTACGTACATTCTCTATTGTTAATGGAATTTCGTCTTTGTGTGCAGCTCGCTTTCTAACAGCATTAAGCGCTTTTTTTCCTTTTTTCAGCTGTTCACCCGTTGCAGACGAATGTTCTATGGATGCTTCCGCATAATTCATCAGAATCTCAGCATAACGAAATTCGATCCAGTCTGTAAATCCCTTATTCCACTCAGAAGTCACGTCTTTACTTTCCTGCAAGAATTTGCGAAGAAGAAAACCAGAACGGGTGTAGTTACCACCAACAGAACTAAATCCCGAATACATTTTCTGATCCTGCGCACCAAACGAATAGTAGGTCTTTCCATCTTTCCCCTGAGTACTGGCATCTGTTCTGAACACATAACTTCCATCGGGACGAATAAATCCTCCCTGAATAATGATTTTCTGTCCTTTCCATTGCGTACCCGGAAGAATCATAGTAGCCCACATACGAATATCCTTATCATTGAATATTTCATAAGGAGCATCCATTGGATAAGAATAATAGTTAGCATTTCTGTCAAAACCAGAAAAAATTTCATTATTATCCACACGAGTACGGATAGGCTTACTTAATCCTTGCCCGTCATCCGTATAATCTTCATAAATATCGGCCAGATCTAACGAAGGATTCATACGTCCCGGATGCGGCCAGCCGTTTGCTACCTGATTAGGACGATACCAAATATCATAATTGTGTGCAAGTTGGGTACCAGATGTATATCCTTTAATAAAAATAGGTTCCTTCGTTCCATTCAATACACTGCTTGGATCCTCAAACAGTTTTTTATAATTTACGATAGCTTCGTCTCTGCTTTGAGGCTCTGCACCATATAAACCATACAACCCACTCTTCATTATTTCATCAGACGACTGCATACAGATTTCATAATAACGATCTGCTTCCGAAGCATCAATACCCACAAGTTTCTGTTCTACAGCCGGCCCCGACAGACCCACATAAGGCTCATGAGTATATTTGGCAATCGAAGCTGCATATAAAGCTGCCCGAGACTTCAGTGCCAATGCAATCCATTTATTAGCACGACGAGTATCTTCTGAAGACTCACTTAGTTTCCGGATAGCGTCATCACAATCGCTCAAGATAAAATCCCATGTATCCTTTTCTGTGCTGCGGGGCACTTTCAATTCTTCTACATCTCCATTATACACCTGAACTTTCTTGATAATCGAAACTCCACCATACCGCTTTGCCAAAGCAAAATATGTATATGCACGTAGAAAAGCAGCTTCACCCTCCAATAATGTTTTTTTATTATTGGAAGTATTCAACGTAGGAATCGTTTCCAACAGGTTATTAATATCCCTTATCAATGTGTAAATACCAACAGAAGCATTATACAAACCTTTATCATCCGTATATCTTTCCCAAAAATTAAATCCTTCACTTCCCCATTCGTCGAATTCAGAATGCATCGCTTCGTCACAGTACATAGCAGCAGCCCGTCCACCATTATTCGGATCAGTATTCCCAATTCCCCAATTAAAGCCCTTATCAATCGCATAAGAGAAGTCCTCGATAGGAAGACGGCCGTAAAGATTTGCCATGTGCATCGCAATCCCCTCTTCAGTAGTCAGGACTTTGTCTGCAACCACCTTATTATTAGGCTCTATATCCAGAATATCCGTACATCCTGCAAAAAGAAGAGCCATATTCAGCAATAGTATAATCTTATATTTCATAATCTATCAGAAATTAGCAGTAAAACCAATATTAAAACTTTTAGTCAGAGGATAATTCATTCCAGCACTATAAGAGCCTTCCACCTTTTCCGGATCAAACGCTTTCACAAAAGAATCACAGAAGGTTAAAAGATTATAGCCATTAATATAGAATCGTATATTACTAATACCACTCTTTCTCAAAATACTGTCTGGCAATGTATAACCCAGTTCCAAAGTTTTGAGTCTTAAATAAGAAGCATCACGACGCCAGATATTACTCTCTTTATACATAGCTCCAGTATCCTGTATTAAACGGGTAGCAGGCCATTTCCCGGCAACCCATTTACTATTCGGATTGTAAGGGTCTTCTTTGCGCCATCTGTCATAGAAATAGGCTGGAGTATTCGCTCCTTTTGACCACAGTACCTCGGCATAAACCTCTGAAAACTGGACAGTATACATTCCCGCTCCCTGAAGCAAAGCGTAGATATCGAAATTTTTCCAAGAAGCCTCCAAATTAAAGCCATAATGAATCAGTGGAGTACCTGACCAAAAGAGAGGCATTCTATCATTATCATCGATAATACCGTCACCATTAGCATCTACATAACGGTAATCCCCCGGCAGTTCCTTGCTATTTCCCAACTCTCCATCCTGAACAGGAGCATATTTTATTTCCTCTGTAGTCTGGAATTGCCCATTAGTTTGATACCCCCATGTGAAATCATTCCAACGTCCGGAAGACTGATTTCTCCAACGATCCATGCTACTGGTGAAAGGTCCTCTTTCTACATGCTCCATCCGGGTGCGGGCTAAGTTCATATTCGCTTTGACGCTATAAGAAAAATTTCTGATCTTATTAGTATGCCCGAGCGTTATGTCAATACCCCTCGTCAAATCACTATTCAAATTTTCCTGTGGCAGTTGCGAACCAAATGTATTAGGTAATGCCACCACTCTTGTAGCTAACAATCCGCTTCTTTTTCTTTGGTATAAGTCGAACTCCAAAGAGAATAATCCTTTGAATATAGAAAGATCGAATCCTATATCAAGTAACTTAGCTTTATACCAAGTTAAATTCGTATTCGTAATAGAGGGAGCAGAAATGCCCGAAGTGGTAGTTCCGTCATTAAATTCATAAATACCAACATTAAGATTATACCCCGACACATATTGGAACGGATCACCTGCATCCTGTCCGGACTCCCCGTATGAAGCCCTGATCTTCAGATTATCAAGAAAGCCCAACTTTTCCTTCAAAAACTTCTCTTCCGACAAACGCCAACCAATAGACCCCATAGGGAAAAAAGCCCATCTGCTACCAGGAGCATAGCGGTAAGAACCATCATTTCTGAATCCTAATTCTAATAAATACCTTCCTTTGTAATCATAGTTAAACCGACCGACATACGAGATAAAAGCCTGTTCGTTGGACATCCCCCCTGAAACAGCATCTTTCAATCCGGCATAATCTACTTCATCATAAGTCAATAAATCAAACTTACGTTCTATATTCGACCAATCGCTTTTTTCCTGTCTCCTTTCATAAACCAATGTAGCACTTACATTATGTGTATCATTAAACAACCTATTGTAACTGATTTGTGCTTGCATGTCAAGCCTGCTCGCTTCGTTATTATTCACTTGTATCATAGAAGGATTATTGTATTCATTCTCTATATATTCATCCGTTTCGATAGCGTATGTATAAGTAGAAAACTTCTTTCTCAATCCTTTATGTTTATTGTGATTATAATCATAGCCTAATTGCCCTTGTATAGATAATCCCTGCACAAACGGTACTTCATATTTTAAAGTGAATGTCGATTGAAAGTTTTTATTATAATAATAATGATAACCTGTCATATCCGCATCCGCCAAAGCAATGGGATTAATTCCCATACTTTGAGTTGCCAAATAGTCCGGATTGTTATTGGCATACGCAGGCACAGTCGGCACATTCACACGGGTCTGCTTGAAGATCTCATAGAAAGAGTTCCATGGCTGGCTGGTCTTATCATATCTACCTGCCAAATTAACTCCTGCGGTCAATCCTCTAGCTATTTTTATATCAGTATTCGAACGAAAAGTAAATTTCTCATATCCCAAATCACCGGATTTCAACAACCCTTCATCAGATGCATAGCTAAAACTACCAAAGTATGAGACAATATCCGAACCTCCTTGCAAGGACAAAGTATATTGCTGTTGAATAGAACTATTCTTAATCACATGATCGTATAAATCAGTACTGGCATATCCAGAAGCACCCGTCTTCCATAATTCCAGTTCTTCTTTTGTAACCAATGGATTACCTTCTCCTAATATTGCAGCATCATTTCTAAGCTCCATATATTGAGCTGCGTTTGCCATCCTAGGAATATTAGTCGGTTTAGACCATCCCCAATTAGCCGACAAGGATATTTTCGCTTTTCCTTTATATCCTTTTTTTGTTGTTACAACAATGGCTCCATTAGCCGAATTCATACCATAAATAGCTGCAGTACCATCTTTCAGGAAAGAAATGCTTTCTATATCATCCGGATTAAGACGCTGAAACTCATTAGCCCCATCTCTGACAATCCCATCAATAATGAAAAGCGGAGTACCCAAACCACGGATATTGATATCGGAACGAAATTGTCCCGGTTCACCGTCATTCTGCCGTATCTTCAATCCCGAGACTTTCCCTTCAAGTGATTGTGCCAGACTGGTAGCTTTCGTTTTAATAATCTCATCATTTTTAATATTAGAAATAGCACCCGTCAAACTCTCTTTTTTCTGAACTCCATAACCTACCACTACCACTTCATCCAACGCCTGTGTATCTTCCAGCAATTTGATAACTAAAGACCGCATATCAGACACTTTTATTTTTTGAGTGCGGTAACCAAGAAAACTAATAGTTAATTCCGTCCCGACAGGAACCTCAATGGAAAAATCTCCATTCATATTAGAGATAGTTCCCTTCCCGACCACAGAAGATTGAATACTGGCTCCAATAATCGGTTCGCTGGCGTTGTCTATAACTTTACCCGTTATCAGGTTACTTTGGGCAAGAACAGAAACTGAGAACAGTAAGTCTCCCATCATCACAAGAAAGAACCTTAAATGCACATTCCAGTGCTTCTCTTTGCAAATGCGTGCTTTCATAAATTATAAATTAAGTTGATATATTGTTCAATCAATCATCTATTATAGATCACTATGAATCATGAACCTACTCAAGAGGTATCAGTACACTTCATAACTCGATAGATTTGCGATTAATTGGTACTGCGAAAGTATATGAGAGGCATTATCACAACATTAATTTCATATTAATAATATGATTTTTCTTATCACATTCCATATAAGTACCTGATAAACAAAGAGAAAAAAATAGAAATATTTTGCCCTCTTATGAAGAAAATAAAAGAACCCGAAAGCAATAAAGCCACTTCCGGGAAATCATTAATGCACTTTTAATGCAAAATTTATTTCATTCAAAAAATAAATTCCACCTATCAGCTCTCACAAATCACATCATCGTATGTAAATTCGGGAGAAGTATTCAATAAACGGTTATAATCAGCACAATACTTATCAAAACATTGTTTAGCAAGTCCTTTTTGTCCAGACAGAAATAACGCCCTGCACTTTATACGAATAGCATCTTCATCCGTACAGTCATGCATCAGTATAATATCCGCTATTTTCAGCAATAGTTTGTTGTCTTTCCCAATCTCTTCACGAACACTGATAGAAAGAAGTAGTTCTATAACGTTATGAGAATACTCCGATTTATATTCATCCACCCATTCCGTACTTACATTAGGCAGCAACACCCCCAAAGATGCCAACTCTACAAAGTTGACAATCATTTCTTTATTAGAAGAATTATAGAATTCAAAAGCATTTAAGATCTGGCATACCTGATGATAATCACATAGGGTATCTTTACCCATATCAATATACCAATAATCATTTTTATTAACAATCTGTACTTCCCCGACCGTCTCAAGAATTAGCCGAAGTTTACGGATATTAACCCTACGGTTGTTGGCTGCACTCGTTTTACTCATATCAAACCAAAAAGTCTCTTCCAATCTTTGTGAAGTTGTTCCCTTTCCACCTTTGATGGAGTTTAGCAATAGGAAAAGAAAAAGTAATTTAAGAGTAGGCGTAAATTCACCCGTTATATTATTCCCTTGTTTATCAAAGACCTGAAAACCACCAAGAAGTAAAATTGCAGATATTTTTCTGTTAGATGGCTTAGCAATCTCTTGTTCTCCATATTCCACTTTGGAAATAGTCATCGAAACTCCAGTTGTTTTACTTTTCTTTTTCTTGTAGACATATACAATAACGAAGAAGAAGAATACCAGACATATTAAAATGCTTCCATAGATAACCCATGTAGAAAAATGACAATCTTTGTTCTTTTCCATATAAATCTCATCTGACGATAAAGGAGGATATACTAAAGAATATACATCTAAAACTGCCTCACCCGGTATCTTCTCCTGAACAACAAAAGCATACAACATCTGGTCTTGATAAAGAAATAAATCACAATAAGACTTAATATCCAGAAAATCATATTCGATAGAATCACTTACTATTTTGGATTGTGGATTTGAGGTACAAATATCAAAACTGCACAAGTTGAGATTGGTATGGAAACGATCATTATTATAAACCAAAGCATACAACTTATCAGCGACAGTATCTATTATCATTGAATTACTAAACGTAAAATGCTCGCCTTCATTAAAAAAAGACCACACTTTAGAACATGATTTATCCCGGATATTCAACCGATAAAGATCATAGTAATTCTGTGGAGACTCTTCCTGCTTTCCTGAACGGCTTCCATACCCGCCCATTATAAGAATGTGGTCTTTATCCTCAATGCCCATAGCACTTAAATACCGAGGAGTGATACAGGAATCCAAAGAAATAATTTGCCATTGATCTCCGTCATTCAAACCTTTTTCCACAAAATCTGCATTATAAGTATGGCGTCCATATCCTCCAAAAAGGATCAAATGATTGGTTTCCGGATCTATCATACGATTATGATGCTGTCTGGAGTCCACTTCCCACGTAGAAGGAATCGACCATTCATGCGTGGCAAAATTATATTTGCTTAAAAGAGGATGTTCAGTAGAATAGGAAATCAACTCGTCAGTAGCAGCAGAATAAATAACCTGTCTGGATACTCCAAAATAAGGTTCTCCTTTTTCAACTGATAGAGTATCTACCTGTTTATTATCGACATGGTAGACCAATACCTTCTCTTTTAGTACCATAAATATCCTACCACCTATACTATCATAAGCTAATTGAAGATTTTGACATTGAAACTTCTTACTATCAAATTTCAGGGATTTCTCTTTCTGCCAGTTATAATGTCTATCTATTTCCCAAATGCCATTTTGAACAATTGCACGTTGAGCCTCTACTTCATCCATTGTTTCTCCTTTTCTGTTATGCAAGGCCAGCTTCCAGCATCGTATTATTCTACCATCCTGATTATACAATTCAATGTTACGCAAACTAACGGGAGGAACATCGGTCGTATAATACTTTGGATGCCTATTGCTTCCAAATAAGAAACTTAGACTGTTAAAGTCTTTAAAAGAATGACGCATCATTTGAGTAGCCTCATTCACCGAAATCTTAATCCCCTGTTCTGTGAAATCAAGCCTTATCTTAATCCACTCATCCTTTACTATTTGAGTACTGTCTATAAAATCCACATTCTCAACAATCGAACTACCTTTGTTCAATATAAAATTGAATTTGGATCGTAGTTGATAAGATATAAAATCCAAGCAAGAAGAAGTATCGTCGGAGATTATTCTAAACACATATCCATAAGTATGCAATTCCTCTCTCAACTTAATGTCAAAACTAAGCGAGAACTTATTACCCAGATGCAGACTTCTATCCGGAGTCAGATCAAGACTTGTTCTTTGATCCTGATTAACAGTATGTGCTTTGAAGGTAAGTCCATAACGATAATTGGACAATATAGTAGTATTTGCATAGCCCCATTGCAATGTTACAAACAAGCAGAAAATGAGAAGGCTGATCAACAAATATCGTTTTTGTTTCATTGTTCCGTGATTTTTTCTTTTTACTTATATACAATAAGGTTAACTTAATAACAGAGGTCTTTTCATGACAAACAAGAAATTCCCATCTATCTGCAACTATGACAGGAGACGTTCAAGTAATGCAAAGACACATATTAAATATTTATCTACATCCAATATACCCATATCCAGCCCCCCTATCATGATTTTCCGGCCCTACTTACGCCTCTCCACCCAGTATCAGGGATGGTTTATTTTCCATAATACCCGGATCTGGGCACATAAATCGGTTGAAAACGAGTTCCTATATTCTCTATTTTACCTTGTTCTTTCAAACGTTGTATATGACGCGATGCCATAATTTGAGTAAACTGGCAAATGGATTGTAAATTACGCCGAATCAAGACTTGGTGAGTAGTGAAAAACTCCGTCAAACGCCGATCAATTTCTTCCTCTGAAAGGACAGCCGAATGGCACTTCCATTTCGAACGTTGTATATGCATGTCATATAATTCACCTTTGAGTTCTTTATCCGCCTGAAAACGAATAGCTTTGAAAGAAACTTTATCAGAACGTGTCTTAACATCATATACCGGTTCTGTAGTCTGCAACGTCACCTGAAAATATCCTATCCCTTTCAAATGTACACGTTCACCATTTTTAAGATGAGAGCTCATGAAATGACTTAATGACATCAGAACGCCTTCAACCTCTGCCTCACCGAACGTTGTAGCTCTATGAATTTCAGCTGCCAAATATTCAGTACTCACAGAATTGAAGTTAACAACTCGGGGATGATATTGCTCTTCCTCTCCTTCTTCTCCCGTTCCAGGATTCTTATAAAACTCAAATTGTACTGCCATCTTTACGGTTATATATTAGTTTCTCCTTCATAAGGACACCGACATCCTCACCATTTCTCACCAACATCCTTGTAGTTTATTACCAACATCAGTAACCTCTCACTAAAATGATGAGACATTATCACCCGAATGAGAAGCCCTTTTCACCTCGATGACAAGCTCTTCTCACCCTAGTGAAAAGTATAAGTAAAATCGTCAAATATACAAAAATAACAAGTAGAAAACAAGTAAAGATTAGATTATTAATCAAGACCGATGCAACGCCTCAATCAATAACGTTATATTGGCCGTAAACAACCTTACAGAAATAGCCAATAAGATGATACCAAAAAACTTACGAATAATATAGATACCACCTTTTCCCAAGAAACGTTCTACACGACCAGTCATACTCACTACAAAGTAAACCCAAATCATGTTCAATACTAAAGCTATAATGATATTAACACTGGCATATTCCGCCCGAAGAGAAAGCAAAGTAGTAAAAGCGCCGGCACCTGCCAACAAAGGACAGACAAGCGGCACCAAAGTAGCTTCTTTGATAGGACCCTGATTTTTGAAAATCTCAATATCCAAAATCATCTCCAAAGACATGAGGAAGATAACAAACGCACCGGCAACTGCAAACGATTCGATATCTACATGGAAGAGTTTCAGCATCATATCTCCCGCATAGAAAAATCCGATCAGCAAAACAAAAGAGATGACGGTAGCTTTCATTGCATTCACATCTTTCCCCTTTTCTTTCAGGTTAATTATAATAGGTATAGAGCCGATAATGTCTATCACGGCAAAAAGTACGATAAACGCACTAACCATCTGTTGCCAATTGAAGCCTGCAAACATAATTTCCTCCTTTTTTTCTGCAAATATACTCTATTTTTATACATTCAAACAATAAAAAAAACAAAAAGAAGGGTCAGATATTGACAGCCGTGTTGTATTATGAGTAAATTTGTACGATTAACAAGAGATTACAACATATGGAAACAATGTTCGACACTTTGCTCCAATTGCCTTTATTTCAAGGTCTTTGTCATGAAGATTTCACAAGTATTCTGGATAAGGTCAAGCTACACTTTATCAAGCATAAAGTAGGAGAAACTATCATTGAGAGTGGTAGTCCGTGTAAACAACTCTGCTTCCTGTTAAAAGGCGAGGTTTCTATTGTCACAAATTCCAAAGAAAATATATACACCGTCATTGAACAGATGGAAGCACCTTACCTGCTGGAACCACAGTCGTTGTTTGGCATGAACACCCATTACACTTCTGCTTATGTGGCACATACAGAAGCGCATACTGTCAGTATCAGCAAAGCATTTGTACTTAGCGACCTGTTCAAATATGAAATATTCCGGCTCAACTATATGAATATCGTAAGTAACCGGGCACAAAATCTTTACTCCCGCTTATGGGAAGAGCCGACACAGGATTTAACAGAGAAAATCATTCGCTTTTTTCTGTTGCATTGTGAAAAGATTCAGGGAGAAAAGATATTCAAAATGAAGATGGACGATCTTGCCCGCTACTTAGATGACACCCGGCTGAATACTTCAAAAGCACTCAATGAGCTACAAGACAAAGGATTATTAGAATTACGCCGGAAAGAGATTCTTATTCCGGATGCACAGAAGCTGGTAAGCGAATAGATACGGACTGGCTCATTATAAAAAGACCTATTCATCATAAAAATAGCCTCAACAGGAATTCCTATTGAGGCTATTTTTAGATTATAAAGTGTTATTATTCCCACTCAATGGTTGCTGGTGGTTTAGAACTGATATCATAGGTTACACGGTTCACTCCCTTCACCTTATTAATAATATCATTCGATACCTTACCCATAAATTCATAAGGCAGATGCGCCCAGTCGGCTGTCATGGCATCTGTAGATGTCACAGCACGTAAAGCAACTGCTCTTTCGTACGTACGTTCATCTCCCATCACGCCTACAGACTGTACTGGCAACAAGATAACTCCTGCCTGCCATACTTTATCATACAATCCCCAGTCACGCAATCCCTGAATAAAAATATCGTCAGCATCCTGCAGGATACGTACTTTTTCAGGAGTAATATCACCCAGAATACGCACTGCCAGCCCCGGTCCCGGGAACGGATGGCGGGTAATCAGATGTTCCGGCATACCCAACTCACGACCTACCCGACGAACTTCATCCTTAAACAACAAACGAAGTGGCTCACACAATTTCAGATTCATCTTTTCAGGAAGTCCACCTACATTATGATGGCTCTTAATCACTGTACCCGTGATAGACAATGACTCGATGCAATCCGGATAGATTGTACCTTGAGCCAGCCATTTCACGTCTTTTATCTTATGAGCTTCTACATCGAACACATCAATGAAACCCTTACCTATAATCTTACGTTTAGCTTCCGGTTCGGCCACACCAGCCAGTTCCGTAAAGAACTTTTCGCTGGCATCAACGCCAATCACATTCAAACCAAGACATTCGTAGTCTTTCATCACATTCTTGAACTCATTCTTACGCAGCATACCATGATCTACAAAGATACAAGTCAAGTTCTTGCCGATAGCTTTATTCAGCAGCACTGCCGCAACCGATGAATCGACTCCACCACTCAAACCGAGAACAACCTTATCATCACCCAACTGTTCTTTCAGTTCGGCAACCGTGCTCTCAATAAAAGAAGCCGGCGACCAGTCTTGCTTGCAGCCGCAAACATCTACCACAAAGTTCTTCAGGATTTGAGTTCCGTCTTCACTATGGA
>OAUS01000948.1_pt1 | contig 17328 bp, 7 predicted proteins | sample 1516801 | NCBI WGS metagenome assembly OAUS01 (sample SAMEA2580001, study PRJEB22360) | human gut metagenome | biome: human gut; feature: human-associated habitat; material: faeces | place: Denmark | collected 2008/2010
TCTTCATAATCGGGCCCGCTTTGAACGGAAAACAACCAAAAGCCGCACTGATGTCTGCCCGCCTTGCCTATGCTCCGATGCTTGCCTTGTCTCCGCAAGGAACCGTCAGCAGCTGGGACAAGGGAAAGGCTACACAAATCTACTCCCTGCCCGTCACCGCAAGCTGGCAAGTCGACCTCTTCGGTCAACTGCTGAACCCGAAGCGACAAGCAAAGGTTAGCTTGAAGCAGACGCAATTCTACGAACAAGCCGTTCAGACGCAAGTCATCGCCGGCGTAGCCAACATGTACTACACCCTGCTGATGCTGGACCGCCAACTGCAAATCACCGAAGGCACCGTCGAGATTCTGAAAAAGAACCTGGAGACCGTGCAAGCCATGAAAGATGCAGGCATCTACGGAACCACTTCTGCTGCCGTAGAGCAGAGCCGCACTGCCTACGCTCAAGTCATGGCATCACTGCCCGACATACGCCAGAGCATACGCGAAACCGAAAACGCCCTCTGCCTGATGTTGCACCAACCGGCACAGAGCATCGCACGCGGTGTACTGGAAGAGCAACAGCTGCCTACGGAATTTTCAGTAGGTATCCCCTTGCAGTTGCTATCCAACCGTCCGGACGTGAAAGCTGCCGAGATGTCACTGGCTGCCAGCTACTATAATACCAACAGCGCCCGTGCCGCTTTCTACCCGCAGATTACATTGAGCGGTTCGGGAGGCTGGACCAATAACTCCGGTGCAGGTATCGTCAACCCGGGTAAACTGCTGGCTTCCGCCATCGGTTCGCTGACGCAACCCTTGTTCTATCGCGGTGCCAACATTGCCCGTCTGAAACAAGCCAAGGCACAAGAGGAGCAGGCTAAGATTCAGTTCCAAACCGCCCTGCTAAATGCCGGAAATGAAGTGAGCAACGCCCTGCACCTGTATCAAATGGAGAAGGACAAAGCCGTTTCACGCACTATTCAAGTAAATTCTGCCCGCCAAGCTGCCTCAGATACAAAAGAATTGTTTAACTTAGGCACGTCGACCTATCTGGAAGTCTTGTCTGCCGAGCAGTCTTACCTCAGCGCACAGCTTGCAGAAGTATCCGACACCTTCAGCAGCATGCAGGCAGTCATCAGTCTGTATCAAGCGCTTGGAGGAGGAAGAGAATAAAATGAGCGATAAGTGATTAGTGATTAGCGATTAATGAAATAGTAAATCCTAATCACTAACCATTTATCACTAATCATTAATCATTAATCGCTAATTACTATGATAAGTCCGTTAGCTTATGTAGATTCTGCCGCAAAAATCGGCAAGAATGTAACCATCCAGCCCTTTGCTTTTATCGAAGGGAACGTGGAAATCGGTGATGACTGTATTATTATGTCGGGTGCAAAAATTCTGCACGGTACCCGCATGGGAAAAGGGAACAAGGTGCATCACAATGCCGTTCTGGGTGCCGAACCGCAAGACTTCCACTATACGGGAGAGAGCAGTATGCTGATTATCGGTGATAATAACGACATCCGCGAGAACGTGGTTGTCAGCCGTGCTACCCATGCAGGAAGCGCTACCCGCATCGGTAATGAGAACTACCTGATGGATGGTGTACACCTCTGCCACGACGTGCAGATAGGCAACCATTGTGTACTGGGTATCAAGACTACCGTAGCCGGAGAATGTCAGATAGACGACTGTACCATTCTGAGCAGCAATGTCATTCTGCACCAATACTGCCACATTGGAAGTTGGGTACTGATTCAGGCAGGCTGCCGCATATCAAAAGATGTGCCGCCCTATATCATCATGAACGGTAATCCGGCAGAATACCACGGCATCAACGCTGCTGTGCTTCAACACAAACACCAGGTGACCGAACGTGTATTGCGCCATATCGTAAATGCCTACCGTCTGGTATACCAGGGAAACTTCAGCGTGCAGGATGCCTTGCAGAAGATTGAAGACCAAGTACCGATGAGTGACGAGATACACAATATCATCAACTTCATCAAGAATTCCAAAGGAATCGTGAAGTAAACACCCTTCTTCGGGCACGAATCACGCAGACAATACGGATGAATAAATTCTTTTCTGTAAGTCTGCGTAGTTCGTGCCTTTTTCTATATTCCTCTACAATAGTTCCTGCATTATCTTTTACTATTTTTTGATGCATATTCATTCCAGGCAGTATGCTAAGTAAAACAAACTGTTTCCTTTAACTAAACATTTTGTTTCCTTATAGAAAACACTTTGTTTCCCTTAACAAAACAGTTCGTTCCATTATATGAAAACAAAGTGTTTTTCTATACTGAAACAAAGTGTTCTCTAATGCTGGAACAAACTGTTCTGTGTTGTGAACTAACGGATTAAGTATATAAAGGGTATTTATTATACTGTTTCTGTAGACAATGGTCTGTCTTGTCCTATAAAAGACGGGGAAAGAAGCAGGAAGCAACCGGGTACGCTCGGAAGGGTGAGGGTAAAATTTGCCCTCACCCTTTTTATTTGCTCTCACTCACCCTTGAAAGGGCGATGAATAGGGAGTTTCAGAAAAGCGGTGATAGTGGTGAGGGCAGGTTGAGTAATTTTTTGTTCTACTACTACTCGAAATGCAGGGTACCGAAGAACTCCGGGCAATGGAAGTTCGGCTTCTCCAGACCTATCGGATTCCAGGAAAGGAAATGGGGAGTCTGGAGCTTGTCACCGCATTTATAAAAATTGGCACGGAGCGTCTTTCCATCCAACGAAGTGATGTCATGCAGGAAGAAAGCGGAATAAGGGATGACCAGGGCCACTTCCCAGGCACACTCACCTACTCTTTCGTCGAAAGCCTCACGTCCCAAAGAAGCCCAACGCTGTACTTTATCGAGCACCTCTTGCGGGGCATGCTGGCGGTTTCCACGTCCGGCACCTGCCCCAATAAGCAGAGTCCCGGCACAATTACACTCCATATTGTAGTACACTCCGTCATCGGCAGGCACAGAGAAGAACTCTACACACGCATCTTCCCAAACCGGACCGTTATCGTGGCCTGCAACTGCGCGTACACTCGCTTCCCTTACCTTGAAATGCAGCAGAATGGCATCTTCCGTATGCGCTATGCGGAATTCCACATCGGGAGTATAAGGAAAAGCAGCCCAATTCACAGTGTTTACGGGCTGAAACGCCACCTTCTCTTCATCCAGAAGAGCCGGAACCGACTCTACCGGTATATTGGCCACACTTACTTTCTTTACATTCAATTCTTTCATTTTACTATTTTGGGGATTAATTGCAGACAGCGGCAACATGCAAAGAGCTGCCGCCATCGTCATTAAAAACTTTTTCAGATACATGAGTCAATGAACTTTTTCATCTCCGGTGTATGTTCCTCCACACTCTGCAACAGTTTGAACTGAGCCTTGGTACGCACAAGATTGTGCTCCGGATACTGGATTTTATAATAAGTATCACCGTTGATATAATCTGCCAGGAAGCGTACGCACTGCATGTATGGGAACAAGGCAGCCGCATAAGGCAGATTCTCAATCTCTATCGGCAACAGGAAGGACTTGCCCGATTCCAGATAGCCCTTGGTAAATGCCCGGAATATTTCCATATTGAAGTTCACATTATCCGGATTCTTGTCGTCTTCCAACCCCGTGTTGGCACCTGAGCGAAGGAAATCGCCATAATCGGAGAAGATGAAGCTGGGCATCACCGTATCCAGGTCGATGACACAAAGCACCGTACCGTCTTCGTCGAACATCATATTGTTCACTTTCGTATCACAGTGGCATACCCGTTTGGGCAGTTTGCCTTCACGGAACAAGCGTTCTGCCTTGCACATTTCATCAGCGCGTTTTTCTATCTCATCCAGAAAATACCGCACCTCCTGCACACGTCCCGCCGCATCGGCAGCCACAGCATCACGGAGTTGCTTCAGGCGGAACTCCATGTTGTGGAAATCGGGAATTGTCTCGCCCAATGTATCTGGAATGTCGGCAAGCATAGCCTGGAAATTACCGAAGGCAGTTCCCGCATAATAGGAATATTCGGGGTTCACCGTCTCGTAAGTCTTGGCACGGGGAATAAAAGTCATGATACGCCAGTAGTTCTCACCGTCATACCAATAGGTTTTCCCTTCGGCCGTGGGGATGAAATGAAGCACTTTACGCTCGACATCGGCCTCTCCTTTCTCTTCCAGCTTCTTACGGATATGCCCGGTCACAGCCTCGATATTAGACTGTAACATCTCTACATTCTGGAAAATGGCATGATTGATACGTTGCAGAACATAGTCCGGCGCATCGGCCTCAACGGTGGTCACTTTGTACGTATCGTTAATCAGGCCTGAGCCTAAAGGCTTGATTTCACGAACCGTACCCTGCATTTGAAAATGAGATACAATAGATAAAAGGTCTTTCATGATAATAAATGAATTAATTTGTTTACAAAGATACGCCGATTGCCATCTATCAAAAGACAAGTATCGTTCGGCGCGCTTCCAAAATTATACATTTATCCAAACATAACCGCAAAAACTGCCTAATAAATAAGAAGTCTTGTACAAAATATACCTATATTTGTAACTGAAACCTTAAAAACTACCCGAAAAGTGCGAACGTTTATCATCCGGCTGCTTCTTGTTTCAGTAAGCATGATTGCTGCAACCCTGCAGGCGCAGAACATCACCTTCAACCATCTGACAACCGACGACGGTCTGTCACAATTCTCCGTGAACAGCCTTTACATCGATGAAAACGGTGTCTTATGGATTGGAACCCGAGAAGGCTTGAACCGTTATGACGGAGAAGACATACAAACTTACAAGCTGCAGAAGAACGACCCTTACAGCCTTTTCTGCAACACCGTGCTGCGCATGGCCGGCAACCGTAACGGAAAAATCTACCTGCTCTGTACGGAAGGAGTAGCCGAGTTCAATCTCGCCACCCAAAGATTCACCACCCTGCTGCAAGGAAATGTACACAGCATATATTACAAAGAGGCCCTTTTCATCGGAAAACAGAATGAAATCTACCGCTATAACGAGCAGACCGGGAACTTTGACCTCTATTACCAGCTTCCCGGAAAAAGTCTGGAAATCTGCTGTATGCATCTGGACAAAGGACAAATGTGGATTGGAACGACCACCGACGGAGCATACCGCCTGCAACTGGACAAGAACGAGCTGACCCACCCCATCCTGAAAGGCAACATCACCAGCATATACCAAGACAGCGAAGGCGAGTTATGGATTGGCAGCTGGGAAGAAGGGCTGCACCATGTAAAGACCGACGGAACCATCGAAATCTTTGAATACGACGCAAAGAACCCTTACAGCATCTCTTCCAACTTCGTGCGAGCCTGCTGTGAAGACAATCTGGGAAACATCTGGATTGGGACATTCAACGGATTGAACCGGTATGACAAAAGTACGGGACTCTTCCAGAACCACACTGCCAGTGATGCCCAGAGCGACGGACTGACACACTCTTCCATCTGGTGCATCGTAAAGGACAACCAAGGAACGCTGTGGCTGGGGACCTACTTTGGCGGCGTCAACTACTTCAACCCCGAGTACGAGATATACAGCCGCTATATGTATTCGCCCATCGAAAAGAAGGGGCTGAGCAATCCGGTTGTAGGCCGCACCATCGAAGACAAGGACGGCAATCTGTGGATTGGCACCGAAGGGGGCGGACTGAACTATTACAACCGCCGTACCCGTGAGTTCAAATGGTTCCGCCCGGAAATCGGTCCCAACAGTATTTCCCATAACAACATCAAGGCTCTCTATTATGATGCCTCCAAAGACATCATCTGGATAGGAACCCATCTGGGCGGACTGAACAGACTGGACATACGCTCGGGGCAATTCACACACTACCGCATGGAAGCAGGTAATCCGGAGACCTTGCCTTCCGACATCATCCGCGATATCGCGCCTTACCAAGACCACCTGGTGATAGCCACCCAAAACGGAATCTGCCTCTTCGACCCTGCCAACGGGAAATGCCAACAACTGTTCCAGGACAGCAAAGAAGGCAAAAAAATCAAGATGGTGGCAGATGTCACTTTCGACAGCAACGGTACGCTCTGGATTGCAGCCACGGGCGAAGGTGTGTTCAGCTACCGTTTCGATACCGGCAAACTGACCAACTACCGCCATGATACTGCCGACCCACACAGCATCAGCAACAACAATGTAAACAACATTACCCAAGACAGCAAAGGCAATCTGTGGTTCGCCACTTCGGGCAGCGGACTGGACTTATACCGCCCTGCCAGCAACGACTTCGAGAACTTTGACCAAGCGAAGAACGGCCTTTCCAGCGACTGTATCTATGAGACGGAGGAATCCCCCACCAGCGGCAAACTGCTGCTCATCACCAACGAGGGCTTCTCCATCTTCGACTACCGGCAAAAGGCATTCCTGAACTACAGTGCCGAAAACGGTTTCCCAATGACTGCCGTCAACGAGAATGCCCTTTGCGTGACCCGTGACGGAGAGATATTCCTGGGAGGCACGCAGGGAATGATTTCTTTCCATGAAATGGAGTTGAACTTCACGCCGAAACCCTACAAAATCATCCTCTCCCGCCTCATTGTGAACGGAACGGAAATACAAGTGGGAGATGAGACCGGTATCCTGCAGCAAGCCTTGTACTGCACCCCCGAGATTACGCTCAACGCTGACCAGTCCATGTTCAGCATAGAGTTTGCCACTTCAAACTATGTAGCCGCCAACAAAGACGACATCATCTATAAGCTGGAAGGCTTCTCCAACGACTGGAACAGTGCCCGTGGACTGCACAACATCACCTATACCAACCTGAACGCCGGAACCTATAACTTGATTATAAAGCCCAACGGAAAAGACGAGAGCCTTTGTCCGCAAGTCCACCTGACCATACACGTGTTGCCTCCCTACTACAAGACTCCCCTTGCCTATCTTATCTACCTGATAGTGACGGGAATCCTGCTCTGGTATCTGGTGCGTACCTACAAGTCCAGAATCAAGTTGCGTGAATCACTGAAGTACGAACAGAAGCACATCCGTGACGTAGAGGCCCTGAACCAGTCAAAGCTACGTTTCTTCACCAACATTTCCCATGAATTCCGCACCCCGCTGACACTCATCGTGGCCCAAGTGGAAACGCTGATGCAACTCCAGAACTTCACGCCTGCCATATATAACAAGGTACTGGGCATCTACAAGAACAGCATACAGCTACGGGAACTCATCACCGAGCTGCTCGACTTCCGCAAGCAGGAACAAGGGCACATGAAGATAAAGGTAAGTCCACACAACATCGTGAACTTCCTATACGAAAACTATCTGCTTTTCCTGGAATATGCCAGCGCCAAACAAATCAGCCTCTACTTCGAGAAGGAAACAGACAGCCTCGAAGTATGGTATGACCAAAAACAGATGCAGAAAGTGATAAACAACCTGCTGTCCAACGCCGTCAAGCATACCAAGGCGGAAGACAGCATCACCCTCAGCATCAAGACCGAAGGCAGCAATGCCGTCATCCGCGTAACCGATACCGGCAGCGGCATAGATGCCCGGGAAGTGGACAAGATATTCGACCGCTTCTACCAGATAGACCAAATGGACTCTACGGATGCAAGCAAGACGGGTACGGGTATCGGCCTGGCATTGACGAAGGGTATCGTGGAGCTCCATCACGGCACCATCCGTGTGGAAAGCGAACTGGGCAAAGGTAGCAGCTTCATCGTAAACCTGCAATTGGGGAACGCACAGTTTGACGAAGAGCAAATAAATAAGAATGCAGACAGTGTGCAACAAATAGAAATTCCCAAACCGGAAAACGATGCCCTGCTCAAGGCGGAGCTGGAAGAGAGTGCTCCCATCAAACGACTCCCGGATGCAAAAATCCTGATAGTGGAAGACAACGACTCCATCCGCGACATGCTGGCAGGTATCTTCAAGCCCTTCTACGAAGTGCTGACTGCGGCCGACGGAGCGGAAGGACTTGCACTGGTGCGCAGCGAAATGCCCAATATCGTAGTCAGCGACGTGGTGATGCCCAACATGTCGGGAACGGAACTGTGCAAACAGATAAAGAGCGACTTCAACACCTGCCATATTCCCGTGGTACTGCTCACGGCACGTACTGCCATCGAACAGAATATCGAGGGACTGCGCATCGGTGCGGATGACTATATCACCAAGCCGTTCAACACCAATCTATTGATTTCGCGCTGCAACAACCTCGTGAACTCGCGCATCCTCCTGCAGGAGAAGTTCAGCAAGCAGCCGCAAGCCTTTGTACAGATGCTTGCCACCAACCCCATAGACAAGGAGATTCTGGACCGTGCCATGGCAGTCATCGAGCAACATCTGGACGATACGGAATTCAACGTCAACGTCTTTGCCCGTGAAATGGCAATGGCACGCACCAATCTGTTCACCAAGCTGAAGGCTATCACCGGACAAACTCCGAACGACTTTATCCTGACCATCCGCCTGAAGAAAGGCGCTCTGATGCTGCGCAACAATCCGGAGCTGAATATCACTGAAATTGCGGACCGGATCGGTTTCAGTTCTTCACGCTATTTCTCCAAATGCTTCAAGGACATTTACCATGTCAGCCCACTGGCCTACCGCAAAGGAGAGAATGGAGGAGAGGAAAGTACGGAAGACAGTGAAGAGACATCTTAATATTGTACATCAAGCCATCGCATGATACGGTTTGTACTTTTTCTCCCTTCCCTTGTACTTCCTTATACACCCGATTCCATAAAACCTCTTACCTTTGACCTCAGAATTACAATCTAAAGTCAAAGAACTATGAAGCATTTTTCCCCCTTGTGGTCTCTGATTCCCGGTGCAGCCCTGATAGCGGGATGCGGAAGCCAACCTAAAGACAAGACTTCGGAGCACTCGCCGCAGAAGCCCAATGTAGTATATCTGATTGCTGATGACCTGGGTATCGGCGACCTGAGCTGTTACGGTGCCACCAAAGTAAGCACTCCCAACATTGACCGCCTTGCCGGACAAGGCATGCAGTTTACCAACGCTTATGCCACTTCTTCCACCAGCACCCCTTCCCGCTTCGGCCTGCTGACAGGCATGTATCCCTGGCGACAGAAGAATACCGGCATTGCTCCGGGCAATTCCGAACTCATCATCGATACCGCCTGCATCACTATGGCCGATATGTTCAAGGAAGAAGGCTACGCCACTGCAGCAGTGGGCAAGTGGCACCTCGGCCTGGGCCCTAAAGGCGGTACAGACTTCAACCACTCCATCAAACCGAACACCCAAGACATCGGCTTTGACTATGAATACATCATCCCCGCTACCGTCGACCGCGTTCCCTGCGTCTTTGTAGAGAACGGACATGTAGTGGGTCTCGACCCCAACGACCCTATCACTGTGAGCTACGACCACAAGGTCGGTGACTGGCCCACCGGTCTCGAAAACCCCGAACTCGTCAAGATGAAACCCAGCCAGGGGCACAATAACACCATCATCAACGGCATCCCCCGCATCGGCTGGATGACCGGCGGCAAATCCGCCCTTTGGACAGACGAAGACATTGCCGACGTGATTACAGACAAAGCTAAGAACTTCATCACAGCCCATAAAGACGAACCTTTCTTCCTTTATATGGGTACGCAAGATGTACATGTTCCCCGCGTGCCACATCCGCGTTTCGCCGGCAAGAGTGGTTTGGGCGTACGTGGCGACGTCATCCTCCAGCTGGACTGGACCGTGGGTGAAATCATGCACACTTTGGACAGCCTCGGCATTGCCGACAACACCATTTTTGTATTCTGCAGTGACAACGGTCCCGTCATAGACGACGGCTATCAGGACCAGGCACGCGAACTGCTGAACGGCCATACTCCCATGAAGCACTACCGCGGCGGGAAGTACAGCGCTTTCGATGCCGGTACCCGCATTCCCTTCATTGTACGCTGGCCCAATGGCATCAAGCCCGGCAAACAACAAGCCCCCTTCTCCATGATTGATGTATACGCTTCACTCGCCGCCCTGCTGAACCATCCGCTGGAAGCAGGCATCGCTCCCGACAGCCGCGACCAGCTCAACAACTTCCTGGGAACCGATACTGCCGGATGTGACTATATTGTACAACAGAATCTGGACAATACACTCTCCATTATCCAAGGAGACTGGAAATACATAGAGCCCAGCGACAAGCCGGCACTGGAGTATTGGACAAAAATAGAAATGGGCAACGCCCCGCAGCCCCAACTGTACAATCTTTCCATTGATCCGTCCGAAAAAGACAATGTGGCAGAAGCCCATCCGGGCAAGGTAAAAACGCTCTCTGCCCTACTGGAAGAGGTGAAGGAAGCAAAGAACCAAAGTGAAAGGGAATAAAAGTACAAGAGTGGTATAGTTCGCAAGTTTTGTACGAATTCGTACTTTTTGCGAACTATTAACTAATGCATTTGTATATTCCATCCCCTACATTTGCGATGTGATTCAACTCTGAAGTGAGTACAAAACAAAGAAACAACCTTTATTAATAACTAATTAAATTAATATTTATGAAACAGAAATCCAGCTTCTTTAAAGCATTAGGTATTATGTTGCTTTCTGTCCTATTTGCCACGCAGGCCAATGCACAGAATCTCACAGTAACAGGTACAGTGACTGACAACTTAGGTCCGGTGATTGGTGCTTCTATCCAGGTGGAAGGAACAAGTAACGGATGTATCACAGACATTGACGGAAACTACACCCTTCCCAATGTTCCGGCAAACGCAACTCTCGTATTCTCCTATATCGGATATCAGACACAAAAGATTGCCGTAGGCGGAAAGACCAAAATCGACGTAAAACTGGCAGAAGACAGCCAATTGCTGCAGGAAGTTGTCGTAGTGGGTTACGGCGTTCAACGTAAGAGTGACCTGACCGGTGCAGTTGCTTCTGTAAAAGCAGCAGATGCATTGAAGAATACCCCGACCGGTAATGTATCCGATGCATTGCAGGGACGTATGGCCGGTGTATCAGTTCTCTCTGGTTCCGGTAATCCTACTGAAGACAATACCATCCGTGTACGTGGTATCAACTCTATCACAGCAGAAACCGGTCCTTTGGTTGTTATCGACGGTTTCATCGGTGGTTCCCTTCAGTCGTTGAATCCTTCCGATATTCAATCTATCGAAGTATTGAAAGACGCATCTGCAACAGCTGTTTACGGTTCTCGCGGTGCAAACGGTGTAATCTTGGTTACTACCAAAAACCCATCCCAAGACAAATTGACTGTATCTTTTAATGCATTTGCCAACATCAAGACTGTAGCCAAGTATGCTGATAATCTTTCTACCTATGAATATGCCAACCTGGTTAATGACTATGGTAAGGAATATTTTGGATACGGCGACAATCACTATTATAGTGCAGAGCAATTAGCAGCCTTCAAGTCTGGCAAAGCAGGTTATGATTACTCAAGAGAAATCTTCCGCAGCCCTGCCGTTACACAGAACTATGAAATGTCTATTGCAGGTGGTGGCGAAAAGACTACTTTCCTGGCATCTCTCCGCTATCAAAACGATGAAGGTATCATCAAGGAGTCAAGTAGCCAAATCTACAGCTGGCGTTTGAAAGTAGATACCAAAATCAAGAAATGGCTGAAAGCTGGTATGAACATCTATGGTCACTACAGAGAAACAAGTACTCCACGTGTCAATGAATATGATGGTTTAATCCAACAAGCAATGTACTTTCCCAGTACTATTGAACCGCAAGATGAAGATGGAAACTACAATAATTCATTTTTTGAGGGTAGTTCAACTTACAATCCAATGGGGCATATTTGGGAAGCAGACAATGCCAACAAGACAATAAATAATCGTATACAAGGTTATGTCCAGTTTGACATCATGGACGGTTTGAGCTTCCGCTCACAACTGGGAGTTCTGCTTGACAATAGACTAAACACTTCCGTACAAAATGACAAAAGTTACTATGCTTTCAAGAATAGCAATTTATCGCAAGGTCAAGCACGTAGTTACTGGAACACTTCCTGGTTAAACACCAACACATTAAGTTATGTAAAAGAATTTAATGCTAATCATCGTGTCAACGCAACTGCTGTTTTCGAACAGTCTTATGATAATAATTTCAATCATACCGGTACTGCTTATGGTTTGGATTATATTGATAGGATCGGTATAAACAACTTGGCATGGTCAAATGCAGAGCTTGCTACCAATAGCTCCGACCGTGTTATCAATACATTAATGTCAGGTATGTTACGTGTAAACTACGTATTTATGAACCGTTACATGGTTACTGCATCTATTCGCGCAGATGGTTCTTCACGTCTTGTTGATAAATGGAGCTATTTCCCATCTGCAGCTTTGGCTTGGGACTTGAAACAAGAAAGTTTTTTGAAAGACAACAGCTTTATCGACCAATTGAAACTTCGCCTCGGTTATGGTTCTGTAGGTAACCAAGCTGTAGAAGCTTACCGCCCCTATTCCAAACGTACTCCAATAAGAAATAGTGATGGCTCCACCTCTTATAAAGTAGACCGCCCTGCTGCTCCTTACCTAAAATGGGAACGTAACGACCAGTTCAATGCAGGTGTTGATTTTGGTATACTCAACGGTCGCATACGCTTGACTGCCGATTGGTATAGCAAATTATCCAAAGATATTTTGTTGGATCTGGCACAACCAACACACATGGGATTTCCCTCATTGTTGATGAACTCTGGCGAAATCAAGAATACTGGTATAGAGTTCACAATCAGTGCAGACCCATTTACCGGTAAAGGCTTCAGCTGGCATACCGACGTTACTTTATCGCATAATAAAGGAACTTTCAACAGCATACCTACAGCTAACCATCGCCAACAGCAAGCCGGAAGTTTCCAAAATCAATTATTCCAGATGATTGAAGGTGAAAAATTAGGTACATTCTGGGGATATACTTTCGGAGGTATCTGGCAGGAAGATGAAGTGAACGCTCCATTCGTAGACGCCAACGGTCAAACAAATGGCAAAACAAACGGTGAAGTCTATAAAGTCGTAGCTGGTAACTCTAAATATGTAGATACCAATAAAGACGGAGTACTGAATGATGCAGACCAAGGTATCATCGGCTGTGGTCAACCGACATTTAACTGGGGTTGGAACAATAGCTTCAATTACAAGAATTTTGATTTCTCATTCTTTATGGTAGGTTTCCATGGCTTTGATATATACAATGCAACTCATCAAATGGGATTCAATACAGTTTCCGGTCAGAACATGGCTGCAGTAACTCCAATGCGTGACTTCTTGAACCGTTGGACGCCAACCAATACAAATACAGATGTACCGGGTTTCGTACAAGGAGGCACAGAAAACAAAGTATTCAGCAGTCGTTTTGTAGAAAATGGAAGCTTTATCAAGATGAAAAGTATCACCTTGGGTTACACTTTGCCCGAATTAGCCTGCAAATCACTTGGTATCAGCAATCTCCGACTTTATGTTTCCATCCAGAATCCGTTCCATATCACCAACTATTCCGGTCTGGATCCTGAAGCAACAATGGGAAGCCCACTGATACAAGGTGTTGATTGGGGCTCATATCCTAACAGCCGTAATTATCTGATTGGTTTAAATTTTGCATTCTAATGATTTACCTTTTAAACAAGAATAATATGAAAAAATTAGCATATATAGCAACAATAGCCTGCAGTATGTTCCTGACAACTTCTTGTGTAGACCTGACCCAAGAGCCACAGTCTTTCATTACTGATGAAGATTACATTGCCAGCATGGACCTAACAGGTCTTCAACAAGCTGCAACAGGACTTTATAACGATTTATGGAATGGGAACTATGGTTTTAACTGCCGTTTACAACGCATAAATGTATGTGCAGATGATATTACTTATCGTGCGGCAAAAGCAAATAATGAATTGGCCAATTACTATAGACTATCTCCCAATATCACAGCCAACACTGCAGATTTCGATACTACTTGGTCACTATTTTTTGCCGTTATCAACCACTCCAATACACTTATTAATAAGACGGTATTACCGGAAAATGCAGACCAAGCCAAGAAGTTTGAAGAAGTATTAGGAGAAGCTTACTTCCTCCGTGGACTTTCTTATTTTTATTTGGTACGCATGTATGGTGATGTACCCCTAATTCTAGCAGAAACAGACGCTTCAACGTACATGCCGAGAACTGCTGTTGCAGAAATCTATGATCAAGCGATTATTCCTAGCTTGAAAAAAGCAGTAGAAATATTACCGGCAAAAAGTCGCAGCGGCTTCAGCTCTACTCCTTCCAAATGGGCAGCCGAAGCTTGTCTGGCAGACGCTTACATGACAATGGCCGGTTGGCCTTTGAAAAGAGGACAAGAGTATTACTCACTGGCAGCGGGTGGAGCTAAAGACATCATAGACAACTCTGGTTTGTACCTGACCGAAGAATATGCAGAATTGTGGAAAGAAGCCAATAAAGCACAACCCAATGAAGTAATGTTTGCCATCCACCATAATGCGAAGATGAAGACGGCAAGTAACTATGGAAAGTCTTACTACCCCAGCGATTTTGCCCCCAATGCCGGTTGGTCTGACTACTATGCAAACGAAAGCTTCTTTCTAAATTATCCGGATGATGCACGTAAAGAGTGGAATTATATGACAGAATGGGAAACTAAAAACGGTCATGTCACTTATAAAGAAAGTGCCGATAAGCTTCCCGCCATTTCCAAGTATTATGACTATGACAACGGCGCACCCGGTAAGAGTGCCCAAGCTAATGGTATCACTTGTATCTACCGTTACGCCGATGTCCTGCTGATGTACGCAGAAGCTTCCACCCGTGCCACAAACAGTGTAAACGCACAAGCTTTGGATGCCATTCAGAAAGTACAGAAACGTGCCGGTTATGCACAAGACCAGCTGACCACAACTACTGATCCTACAGCTTTCACAACAGCTGTATTCAACGAACGCGGTTGGGAATTCTTTGCAGAAATGAAACGTTGGTTCGAACTTGTTCGTCTGGAAAAGGTAAGTGAAGTTAGAGCCGAGACTTGGAATGGTTCGCTTTTCCAAAGCAACAACCATTATTACTTCCCCATACCTTATCAGCAAATCCGTCTGACACAGTGGACTAATAATGCAGGCTACTAATACTGATAAAAACGTAATAACACAAAACTTCTAACCTTATTTATCAAGAAATCAAATAGACCTTAATCAATTTGATATGTACGAAAGGGAGGGGCCGTGAGGTTCCTCCCTTTTATTTATCAATACAATGTAATACTACCCAAACAACATCCAACTAAATCAGGGAAAAGACATCCAGCTGGAAACTAAAAGCTTCATGCTGAAAACTAACAATATAAGACTATCCCTAATAGATAAAACAACGATATCACTCTATTTCCAATACTCTCATTAGAGCGTGATAGATAGGTATGAAAAAACACCTATCACACCCTAATAAATTTATAATCACATATATACTCCTTTGCGTGATAGCGTGACAGATGTTTTTATTTTTTTGTGTAGAAACAAAAATACCAGTAAATGCTATTTCTTTTCCGTACTTTCAAAGTGGCGTTGCTGCTGTTCCACCTGCTTCATTTCATTGATACGTTCCTGCTCTTCCCTGGCAAGGCGCTCTATTTCATTGAAGTCAATCTCTCCGACTTCAGTTTTTCCAAAGATTTCCGTCTTTTGCGGAACCGGAAGCTCTCTATACAAGGCTACACGTTCCGCAGGCAAAGTAGCTATTTCAATCACTGCCTGGGGATGGAACTGTATACCTGGATGCAAAAGACGTGCTTTTATTTTGATAGTACCTGCTTTCGTTGTTGTACGGATCAGTGCAGGTGCAGTCCCCCAACGACTGACACGGGGATTGGCTTCTACCTCTCTTCCACCGACCAACTCTCCTTCTCCTTCCACCTCAAAAATAACGGTTTCTTGAGAAAGGCGCTTTACATAGCCATCCTTATCGGTAATGGAAGCAATCACCGTGACCATATCCGAACCATTGGCACGCAGGGGTAGTCCAGAATCAACAGTCAGTACAAGCTGTTCATTACGTTTGGAAGGCATATTCTTGGTCCTAGCAACAATCTTGCCATCCAGGAATCCCTCAGCCACAATACTACATTGTTCCGGTTTCCCGGCCCGATGAAGTGCCCGGACATCCACAAAGCTATAAGCACCCTTAAAAACAACGGGAGGATGACGAATCCCCTTCTCCTCCAGCAACGGCACTTGCACAAGGGTGTCTTTTTCGTTCACAATGACACGTACACTATCACAGTTGGTATAAACCACTATATCCTCGGGGGAAAAAGGAGTCATGGCATTAGCTATATACACCATCGGCCCACTATCAGCCTGCTCCAAGTGCAGGTGCGGATCACGCTGGCTCATCATCATGTAATAGGAATACTTTGGCTGACGGAACATATCCATCAGTCCTCCCCAGAAAGGGTCAGGATGATAACCACGCTGGTGGTCAAACGAATGCCACAAGGCACCTCCTATATGCCCCCGAGGAGATTTGTAGAACTGATCAACCGTAAGAGAGCCGCCATAATCCTTGCGGGCATAGTGCTGGGCCTGGCGAATCTGTGGCTCTTCACCCCATTCACGTGCCACACGGCTGTAAGAATTGTGGGAATTCCAGTCATCCACACAGTCACCATACTCCCGGGTAAAGCAGGATTTGCCTGCATTCCGGTAAAACGCCTCGTTCTTGGGGGCTGTATAAACTACATCATATCCCATTGCTCCTTTGCTCTTGTCATCAATGGCAGCATAGCAACCCGGAGCCGGATACTCTTCATGAGTAGCCCGATAGGCATTCTGTGCGAAAGACTCCGGAAAAGCCGTCTCATTAAGTACCGGTTCCCACAGAAGGACAGACGGATGATTACGGTCTCGACGGACCATATTACGGATGTCGGAAAGGATACGTTCTTCAAACACCGGTTCCGGATTCCAGTACTGCCAGCCGGGAGTGGCTACAATAATGAACATGCCCAGTTCATCGCAGGCATCCATAAATGCAGGGTCTTGGGGATAGTGTGCCGAGCGTATAATCCGGAAACCAGCATCACGCATTTTCTTCACGTCCAGCCAATGCAGGTTGTTGGGTACGGCATTCCCGATATAAGCATAGTCCTGATGGCGGTTTACCCCCATCAGCTTGTCTCCGAACGGCTTACCGTTGATATAGAGACCGTCGGCACCGCGAAACTCAATGCTTCGGATACCGATACGAGAAACAACAGCGTCGCACAGCTTGCCGTTAAGATAGACAGAGGTGCGGAGCCGATACAGATTCGGAGTATCGGGATGCCACAAAGACGGATTTCTGACAG
>OAUS01000953.1_pt1 | contig 17247 bp, 17 predicted proteins | sample 1516801 | NCBI WGS metagenome assembly OAUS01 (sample SAMEA2580001, study PRJEB22360) | human gut metagenome | biome: human gut; feature: human-associated habitat; material: faeces | place: Denmark | collected 2008/2010
GTTGGGCACTTTGCTTCAGTAATGCATACTCAGGGTGTTAATGTTTTGTTGAATATGTTCTTTGGGCCAATAGTTAATGCGGCTCGTGGCATAGCGGTTCAGGTGCAAATGGCGGTATTTCAATTTTGCGGAAATTTTCAAACGGCTTTAAACCCACAGATTACAAAAACTTATGCACAGGGAGATCTTGAGTCAATGAACCGACTTATATACAGAAGTACACGGTTTTCTTTTTTTTTACTGTTTATGCTCACCTTTCCGGTAATTCTTGAAGCAGGAGAAGTTTTATCCATTTGGCTGAAAAATGTGCCCAACGATACGGTCGTTTTTTTGCGTATCATGTTGTGTACTTCATTGTTGTGGACTTTCTCCAATCCTATGTCGGCAGCTATACAAGCTACAGGAAAAGTTAAGAAACATAGCATGGTTTGCGGATGTATTCTTTTGGCAGTATTACCTTGTTCTTGGGGGGTGTTAAAAATGGGGTTTCCTGCATATAGTGTATTCGTAGTTCATTTTTTTCTTGAATTAATCTCACAAATAGTTCGTATGTATATGCTTTGTTCATTGGTGAAGTTTTCAATTAAAGAATTTCTTTGTGAAATATGTCCGAAGATTGTGAGCGTAGTGGGAGTATCTATCATTCTACCTTTGTTCTTTTTTGTGTACATGGAGCAAAGTATTATTCGGCTTGTTGTAGTAGTGTTTATTTCATTTATTTCTACAAGTATAGCTGTATATTGTTTAGGATTAACCTCCAACGAGAGGTATTTTATTAAGGAAAAGGTAATACTGCGTTTATATAAAAAGTAAAAGTTATATGTACTAATATAAAAATATGAAACAATTTTATACTGATGAACGTAACGTTCAAATCTTGATTGCTCTGCTTAAAAAACATGGTATTAAGCATATTGTAGCATCACCAGGTTCGACTAATGTTACATTTGTGGGGAGTGTTCAACAGGATTCTTTCTTTGAAATATATTCTTGTGTAGATGAACGATCGGCGGCTTATATGGCTTGCGGTTTGGCGGCAGAAATTATGCAACCTGTTGTGTTGAGTTGTACCGGTGCCACTGCATCACGTAATTATTTTCCTGCATTGACTGAAGCTTACTATAGAAAATTGCCTATTCTTGCTGTAACATCTACACAGGAAGAATCAAAGATAGGTCAACTCATTCCTCAGGTAATTGACCGTTCTATCCAACCTGCGGATACGGTAAAAATGAGCGTACATCTTCAGACTGTGAAAGATGATGATGACCAATGGAATGTGATGCTAAAGGCTAACATGGCAATTCTTGAGCTAAGCCATCGAGGATATGGTCCTGTTCATATCAATTTGACTACTCGGTATAGCAAAAAATTTGCGATAAAATCGCTACCTGAAGTTAATAAAATAAGTCGTGTAATGCCGTTTGATTCTTTCCCTGAATTATCGGTAAACGGTAAGATTGCACTCTATATTGGTACACATTTGCGTTGGACTGAAGCGGAAACAGAACTCATTGATAAATTTTGTGCTCTATATAATGCTGTGGTATTCAATGATCCAGCTTCTAATTTTCATGGTCATTACCGATTAGATTATGCTTTGAATGCTTCACAATCTTCATCTGACCCTAACCGTTCTCCAGATCTCCTTATTCATGTTGGAGAAATGAGTGACTTTTGCAGTATTATAGAAAATCCTAAACAAGTTTGGCGTATAAGCCCTGATGGAAAGATTCAAGATCGGTATCATGCTCTTTCGCATGTATTTGAAATGCCGGAATCCTACTTTTTTCAACATTATAATGCTTTAAGAGAAAACGGACCAGAAAGTGATAGTTATTTGCAATCCTGTCTTTCTGCTCAAAAACGCATATTAAGTAATCTACCGCAGTTGCCTTTTTCACACCTTTATGTTGCATCAAAGCTGTATGATAAACTTCCGAAGGGATGTACCTTACATCTAGGTATCTTAAGTCCGCTCCGTTCATGGGGCTATTTCCCATTGGATAAGTCTATTGAGGTCTATTGTAACGAAGGAGGATTTGGAATTGATGGGAATATGTCATCCTTGTTGGGTGCTTCTCTTGCATGCCCTGACAAATTATTCTTTGGAGTTGTTGGCGACCTGTCATTCTTTTATGATATGAACGTGTTAGGGAACAGGCATATACAATGTAATTTCCGTATTCTCCTGATTAATAATTCGCTTGGTGCTGAATTTCATTTATTCAAACAGCTTAATTCAGTGTATGTTAATAATATAGACTGGTATTTATCAGCAGGTAATCATTTCGGAAATCAATCACCAGTTTTGGTGAAACACTATGCGGAAAATTTAGGATATGAATACTTATCAGCCTCTTCTAAACAGGAATTTATTCAATGTTATGAGCGATTCATCACTCCGGAATTGACTGAAAAACCTATGATATTTGAGATATTTACTCAAGTTGATAATGAAAATGAGGCTTTAAAGCAAATCTGGAATATTGAAGTCCCCGGTGCTAAAACAATAATAAAGCAAAGCATAAAAAAAATCTTAGGTGACAAGGTGGTCAATCTAATAAAAGAAGTTATTAAGTAATTTTCTGATAAATAGTATGAAACAGAAACGATTTGTTGCTTATTTCAGTCATACGCAAATAATAGGGTTTACTAAAGATGGAGTATTACTTCCTCTTTATCTTGCTAAGTTATTGGATATGTCAGGTACTTTTTATTATGGTTATAATATAGGAGAATTACCTGTTCCTAATGAACATCGTGGTATGAAGTTCATACAATTACACTCAAAGGTTCCTACTGCGTTCCAACAGTTTCTCGATATGATACATCATATAGTTTTGTCTGCACGATCTATCGGTAGTATATTCCTGATACATAAAAGCCGCCAGGTTATGCTGATTACAATTCTTTATAAATTATTAAATCCTAAAGGTAAAGTGATGGTTATGGGTGATTTGAATTCACAAGATACTATTAATATCAAAGAAAATGAATTTATTTATTCTCACCATTGGCTAAAAAAGAAGATTGGTATTCTGTTCCGTAATCAGTTCTTCAAAAAATGTGATGTGTTTTCTGTAGCGAACCAATATGTTTATGAGACTTGTATCCCTATATTTAAAAAGAATGGATGGAAATGTTTGGTACATTGTTATCCTGGAATAGATGATGAATTATTTCATAATTTTAGTCTAAAAGAGGTTCCTTATAATAAAAAGGAAAATATTATACTCTATATCGGGAGAATAGGGAACTATCAGAAAAATACAGATATGATATTAGATGCGGCTAAAATTACCGACTTAAAAGATTGGAAAATAGTGTTGGTAGGTCCTATGACTGATAGCTTTATTACAAAAGGAACTTCAAAATATGCAGAATATGTAAAACAGTATTTCAAGGATAATCCCTCCTTAAAGGAGAAGATAATTTTTACTGGTCCTGAACACAATCCTCGAAAAATATTTGAATATTATGCAAAATCTAAAGTGTTTTTACTTACTTCTCGTTTTGAAGGTTTTGCTAATGCATTAAGTCAAGCAGCTGCTTTGGGGTGCTATATCGTATCCACAGATGTAGGTGGTGCGTCTATTGTTTCTAATAACTGGCAATTTGGCTGCAAACTGCCTCAAGAAGATGCGTTATATCTATCGAAAGTACTAACTGATATAATTGAGGAGAAACAAGATATTGATCCAGACAAAAGATTGTCATTTAACGAACTGTCTTATAGTAATATATTGAGCAAAAATGTATTATCCAAAATGATGTAAGTAAGTCCTGAAATGAAAATTGTAATAATCAATCAACCATTGAATAACAGAGGGGATGAATCTGCTCACAAAGCTCTTGTCCGTTCTATTTGCAACTCAATACCAAATTGCAGAATAGAAGTACTTTTTGTACAAGCGAATAAAGATTCTATCAAACAGTTTAATGTCAATCTGTCTAATGTGCAATATTTGAACTTAAGGGCTTTCAAAGGGTTTGGAAAATGCAGTTGTTGGGGAATGATTTATAAAGTAAAGTGGTTATGGAAGTTGCATCCAACAATCGTACATATCTTGCAAGTCTACAAAAAAGCAGATTTAATAATATGTGCTCCCGGTGGTATTTGTATGGGAGGCTTTCAGGATTGGAATCACCTTTTTTATCTTCAGCTGGCTAAATATGCTCGAAAACCTTTGGCTTATTATGGTAGATCGTTTGGTCCCTTCCCCATAACTACCAAATCTAATCGTGATTTCAAAAAATTAAGTTTGGAAATGTTGCATTATTTTTCGTTTCTGTCTATTCGTGACAGTAAAACAGAAAAATTAGCTCAAGAGTTGGGATTAGGTTATGTTTCTACAGTAGATTCTGCTTTCTTGGATGCTCCTAAAGTTATTCTTCCAAAAGAAATTCAACAAATTTTAGAAGGGAAAAAATATATAGTATTCGTTCCTAACTTATTAATTTGGCATTATGCTTATAAAGGAAGAATTTCAAAAGAAATGGTATTGTCTTTTTATTCACGGATGACGGATGTTATTGGAGCACATTATCCAGATCATGAAATTATTATGCTTCCTCAAACTTTCAATTACGGAAACTATGAGGGAGATGATATTCATTTGTTCAATGAGATAAAGGCCATGAAAAAAGACTATCCTATAACGGTTATCTCTGATCAGTATAGTAGTGATATCCAACAGACTATCATTCAAGGGGCGTCATGTTTGGTGGGTGCCCGTTATCACTCTGTAGTATTTGCCATAAATAATAATGTCCCATTTGTAGCACTCAGTTACGAACATAAAATATCCGGTTTGTTGGAAACTTTAGGAAAGACAGAATGTATGTTAGACATTACATTTGCATTGGATAGTGAGAAAAAAACAAATGAATTTTTAGTTCTCTTTAAAGAGAAACTGAACAATATAAAATCTGATTCAAAAGTGCAAGCATTAGCAAAAGCCATTTCAAATAAATGCTTCAGTTATTTTGTTAATCAACTTTGAAGAAGAAAGATAATCAAAATGAAATGTAGCTACAGACTATCGTGAATGTTATACAGGTAAAATATAAATGTATGATAACGAAGTTTTAATTTTTAATTTACTTAAGGTTAATGGTGAAATTTTCAATTGGTATTCCAGCTTACAAAGGAGTCTTCTTTAATGAGTGTTTAAATAGTTTGTTGCAACAAACTTATTCCGATTTTGAAATTATTATTGTGGATGACGCTTCGCCAGATAACTTGTTCCAAATAGTAGAAAACAATCAAGATATTCGTATTCAGTATTACAAAAATGAAACAAATATAGGGGCAGAAAATGTTGTCGATAACTGGAATCGCTGTCTGCAATATGCAAAAGGGGAGTACTTTCTTTTAATGGGTGATGATGATAAAGTATCACCATTATACTTAGAACAATTTGCTAAATATATAGAGAAATATCCACAGGTTAATGTGTTTCATTGCAGAACTGCAATTATTGACCAACAATCGAATATAATTGATTTATCAGAAGGATGGCCTGAATGGGAAAGTATGCTTGATAATATTTATCACCGCATGAAAGATAGAAGGATTCAATTTATTTCGGACTTTGTGTATCGAACAAGCTTCTTAAAAAATATGAATGGTTTTGTGAAATTTCCTCTTGCCTGGAATTCAGATGATGTAACTGCATTCGAAGCAGCAACTAATAATGGTATAGTACATATCAATGAAATTCTATTTTATTATAGAACCAATCCCTATAATATATCTACAACTGGTAATTGGATGTTGAAGGCAGAAGCTATGTTGCAAAAGGAAAAATGGATTGAAAATAGAATAAGCAAGATAGATAAGGCTAATAAACAAGAATGTATTATCTGTCAACTAATACAACAAAATTTACCTTCACAGATGCATTCTAAGCTTTTACAAGAACTATCTAATGGGGTAAAGGGACATAAAATCCACAATCTATTTTTTATACTTAAGAAATATAAGAAATATAGGCTCACTTTTATAGAATCAATTCATTTACTCCTTATTTGTATATTCAAATGATTCCTTATTGCATAATTTATATTCCTTTCATTTTATCATCAATTTTCGACTTTGATCGGACTAGTGAGAATACTAAAAGGAAAATAGTTTGGTTGTGGGTCTGTATATTAACTGTCTTTTGGGGAATACGATGGAATTGTGGGACTGATTGGGATAATTTTTATGATGTTTTCCAAGGATCTGATTTAAGTAATATATTCACTTTTACAAGAGGGATGGCTGAACCTATAGAGCCAGGCTATGTACTACTAAATGCGCTTGTAAAATCTGTAGGAGGCAATTATTCATGTTTCCTTTTTGTGTTTAGTTTTCTTATATTGTATTGTCTGGCACGTATTTCTTTTAAATTCACAAGTTATCCCTTGATTAGTTTTATATATCTAGTGATATCTTTGGGAGTTATTTTTCCCAGCAGGCAGGCTTTAGCAATGGGGATATCTTCTTATGCCATACCATTTCTCATTAAACGAAGGTTTATAAAATATTGTTTTCCTATTTTGATAGGAGCTACCATTCATATATCTGCTCTGTTGTTGTTGCCATTCTATTTTATTAATCCTTCAAAAGTAGGAAAATGGCTAATTGGAGGACTTTATATTTTATCCTTTAGTCTCGGGAATTGGCTTCCGTCTATTATTGGGTCTGTTTTAAATTTAAATTTGTTGGGACCTCTTATTTCTATTAGATTGAATTCGTATTCTCAGACTGTATCATCAATTGATGAAGATTTTTCATCCAGAGGAACAATGAGTATCATGTTAAGCCTTATGTTTCTTTTATATTTTATGGTGAAAAAGTATTATAATGATAGGGGGAAATTATTGAGTTATTCATTTCATGGCTTTTTGGCAATGGAAATGATTAGGAATATTTTTATGCAGACAATGCGAGATCTTATGCGTTTAGAATTATTCTTTAGGCCATATACGGCTATTTTATATGCTGTTTCATTTGGGGAGCTAAAATATAGTAAATATAAGTATGTGTCCTATCTTGTATTTATTTTACTGATGTTTTACTATTTCTTTAAAATGCTAACAGGGGTATTTTCAACTGAATATTTGCCATATAAAACTATATTTTAATAGAAGTTATGAAGATAGCAATAATAGCTTATGGATTTTCAGGAAGTACATTACCTTTAGCAAAACATTTACGAAAACGTGGACATATCGTGACTTGCTTTTATTTGGTTGATCCGGGGACTTCTTCTCTCGAAGGTATTGATTTTGATTGTAGTTATTTAAGACCAGGGATACATACAGTTAAATCTTCTTTTGTAAATCAATATTTTGTTGATGATGAAATTCTGATATATACTGTTGTATTAGTGAGGAAACGACAGAATCTTGGAAATACTATTCTGAATAAAATCATCGGAAAAATAGATCATAATACTATATATGGTTTGTGTGATAGGATTAAAAAGGAGAAATATGATTTAATAAATTTAGTAGGACATACACATCCAATGGAACTTATAGGCAAATATCTGCTGGACCAAAAGTTGTTTTATTCATTACATGAAGTAATGAAAAACCATGCAGAGGCGAAAGCTGATGCTAATGTCGCGGCTTCATTTGCTTTGAAAAATGGCATACCTATTATTGTGCATTCATTGAAATCTTTTAATGATATATCTACTTTTAGTAGAAAGCTGGGTAATACTTCTTTTCTAAAACTTATTCGTTTTGGGATGTTTGAAACATTTCAGGAATATCGTCAAATGGGCTATAATCCGGAAATAAGTGATAATTTTCTTTTGTTTATAGGGTACATATTACCATATAAAGGTTTATCGATTTTATATGATGCTTGTGAATTGCTGGAAAAGGGAAGAATACTTAATTTTAAGATTGTTGTTGCTGGTAAAGGGTATGATCCAATATTACCTAAACTGAAAGCAAATAAACACTTTATATTAAAAAATAAATATATAACAAACCAAGAATTTGTTGATTTAATTTCATCTTGTAAGTCTGTCGTCTGTCCATATTTATCTGCTTCTCAGTCCGGTATACCACAAGTTGCATCTATATTTAGCAAACCTGTTATTGCTTCAAATGTAGGTGCTTTTCCTGAAGTGATTAGGACTGGAAAGAATGGAATATTGATAGAATCTGCAAATAAGGAAGAATTAGCTGCTGCCATTAATAAGATAATGTGTGATAATCAGTATTATGACAATCTTTCTCCACAATTGCTAGGAGCCGATGAATCCTTTTTATATGATTGGAATTTTATATGTAATCAATATGAAGATTTTTTTAACGAAATAGTAAATTAAATGAAGGTCTTATATTTCGGAGGGGGCTTAGGAAATCAAATTTTTGAATATACTTTTTATTTAGCTTTAAAAGATAGATTTCCTAAGGAGCGAATTTATGGTGTTTATCCTAATTTTAAATTTCGTGAACATATTGGTGGATTTGAGATAGAAGAAATATTCAATGTGAAATTTCCACCAACCTCTTTAAAAGCGAAATTTTTTATTGTCTTGGTATTTTTTTATAAAAAAATGTTCCCTAAAACACGTCTGTGTAGTTTGCATAGTACCAATGTGAATTGGGATGCAATAGTATTTAATGCGTTTAAATCAGATTTATCTTTTTATGAGAATCGTAATGATTGGATTAGTTTTAGACCAATAAATTTAAATGCAAAGAATCAAAATCTTATAAATCTAATGCTTTCGGTCCAGTCTATCGTTATCCATGTAAGAAGAGGTGATTTTTTGTCTTCTAAATATTGTGATATATTGGCTAACATTGCTACTCTTGGTTATTATCAAAAAGCAATTGAACTAATAAAGGGACGATTTTCAGCCTCTCATTTTTTTGTGTTTTCAGATGATATAGAATGGTGTAAATCTCATTTATCTATTCCAAACGATACAGTATATGTTGATTGGAATACAGGCAAGGATAGCTATATCGATTTGTATTTAATGACTCATGCGAAGGCCAATATAATAGCAAATAGTACTTTTAGTTATTGGGGTGCATATCTTAATAAAAATAACCCTATTGTGATTTATCCAAAGAAATGGATAAATGCAAATTATTATCCTAATATTTTTCCTGTTGATTGGATTGGTCTAACATCAGAATAATACTATGAACATTCTTTTTTTGATGAAGTACTATAGTCTTGGTGGAGTAGAGATGGTCACCAATGTTTTGGCTTCTAGATTTTTGGATAATGGCTGTAGGGTTTCCATTGTTAGCTTTATAGAACCCTCTAATGAGATTTTGTGTAGAAAAGACTCTAGGATAATTTATTACTTATTATCTGGATTCAATACGTCAAAAAAGAATATTGACCAATTGCGCAATATTCTTATTGAAGAAAAAATAGATATAGTAATAAATCAATGGGGGTTACCATATGTTCCGATCTATGTATTGAAGAAGGCATCAAAAGGCTTATCTTTAAAAATATTTTCAGTTCATCATAATTCTCCGAAAACGAATGGGCGCTTGAAAGATATAGAAATTGCTATGTCAGAAACAAATAATAAGTTCTGTGCCTTGATCTTATGTATGAAAAAGGTTCTGACTTATTATGTCACTAGCTATAGTATGTGGTATGTTTATCAAAAGAGTGATAAATACATATTGCTTTCAGATAGTTATATAAGAGAATTTCTTTCTTTTACTAGAGTTAAGAAAGCTACTAAACTAGTTGTAATAACAAATCCCATTACGATCCCATATATTGAAGAATATGAGAAAATTCTATCCTATAAAAGGAAAGAGATTATTTATGTCGGTCGTATTGATTATAATCAAAAAAGGGTATATCGAGTTATTGAAGTATGGAAACTTTTGGAAAAAAAATATCCTGATTGGAAATTAATTATTATAGGGGATGGTGAGGAAAAAAGCAAACTTGAAGAACAAAGTTTTCAATTAGGATTGAAACGTATTGTTTTTGAAGGATTTAAAAATCCATTGGAGTATTATAAGTACGCTTCGTTATTGATTCTTACTTCTGAATATGAGGGATTTCCACTTGTCATTCCAGAGGGTATGGCTTGGGGGGTAGTTCCCTGTGTCTATGGTAGTTATTCAGCTGTATATGATATTGTAAAAGATGATGTGAATGGAATAATAATCGAGCCGCAGAAAGATGAATTTGATGCAGAAAATATGGCGGAAAGAATGAGTCTGTTAATGTGTGACAATGTTCGGTTAAAATTAATGGCTAAAGCGGCAAAGCAAATGAGTAATCAGTATTCTTTAGATGTAGTTTCTGATAGTTGGTATAAATTGTTTGTCTAATAATGTAATTGTGTCATATATGAAAAAAGTAATGTTAGTCTTCGGGACGCGTCCCGAAGCTATAAAAATGGCTCCTTTAGTTAAGGAGTTTCAACTGCTTTCTGATGAATTTGAAACTATAGTATGTGTAACGGGGCAACATCGCGAAATGTTGGACCAGGTTCTTCAAATATTTGATATCCAGTCGGATTATGATTTGAATATTATGAAGCAAGGGCAGGACTTATATGATGTGACAGCTCGTGTTTTGACAGGTATGCGTGATGTACTTAAGGCCGTTCAGCCAGATTTGGTATTGGTACACGGTGACACCACAACTTCCACAGCTGCTGCATTGGCTGCTTTTTATCAACAGATCCCGGTAGGACATGTAGAGGCTGGGTTGCGTACTCATAATATTTACAGTCCATGGCCGGAAGAAATGAATCGGTTGATTACTGGACGTATTGCTGGTTGTCATTTTGCTCCGACGTCATTGAGCAAACAGAATTTATTAAATGAAGGTGTGTCGGAAGAAAAAATAGCAATTACGGGTAATACTGTAATCGATGCACTTCATATAGTGGTGGATAAGATAAAAAATGATGATGAGTTGGAGGCTGCTTTAAAAAATGCTTTAAGGAGGAACGGTCATAATATGGATCGTTTAATCAACGGTAAGAAGTTGGTTCTTATAACAGGACATCGGCGTGAAAATTTTGGTGATGGATTTCTTTCAATGTGCCAGGCTGTAAAAGCATTAACGATGAAGTATCCTGATGTAGATTTTGTCTACCCAATGCACTTGAATCCTAATGTTCGTAAACCAATTCATGAGGTTTTTGGTGAAAATCTGACTGACTTGGGAAATATGTTCTTTATAGAACCTTTGGAGTATCTTTTATTTGTCTATTTGATGGAGAATTCCACTATTATTCTTACCGATAGCGGGGGCATTCAAGAAGAAGCTCCTGGTTTGGGAAAACCTGTTTTGGTTATGCGTGATACAACGGAACGTCCGGAAGCATTGGAGGCGGGAACTGTAAAATTAGTAGGAACTAATTATGATAAGATAGTGGCAGAAGTTTCTGAATTGCTTGATAACAAAACTCATTATGAGCAAATGAGTAAGGCAGTTAATCCTTATGGCGATGGTAAAGCTTGTGAGCGCATTGTGGATTTTCTTAGAAAACAAATGAAATGAAAGTTGTTCCAGTAAAAATTAGAAATGTAAACGTATATCCATTTCAGGATATGGAGGAATTGATAGATTATACGGTCGATAAAAAGAAGCTGTTATTGTCATTGAATGCTGAAATTATAATGAGGGCGGAAGGAGAAGTGGCAGATATAATCAATTCCAATGTCGGGTATGCAGATGGTTATGGAGCTGTAAAAGCTATGTACCGTAAAGGTGAGAAGGAGTTAAAACGTATTCCTGGGTGTGAGTTATGGTTGGAACTAGTAAAAAGGTATCACTCTTTGAAAACATTTTATTTAATTGGAAGTACGGAGGATACTATTTGTGCCACAGTTAAGAAATTGAAAGAACTTTATCCGGATATTAATATTGTAGGATATCGTAATGGCTTTATCAAGGAAACTTCAGAAAAAGAGGCTTTATTGGTCGATGTGAAGGAAAAGAAGCCGGATTTTGTTTTCGTGGCAATGGGATTCCCAATACAAGAATTGTTGATGTATGAATTATATAGAATTCATACTGCTACTTATTTGAATTTGGGAGGTAGTTTTGATGTTTTTACTAACAAAGTAAGTCGTGCTCCAAGATGGATTCAAAATATAGGGATGGAGTGGTTCTATCGTTTCATTACTCATCCGAGTCGATATAAACGTCAAGTTGTATATTGGCAGTTTTTGTGCGCTTATTATGGGGGGCGTCTATAATAGAGGAAATAAATAAACTGCTAAGAGTTGAAGCGTTGGATTATATAATTAATATTCATGAAAATAATTGTGGTATAAAATAAATGTTGAAAATGTTGAGATGTAATAAACACGTGAGTGTTTCGTATGTGAGATGAAAAAAATGTAGGTCCCTAGCTTCATGCTGTAAAAGGCATGATTCTCCTACATTGTGGATTGGAAATCGTACGACGGTACATTTCTGATCTACGCCCTGACATCGGAGGTTAAAGCCGATGTGAATTTCCCACTATATCAACTGTCTGTGAAGATCGTTGATATTTCTTTTTATTCTCATTATACCGGATAATAGCCTCTTCTTTCTTTGTTTATATGTTCTAATTTTTGTAACTTTATAGCATATAAAACAGTAATAAAGAAACGATGGAACATTTAGAATTTGTAGTGAAATGTTATAATAAGCAAGAGTTGGCGCAGATGTATTTTCCTGATTTGACGATTCACATCATAACCCCCGGCGCGGGATGAGGAGAGGCAAGCCGTTGATGAATGAGATACTGTCTACCGACTTTCATCCGAAGACAAAGGCATTTTCTGTGAGAGAGGTACGGCTTATTACCTATTATTTAGGAAAGCCGGGAGAGCTATAAATGCTGTAATAATTGAATCTATAAATGATATAAACATAAAAAAAGAACTACGGGAGACTGCACTTTCGCCAGCTCCCGTAGTTCTTTTTATATATCCATATACTCCTTGCGACTGTCAAAACAGGGACAAGCCTTATGAATCGAAGCACTAAGTTGATAATGCCCCATGATTTGTGCTTCCGGATACTGATGTTTGAGAATCGTCAACAAGTCAAGTAACGCAAAACGCTGCGCTTGCGTTCTCGTATCTGCCGGACGGCCTTCTTCATCCAGTCCACCTTCATAGCAGATTCCAATACTGTGCCGGTTGAATCCTCTCACATGCGCTCCCGGTTCCGATACCGGCCGGCAATGGTGAAGTTCCCCATTGCGGGTGATGTAAAAATGATAACCTATATCCTTGAAACCTCGTTGCAGATGACATTGGCGAAGCTGCTCTACGGTGAAGGGAACATTGCAGCGCGTTGCGCTGCAATGAATCACCAACAACTTAATCTCACGTGGGAGATAGCTTTCTTCTGAATTTTCCATATCGGTCAGCAGGAGATTAATGCCCTACACAGGACGTTACACCGATAGCCGAGATGATAGAAGTCGCGATAGTCACGATAAACTGGAGAATGTTTTTCCAAAGTTGCTTTTTCATACGAATTTAAATTAAAGAATAGATACTCATGCGTTATAAACTATAAACTCAAGAACCAATCAACAACCGGTTGATTATGCCGCCGGGTCCGGAGCTTCTCCGCTGCCGGAGCCTCCTTGATTGTCGTTACCATCATCAGGAAGTGGATCTTTATCCGAATCTGCAGAAGAATCACTTTTATACAATGTATAATCCAGCGTCTTACACAGTTTGCGAAGATCACTTCCCGGATAAAAAAGCACTTTGCCCTTATCGATACACGATGCCTTGAATTCTTTTACCGTATCAGTAGGAGTACCCGTTTTGATACTCATGCGGAAATTGCCCAGGTCACCCATCTGCACGATGTTTCCTTCCTCCAGTACATTGACGATTTCGAGCAGGAACTCACCGATACAACCTTCCAATTCTCCTTTGGAGTAAGAAGAACGTTCGGTGATTCGTTTGCAGACTTCCTTGACCGTTACTTTGCGACCGCTACGTGCCACTGCATAGTACTTCGGAGTTTCATCAGGTTTCAACAGGTTCTTGCGAGCCATGAGAGTGTAATTCTGTGCCATAAACTTTTAATTTTTAATTTCTAATTTTTAATTGTTTAATTCTCTTGTAATCGATTACATGACAAAAGTAATACATTGGAAAAGTGACATGACGCATAGTGACGTACACGGGCGCATAGATAAAAAGAAAAAACATTGGGAGATTTGTATCGAAACTTCCCAATGTTTGATTTCAATTATTGAGATGTTTTTTTCAAATCTCCCGATGTTTTTCCGATTCTCCAAAAGGACAAAAGGACAAAAAGACACCTATGACTGTTATTTATTCATCTTAGTATAAGAACCATGAGATACCTTGCTGATTTTTATTCCGTTAAGTGATTTTAGAAGACGTGTAACCTTACGAAGGTTGAAATCGTATTTTGCGCCAATCTGAATTGCTTCATCTGTAGTGAAGCTGTCAGGCAACTCATTGACGAAATTACGAATAATGTCCGGATTCTTCAGAGGACGGACCGCAGGAGCCGGCATGGATGAGTGTAACAGACGGCTGTGCTCGTAACAACATAGAACGATTTGAAGAGACCGTTCGAAATCGGCATCTATACAATAAATTTCGGAGGAGAGATCGGTTGCCTCAAATTGCCGGATGCGGGTCTGAATCATGCTGATACGCATCACCAGAAAAGCATAGCGCTTCACTACGGCTTGGAGGTCATCATTGCCCTCCATCGCTACCTCGGACAGCATACGTGAGAAAATCTCATTCAGACGGTTCCATTGCGGACGGGTGAAATGAAATAAAACAGGATGCGCCAGGCAAAAATTATATAGTTCGTAGACACGATGGGCAATCGGCTTGAAAGAGTCTTCCAATGAAATACAATCATCACCCATCTCTTTCCAGTGGGGAGCTTCACGGAAAGTGTAAGCCAGAATACGGCTGGGAAGTCCGTTCCCGTAACTGTTTAATAAACAGTCTATCTGTCCGGGAGTGCCCGTTAGAAGCAAAGCTAATTTGGGATAACGGATATAGATTGGGATGATACCGTTGGCTTTATAGGAAGAATCAATGTTTTCGTGCTCAAAAGCTTTGCGGAGCATATCATCGAAGTTACCACAATCCAGGTGATTGGCCGTGGAGAGCGTTTGGGCTTCCGTATCGAAAATGATACTTCCCTGCGAACCGTTGTCCTGCATCTGAATTTGCATACGGGTGTAACTGGTAGTGGCGGGAATGAATAACATTTTAAAAGGAGGTCTTTGAGGCTCTTCGGAACACGTTTCTCCTTTTTTCCTTTTCCGCTGACATTCTGCTTGCCAGGTATTGTGCGCTGTATGGTAGTTTTTTAACATGGATTCACTGGTAGACAGTATTTCAGTCTGTATTTCTTCCAATAGATAGCGTCCGGTTTGGGCAATGCTTTTACCGCTGCCGGCAGAAGAAAATATGACACTGAACAAATGGGGGGAATATTTTTTGTGGTTATAAATTCCGAAAGTTTGTGGAAGTGCCGCACTTAGTGCGGTAAGATCGGAAAGGAGGGAGATGTCTTGTTCGCGGTCGCTTGCGTCTTCAATGATACAGTCATTCAGTAGATCGGGAAGATTATTGTACAAATCGCGTGGGAATAAGGGTGTTCCTTTCCTGAATTCTTCTCCCAGCCAATAGGCTTCTTCGGTGCTATCGGAGTTTTCTAAAGTACCATAGGGGATTTTTGTCCTTATGTCCTTTTGAAAGGAAGAAGAGGTGGCTGTAGAGGAAGCAGGTGCGTGCTCGTTAACTTGCTTGTATCCAGATGATAAAACACTTGTCAATTCTTCGGGACGAAAATCTGTATGCTCGAAAAATGCAGTAAGCTCACGTAATATGCTTTCTTGCGGATAGTGTCGGCGGCAGGCTTCGCAGGCAAGTTTGAAGACGTTGGAATGACGTTGTCCGGCGGTCAGGGGATGGAGGAAAATATAGGACGAAATAAATTGGGCGATTTCTGCTTCAGACACGTTTTCCGGGGTATTATCCTGGAGAGGAAAAGGAGGAAGCACTTTATTTTCAGAGGAAGCGTTTGTTTCCTCTTTTAGATGTGGTTCCAACACAAATGCCTGATAAAGACCGGCAACATATCCATTGGGCGAATAACTGAAATAACATAGGCGACTTTCGTCCTTGCAGGCCGGATCACTCTCCAATCCCAACAATTGATTGTAGTAACGGCTCACTAATTGCTGCCCTTCACGATGGCGGTTTTCGATACCTTCCACATAGGCGAAAACTTTCACTCCGTCGGTAGGACTTTCTATGGCCGCTACCGTGTGAGGATCTGCTGCACAACGTTGGATGACTTGAAGACGATCTTTTACATGATCGTAATCGAGCCCGACAATATGGCTGGGGAGGAGGAAGTTTTTGATGGCATGTGCTCCGTCAAAAGTACCTGCCGGAGTGAAACAGGGGAGCTGGCTCTTCAACTTCTGTGCCGCGGCATGGTCTCCTTCTGCATAGTATCGGCGGATAGCGTTTATAATAGAGGCATAGACCGGATGAATACACATAATGATGACTTCAAGGAAAGACATGACTTTGGGCTTTTTTGAATACACGTTCTCGTAAACCGAGACTTTGATTTCTTCTAAGGCTTTCATATAAAATTGTTTTTTGTAAGATTGAGTTACCTGACTATCAGATAACGGGAACAAAGGTCGGGATATTAAAAATAGGGTTGCTTCCCTATGTGAATAGTACTTGATAAAGCAAATAAAAACTGAAATATTATAAATTATTAATCATAGAATGACATGGCAAAAGAAAAACAGGAACCATACGAGTTTTTGAGCAATTTGGTATTGGCTTTAATGGATATGGATCGTATTTTCAGTAACAGTTTTTTTACGAGCGAACTTGATATCTCTCCCAAAACACTGAGTGAGATAAGACGGGGAGAGGATATGTGTATTTATCAGTATGTGCGCGTGATCCGGTGTATGACGGAGTATCTTCATTTAATCATCCGGATGGATATGTTGCTGAAGGAGTTAAGAACCGTATTAGCTTCCAATTGCGATTTGGTGGTTGCTACGGTTCCGCACCGTTTTCATGGAACTTGCCAACCGAAAGAGTGGGTGGTAGTGATGCAATGGGATGGGGTGAAATTGTGATTTCTACAGAAAATAGGGCATTTTTTCAATCTTTTTGCCTGAATCCTTTCTTTATTTAATTTTTTTTATATCTTTGCTTTCATATTGAGAAACACGGATA
>OAUS01000981.1_pt1 | contig 16707 bp, 9 predicted proteins | sample 1516801 | NCBI WGS metagenome assembly OAUS01 (sample SAMEA2580001, study PRJEB22360) | human gut metagenome | biome: human gut; feature: human-associated habitat; material: faeces | place: Denmark | collected 2008/2010
CATCGTATTCCTGCTTACTTCCTGCCGGAAGGTGGCTATGTGGTAGCCGTCACTCCCGAAGAAGCGCTGGCTAAAGCCAAAGAGAAAACAGGAAACGCCGCTTTGACGATGGATGACCTTCGTCAGGACGAAGACTGTCTGGATACTTGGTTCTCTTCCTGGTTGTGGCCTATCTCCCTGTTTGACGGAATCAATCATCCGGGTAACGAGGAAATCAGCTATTACTATCCCACCAGCGACCTGGTGACCGGACCGGATATCATCTTCTTCTGGGTGGCACGTATGATCATGGCGGGTTACGAATATGAAGGAAAGATGCCGTTCAAGAACGTTTACTTTACAGGGATCGTTCGCGACAAGCTGGGACGTAAGATGTCCAAGTCACTCGGCAACTCACCCGACCCGTTGGAACTGATCGACAAATATGGTGCCGACGGTGTCCGTATGGGAATGATGCTGGCAGCTCCCGCCGGAAACGATATTCTTTTCGACGACGCGCTCTGCGAACAGGGACGTAACTTCTGCAGCAAGATATGGAATGCCTTCCGTCTGATCAAGGGCTGGACGGTTGACGATAATATTCAGGCTCCGGATGCTGCTAAACTGGCTGTCCACTGGTTTGAATCCAAGCAGAACGAGGTAGCTGCCGAAGTAGCGGACTTGTTCAGCAAATACCGTCTGAGCGAAGCATTGATGGCTGTTTATAAATTATTCTGGGATGAATTCTCTTCCTGGTATCTGGAAATGATTAAACCGGCTTACAGACAGGGAATTGACCGTACCACTTATAGCGCTACTCTCTGCTTCCTCGATAACCTGTTGCATCTGCTTCATCCGTTTATGCCGTTCATCACAGAAGAATTGTGGCAACAGATGTACGAACGTAATGCGGAAGAAGGAGAAAGTCTGATGGTAAGTGCATTGAGCATGGATACTTATGTAGACACCGCATTCGTTGCACAGTTTGAAGTGGTCAAGGGAGTTATCAGTAATATCCGCAGCATCCGTCTGCAAAAGAACATAGCTCAGAAAGAACCGCTTGACTTGCAGGTGCTGGGCGAAAATCCGGTTGCAGAGTTCAATGCGGTGATCCAGAAGATGTGTAACCTTTCTTCCATTACAGTGGTAGAGAGCAAGGCGGAAGGCGCTTCTTCCTTCATGGTAGGAACTACCGAATACGCTGTGCCATTGGGCAACATGATTGATGTAGAAGCCGAAATCGCTCGTATGGAAGCTGAACTGAAACATAAGGAAGGATTCCTGCAAGGTGTATTGAAGAAACTCAGCAATGAGAAATTTGTCAATAACGCCCCCGCAGCCGTTCTCGAAATGGAACGTAAGAAGCAGGCCGATGCGGAAAGTATCATCAGCTCTTTGAAAGAAAGCATCGCAGCTTTAAAAAAGGCATAATGAACTGATACATAAAAATATGTAATAGAGAGGCATCCCGATAGATTTGGGATGCCTTTCTTTTTAAAAGATAAAAATAATACTATCTTTGCTTCCACTTTTAATCACACAGCAAAATGAAACAATTACTGCGAATATGCTTAACAGGTGCGTTCTTTCTTCTTTTCGAAGGACTCCTTTCCCCTATGTTGGCAGATAATGGGAAATCAGATAAAGAAATATTGGTTTTGAATTCTATCAACTTCAACCTTCCCTGGGCCAGAAACTTCTATTGGTATGTGCACGATGTTCTTCAGGAACAGGGAATAACCGCCAGAGCGGAATCATTGTCTGTCCCGGCCTTGCAGGATACGATGGAGGTAAATGCGGTCATCGAGCATCTGCGTCAGAAATATCCGCTTCCTCCTGCCGCTATTGTGATAATTGGTGATCCGGGCTGGATTGTCTGTCGTCCTTTATTTGACGACCTGTGGAAAGATGTTCCGGTGATCATAACGAACTCCCGTGACCGCCTGCCTGCTACCTTAGAGGTTCTGCTCTCTCATGCCCCATTGAATGAAACTAACAGCGTCCCCGCTCAAGAATGGAGAAAAGGCTACAACCTGACTACCCTGAAACAGCATTACTATGTGAAGGAAACCGTTGAACTGATCTATAGCCTGATACCTGATATGGATCGCCTGGCATTTATCTCGGACGATCGCTACATCAGTGAAGAAACCCGCGGAGACGTGAAAGAAGCTGTTGAAAAGCATTTCCCAAACCTGCCTTTAGAATTGCTTTCTACCACTCACTTGTCAACAGAAATGCTTCTGGACACCTTGCGCAGCTATAAGGCAAACACCGGAATTATTTATTATTCCTGGTTTGAGTCGCATAATAAAGAAGATAATAATTATCTTTTTGATCATATTCAGGAGATTATCACCAATTTTACGTCCTCTCCCTTGTTCCTGCTTTCTTCCGAAGACCTGTCCAATAATACTTTTGCAGGAGGCTATTACGTTTCTGCGGAATCATTCGGCGATTCCTTGCTTGAGATTATTGACCGTGTACTGCATGGAGAACAGGCGGAGGACATTCCCGAAAGTATAGGAGGGAAGGCGAGTGCCTACCTCTGTTATCCGGTGCTGGAATCCTACAATATTCCCTATCACCTTTATCCCGAACGAGCTGTTTATGTCAACGAACCTAAAAGTATATTTCATCAATACTGTGTTGAAATCCTTTCCTGTTCCATCTTCCTTCTTATTTTGATAGCAGCGATCACCTATTATATACGTATCCTTCGCAAGGCATACACTCGTCTGAGTGAGGCAATGGAAAAGGCGGAGCAGGCGAATCAGTTGAAATCCGCCTTTCTGGCTAATATGAGTCATGAAATCCGCACTCCGTTGAATGCGATTGTCGGCTTCTCAAATATGTTGCCGGATATAGAAGATCGTAAGGAGATGCGCGAATATGCGGACATCATCGAAACAAATACCGACTTACTTCTTCAACTGATCAATGATATTCTGGACATGTCCAAGATTGAAGCCGGCACTTTTGACTTCTGCCCGTCATTGATAGATGTCAACCAGACGATGGAAGAAATCGAACAGAGTATGAGGCTTCGCTTGAAAAAAGAAACTGTCACTCTTACCTTTACCGAACGTCTGCCGGAATGTACCCTTTATACAGATAAGAATCGTTTGATACAACTGATTTCCAACTTTGTCATCAATGCTATTAAATTTACTCAGATAGGTTCTATCAGAATGGGATATCGTCTGAAAGATGCCGATACAATTTGCTTTTATGTTTCGGATACAGGCTGCGGCATGTCAGAAGAGCAATGCAGGCATGTATTCGAACGGTTTGTGAAATACAATCCTTTTGTTCAGGGAACCGGTTTGGGGCTTTCCATTTGTCAGATGATTATCGACCGATTAGGAGGGACGATTGGAGTTGAATCGGAAGAAGGCAAAGGCTCTACTTTCTGGTTTACGCTGCCCTATCAGCAGGAATAGCATCGTATTTGTCTTCTTATCCTTTATGATTGTTAGTTTTATGTATTGCAGACTTCCAAGACTTTGATCAGCTTATTACGATGAGACAATATTCTCACCGCAATGAGAAAAAATTCTCAATGCAATGAGAAAAGATTCTCACTGCGATGAGAAAAAGTTCTCACTGTGGTGAGAAAAAATTCTCATCATGATGAGAATGGTTGAGAATTTATGATCTGTATCAGCTTGTACTATAGATAAATACAGATTTACTGCTTTCTGTTTTATAGCTTTAATTGATAGAGCAAAAAAGAACTTTACCTAAAAAGAAACCGTTTTTCTCTATTTAGTTGAAGGATGGTATAGGTTTAATAGGTACGAATCCAATTTATTGGAAGGAGTCACTTATATTAAGGAAACAGTAAAGGAAGCAGCAATGGCAGATAATCTTTTAAATCGATGCGTAATTGCTTGAGTGCTTGCTGAATACGATAATCTACAGTCTTTGGAGACACTTCCAATGTTTCTGCAATTTCTTTGTAGCTCATATCCCGGAAACGATGCATGACAAATGCTTGCCGGTAACTTTCCGGCAATGCAGCAACCGCGTCTTCAATTCGTTTGGTTAGCTCTTTAATCTGATAAAAGTCCATATCATGTATCATCTCTTGCATTTCTTCATAGAAACGCGTATCAGCACGTTTGATGGCATCAATGTGTGCAAGCTTATTTAAAGCCTTGTGATGTACCATTTTAAAGAGATAAGAACTTAATGATGATTCAATGATTAAGTTTTCCCGGTTTTCCCATATCCATAGAAGGGAGTCTTGCACTATTTCTTCTGCATCGTGGAAGTCAACGTATTTATGACCATAGGCACATAGCACTGCATAGTATTGCCTGAATAGCGTTTCAAAGGCTTTTAGGCCTCCACGCTGTATTTCAGATAATTGAAGATCATTCCTCTTTATGCGTAGTTCTTCCATTTATTAAATAGTTATTTGCTGCAAATATAGCTTTTTTATAATAAAATAAAGATTTTCTGAAAAAAATAAGGTTTTCGTTTAGGAATGTCCTGGTTTAGCCTTGTCATATAATAAAAAGGTGGAATAAGGGATGAAAGATTTAAATAATAATAGAATAGAAGAATTGCTTCCTCGTTATTGTGAGGGGAGGCTGAGCGAGGGGGAACGTCTGGAAGTGGAAGCGTGGATGGACGAGTCGGAGGAGAATAAACGAGTTGCTACTCAGACTTTTGCTCTTTATTTGGCTGTGGACACGGTTCAGGTAATGAAGAAAGTTGATACGGAGAAAGCTTTACTGAAAGTAAAGGGAAAAATGTCGGACCGTGAAGTGAGAAGGACAGTGTGGTGGGAGTGGGCACAACGTGCTGCTGCAATTCTGTTTATCCCGCTTCTTACCTTATTTATATGGCAGAACTGGAAAGGGGATACCGGAGAGGTAGCGGAGATGATGGAAGTAAAGACCAGTCCTGGAATGACAACTTCGTTGCTTATTTGAATTCAGAATCTTCTTTGTCTTATCCTTCTCGCTTTAATGGTGATTTCCGTAAAGTGAAGTTAAGTGGTGAGGCATACTTTGAAGTAGCCAAAGATCCGGAAAAGAAATTTATCCTTTCTACTACACATCAATCACAGATAGAAGTCTTGGGTACATGTTTCAATGTGGAAGCATATGAACAGAATACAGAGGTTATTACAACTTTGATTGAAGGGAAGGTAGATTTTATGTTCGAAAAAGATGCTGTGATGAAACATATCATCTTGTCTCCAAGAGAGAAGTTGGTGTACGACTCGGAGACTGATAAAGTCCACCTTTATAAAACTTCGGGAAAATCAGAATTGGCTTGGAAAGATGGAGAGGTGGTTCTTGATAATACACCTTTGGAAGAAGCATTATGGATGCTGGAAAGAAGATATAGCGTGAAATTCGTTATTAAGAACGAAAAACTGAAGAATAGTTCGTTCACGGGAACCTTTACAAATCAACGTTTGGAAAAGATTCTGGAATATTTTAAAGTATCCTCCAAAATACGCTGGAAACATATCAATGATGACAAGGATGGAAGTGACAGAAAAAAAGAGATAATAGAGATTTATTGATTAACCTTTAACAATTTAGTAGTATGAAAGCAAAACCCACTTAGAAAAAAGTATGGGAAGATTTTGGCAGATCTCCCCATACTAAAATGAATCAATTGAAAATGCTTGTTTGGCAGACAAGCATAGTTAACTCATTTTCAACTTAAATCAATACAAAATTATGCAAAACAATTTTAGCATCCAAGTTTTAAGGGTGGTAAAGTCTTTTTGGCTAACCTCGAAAAAAATCCCACGTACTATGAGACTGGTTATTTTATTCTTATTTTGCTTTGTCGGATTAACTAATGCGACAGATAGCTATGCCCAATCTGCAAAGGTTACAATGAATGTACGTAATCAGACAGTTGAGGATGTATTAAGAGCGATAGAGAAGCAAACAGAATTTAGTTTCTTCTACAACAATGCTCATATAAATTTGAAACGGTTGGTGACAATCTCCGCTGACCGTAATGATATCTTTAAAGTTCTTGACGAAGTATTTAAAAATACGAATGTAGAATATAAGGTAATAGATAAAAAGATCATTCTGTCCACGGAGTTGGCATCTGTCGAACAGGCGCATCAGGAAAAGGTAAAAGTGAGCGGACGAGTGGTGGATGCGGCAGGTGAACCGGTAATCGGTGCCAGTGTGATAGAAAAAGGCTCCGCCAATGGTACGATCACTGATATGGACGGTAATTTTATCCTGAATGTCGGTTCAAAAGAAGCCATTCTTGAAATCTCTTATATTGGTTATCAAGGACAGTCCCTGAAAGTAACTCCAGGAAAGACGCTGTCGGTAGTGCTGAAAGAGGACACACAGAGTCTGGACGAAGTGGTAGTAGTTGGTTTTGGCGTACAGAAGAAAGCGAACCTGACCGGTGCGGTATCTCAGGTAAAGATGGATGATGTGCTGGGGAGTCGTCCTGTTGTAAATGCCATGAGTGCTTTGCAGGGTGCGATGCCGGGACTTCAGATTACTCCTAATAATGATGCTGCCGGTCCGGGACAGAGCAAATCATTCAATATTCGTGGTACGACTTCTATCAATGGCGGTGGTCCGTTGGTGTTGATAGATAATGTTCCGGGGGATATCGATATGTTGAATCCCGAAGATATTGAAAGTGTTTCTGTGTTGAAAGATGCTGCCTCGGCCGCTATCTATGGTGCGCGTGCCGCTTTCGGTGTAATACTTGTGACTACAAAGAAGGCGAAGAAAGGAGACGGTTTTCATGTCAATTATAATAATAATTTTGGTTTCCAGAGTTCTATCAATCGTCCGGAACAGGCTGACGGGCTGGAGTGGATGCAGACTTACCTGGACGGCGAGTTCAATGCCGGTAAATACTACACTGGGCAAGATATCAAAACCTGGATGAACTACCTGACCGAATATCGTAAGAATCCGGGTAAATTCCAGACTACCGGAGACGGGGTATATGTAGACCCGGAAACAGGATTGAATTATTACCTGAATGAGAAAGACCTGTATGCCAATATGCTTGATGATTACGGTTTTCTGCAAGCGCATAATGTGTCATTGAGCGGTGGTACTGATAAGCTGGCTTATCGTCTGTCCCTTGGCTATAATAGCGAGCAAGGTATTTTGATCACCGATAAAGACCGCTACAAACGTTTGTCGGGTAGTGCCTATATTTCTGCCGAAATCACTTCGTGGCTGACTCAGTCTGTAGATATACGCTATGCTCAGAGTGACAAGAATATGCCCGTGACTTCGGATAAGACCGGATTGTATGATATGCGTTTGCCGGTTGTATATCCCGAAGGTTCCCTGACTTTGCCTGACGGCACCAGCCTGATGACGAATACGCCTTCCAACGTTTTGAGAATGGCAACGGATAACAATACAATCAGAGACAATGCCCGTATCCTGTCAAAAACGGTATTGAAACCATTGAAAGGGCTTGAAGTGGCATTCGAATATACTTTTGACAAGACATGGAGTAATCAGAATGTGAATAAGGCTTCCATTGATTATACAACGGTTGAGCTGGCAAAAATACAGACTGCCACTACCTCTTCTCTGGAGACGACTCACCAAAGTACTGATTATAATGCCATCAACCTGTATGCTAATTATAGATATTCATGGAATGACACACATAACTTGTCATTAATGGGCGGCTTCAACCAGGAATCCAGTGACTGGAAGAAATTGTATACTTATTCTTATGATATGATTAACGAGAAGTATCCGTCACATAGTACGGCTACCGGTGAGAATAAGGTTATTACAGATGATCATCGCGTGTATACCGTTCGTGGTGCTTTCTATCGTGTTAATTATGATTATAAAGGCAAATATCTGTTTGAGACCAATGGTCGTTATGACGGATCGTCTAAATTCCCGAAGAAAAATCGTTTCGGTTTCTTCCCTTCTGTATCTGTGGGTTGGAACATTGCCCGCGAGAACTTTATGAAACCAGTTGCAGGTGACTGGCTAAGCGATCTGAAACTTCGCGGAACCTGGGGACAAATAGGTAATCAAGGCATTGATCCTTATAAATTTGTTCCGACCATGTCGCAAGTGGAAAAGAAGGATGTGGCATGGCTGGGGAATGGAGCGAAGCCGCTGACTTTGAATGCTCCGGGACTGGTCAGTGATAGTTTTACTTGGGAAACGGTAGAAACATTGGACTTTGGTTTTGATATTACTGCCTTGAACGGACGTCTGCAAAGTACTTTCGACTGGTATCGCCGTGATACGAAAGATATGCTTGCTCCGGGAGCTGAGTTGCCGTCAGTGGTAGGTGCTTCCGCACCTTTGCAGAATACCGCCGACTTGCGTACGAAAGGCTGGGAATTGTCATTGACGTGGAGAGATAGAATCGGTGCATGGGGCTATAATGTAGGCTTCAATCTTTATGACTCTAAAACAGTCGTTACCAAATACCATAATGAATCAAAGATTATCCTGAAAAGTGATGGCACGAATAATTATTATGAAGGATATGAAATCGGTTCTATCTGGGGTTATGTAACGGATGGTTACTATACAGCCGATGACTTTGAAGATACAAATACCTGGAAACTGAAAGAAGGAGTGGTGACAGTGGATGGAGTAAGTCCGCGTCCCGGTGACATCAAGTACCAGAATTTGCGTGATGATGGATCGAGTACGAATCGCATTGATACGGGAGACGGAACCTTTGACAATCCGGGAGACCGCAAGATAATCGGTAATAACTCTTTGCGTTTGCAGTATGGTATAAACCTGGGAGTCAATTACAAAGGATTTGATCTGAGTGTTTTGCTGCAAGGAGTAGGTAAACGTGATGTATGGATCAGTGATGCACGCCGCTGGCCGTTTAATTCCGGACAGTTTGGTTCACTCTTTAAAGACCAGCTGGATTATTGGAAACCGGTAGATTCTGCCAATGGTGACTGGACGGCAGCCAATCCGAATGCGGAATATTTCCGTATTTACGGGCAAGGAAACAATTCCGGTTACAATACACGTGCGCAAACGAAGTATTTGATGAATGGCTCTTATCTGCGTGTCAAGAATGTGACTTTGAGTTATAATTTCCCGAAGAGTTGGTTGGCACCTATTACATTAACGAGTTTGAAAGCGTTCGTAAGTTGTGAGAACCTTCACACATTTACTAAGCTGATGAAGGGTTATGACCCGGAACGCCTGTCTTGGGGATATCCTTTCTATCGTACGATTTCTTTTGGTTTTAATGTTACTCTTTAATTTAGAATTGGTTATGAAAAAAATAATATATACTATGCTTGCGGCAGCAGCTATCGGGTTTACTTCATGCAACGATAGTTTTATGGAACGCTATCCGGATACTTCGTTGACGGAGCAGACAGTGTTCAGTAATTATAATACTTTCAAGACCTATGCCTGGGGATTATATGGAGTATTTACAAATACTAATATCCTGCGTATTCCCGGAACAAACGGAGCCTATGCCAGTGCCACATCCTATACAAGCGATATTTATGCAGGTTATCTGATGCGTCGTCAGGGTGACGGTAATCCGTATGCTTTTCAGAATGTATCCAGTTCGTCATCAGGCAATGGATGGGCATTCAGCTTTATCTATCGGGTCAATGTCATGTTGGCAAATATCGATCACTCAGGGATGACGGATGCGGACAAGGAGCATTGGCGTTCGGTAGGATATTTTTTCCGTGCCTATTATTATTCAGAACTGATAGCTCGTTTTGGCGATGTGCCTTGGGTAGATCGTGTACTGGGTGATTCGGATAAGGAAATAGCATATGGTCCCCGTACACCTCGCAAAGAAGTTGCCGATCATGTATTGAACGATTTGATATATGCTGAAGAGCATATAAAAGAAGAAGGTGACGGTGAAAATACGATCAATGTGCATGTTGTCCGTGCTCTTCTTTCCCGTTTCTGCCTTTTTGAAGGTACATGGCGTAAATATCATGCTTTGGGGGACGAAGATAAGTACTTTGATGCTTGTATCACTTATTCCAAGAAACTGATGGATTCTTATCCCGAACTGAACAGTGATTGGGGAGAGATGCTGACATCTGACCTGAAAGGAATGAAAGGCATCATTCTGTATAAGGAATATGTAGAAAAAGAACTGACTAATTATGTACTGACTCATGTTGAACGGACATCCACCCATAATGTGGAAATGCCGCAACACATCATCGATATGTATCTTTGTAAAGATGGTAAAACGATTCATAACAGCTCGGAATATGAATGGTCGCAGGACGGGGATAATAGTATGAATGCTACCTTCCGCAATCGTGACCTTCGTCTGCTGGAGACTGTAGCTCCCCCTTATAAGGTGATCCCAAGTGCCGATAATACCAGTTGGGAGTATACTTCTGATCCCAAGGACCGTGAGTTTATGGATATCATGGGCATTACCCGTTACACAGGTTTCGGGGGTGGAAATGGGGAAGCCGGTAAACATAAAGTGTTCCCATTGATGAACTGGTCTGCTGCTATATTGAAAGGAATGCCTCACTTCTTCACCAACAATGGCGGACAAGGTTTCCTCGTAGCCCGTAGCGGTAACTATGTGTATAGATACTATAATGTATGGGACAATTCGAAAGAGAATGAAGGGACCTCAGATGTACCTTTGTTCAAGATTGATGAAGTGATGTTGAATTATGCTGAGGCTAAATTTGAAAAAGGTGGTACAGGTGCCGAGGGCTTCAATCAGACTGTTGCTGATCTTACTATCAATAAGTTACGCGATCGGGTGGGAGTTGCCCATATGAAAGTGGCCGAGATAAATGCCGGATTTGATCCGAAGCGCGACCAGACCGTAGACCCTGTATTGTGGGAGATTCGTCGCGAGCGCATAGTAGAATTGATGGGTGAAGGATTTGGATTCTACGATGTGCGCCGTTGGAAAAAAGCACCTTGGTTTATCAATAAGATACAGTATGGTCAATGGGCTACTAAAGAGCAGATTGGCGACTCCGGACAGTTTGTTGATCTTGAAAAAGGATACGCCGATACAACAGGAAAGAAAGAAGGTTTTATCTATATGTATAATGATCCTTTGGTAGCAGGTAAAGGTTGGTTAGATAAGTATTATCTGTATCAGGTGCCTACTAATGAAATCGCATTAAACCCAGAACTGGCCCCCAATAATCCGGGATGGGAGTAATAATTAACTGAAACACAAATTGAAAGAAGATGTGCAAATAACTGTTTGACACATCTTCTTTCTTTATTAGAGCCAATGCTATATCTTTCCGACTTTTCATATATTGGAGGTTATTTAATGTGTATCAGTATAAAAGAACTACATTTTATTTTCAGTAATCGGAAATTTGAAATATATTTAGGGGCTCAAACGCTCAAACACATTTGATGACCCTTAAAAAAATAATGACTATGAACATGCGTCTTCTATTACTTTTATTATTTGGTTCTGTTGTTATGTATACAAGTTGCCAATCTACGTCTGCTCCAATCGATTCATTGGCAGCACGTGTGACGGAGAATACGTCGAAAGACCAAATCCTTTTCCGGTTGGTTACTGATGAAACCGCCCCGGCAAAAGACTACTTTGAGATAGACTCCAAGGATGGCAAAGTACTGATAACCGGAAACTCCGATCTTTCACTGGCTACGGGCTTGAATTGGTACCTGAAATACGTGGCAGGTATTCATCTTTCGTGGAATAATCCCTCGCAGAAATTGTCGGAAGTACTGCCTCTGCCTCAAAAGAAAATCCGACAGGCGACGGCTATGAAGAATCGATATTACCTGAATTACTGTACCTATTCCTACTCCATGGCTTTCTGGGACTGGGAACGCTGGGAGAAAGAAATAGACTGGATGGCGATGCACGGCATCAATATGCCTTTGAGTATAACAGGGATGGAGGTTGTCTGGTATAATCTGCTGAAGCGTATCGGATATACGACGGAGGAGATCAATGAGTTTATTTCCGGTCCTGCCTTTATGGCATGGTGGCAGATGAATAATCTGGAAGGATGGGGCGGACCGAATCCCGACAGTTGGTATCGGCAACAGGAAGCACTGCAAAAGAAGATCATTGCCCGAATGAGGGAGCTGGGCATTGAACCGGTATTCCCCGGATATGCAGGAATGGTCCCCCGTAATATCGGAGAAAAACTGGGGTATCAGATTGCCGATCCCGGTAAATGGTGTGGTTTCCCTCGTCCGGCCTTTCTTTCTACGGAAGATGAACATTTCGATTCATTTGCTGCCATGTATTATGAGGAGTTGGAGAAACTGTACGGAAAAGCCAAGTATTACAGTATGGACCCCTTTCATGAAGGAGGAAATACGGAAGGAGTAGACTTGGCAAAGGCGGGAACTTCTATTATGAGTGCTATGAAGAAAGCGAATCCGGAGGCTGTGTGGGTGATGCAGGCATGGCAGGCGAATCCGCGGGAAGCGATGGTCGGTACGCTCGATTCCGGTGATTTGCTGGTACTGGATTTGTATAGTGAAAAACTTCCCCAATGGGGTGATCCGGAGTCGATGTGGTATCGGGAGAAAGGTTTCGGCAAGCATGACTGGCTCTATTGTATGTTGCTTAACTTTGGCGGTAATATCGGTCTGCACGGACGGATAGAGCAACTGGTGAATGGATATTATAACGCCTGTGCACATGTCAACGGGAAAACTCTGCGGGGGGTAGGGGCTACTCCGGAAGGAATCGAGAATAATCCGGTGATGTTTGAATTGCTGTATGAGCTTCCCTGGCGGGAAGAACGTTTTTCACCGGACGAATGGCTGCAAGCGTATCTGAAAGCGCGGTATGGAAATGATTTGTCACCGGAAGTAGCGGAAGCATGGCGTGCGCTGGAACATACAGTTTACAATGCTCCGAAGAATTATCAGGGAGAAGGGACAGTCGAATCCTTGTTGTGTGCCCGTCCGGGATTTCATCTGGACAGAACGTCGACATGGGGATATGCCAAGTTATTCTATTCACCTGATTCAACGGCAAAGGCAGCCCGCTTGTTACTTTCTGTTGCAGATCAGTACAAGGGAAATAATAACTTTGAATATGATTTGGTGGACGTGGTGCGTCAGAGCCTGGCAGATAAGGGGAATGTGCTGCTTGAAGAAATTTCTCAGAGTTATGATCGGAAAGATAGGGATAGCTTCGGGAAACAGACACAACAGTTTCTGGAGTTAATATTAGCTCAGGACAGTTTGCTGTCCACCCGAAAGGAGTTCTCGGCGTCTTCATGGCTGAATGCCGCACGTTCTTTGGGAACCACGGAAGAAGAAAAGAAACTTTACGAATGGAATGCTTCTGCGCTGATCACGGTTTGGGGAGACAGTATAGCTGCTAATCAGGGAGGTCTGCATGATTATTCCCATCGGGAGTGGAGCGGGATTTTGAAAGACTTGTATTATCAACGTTGGAAAACTTTCTTTGAGCAGAAACAACGGGAGTTGGACGGCAAACTTGGTGAATCAGCGGAAGAACCGATTAATTTCTATGGCATGGAGAAAGCATGGGCGGAGAAAAACAAAACAGCTGATTCATCAGATCATAAGTTACAAAATGTAATTGAAACGGCAAAATCTGTTTATCGGACAGCGATTGAAGCAAAGTAATTTATCTACCTACACTGCTCCGGCTTTCAGCTAGAGGGCTGACTAAAAAGTCGGTAGTGCTGCCTTAAACGGGAGTGACTAAAAGTCGATAGGGAAACTTGGGTTTGTACGAATCATATAAAACGAAAAAAGAATAATCGGAAGTAAACAGGGGAATACCTTTTACTTCCGATTATTCTTTTTATAAATGATAATTGCTTCAGCAAGGCCATGCCGGGCAATCGAACATATTTATTTCTCCAACAAATTTTTCAGAAACTCGTCCAGTTCTTTATCCAGTCCTTTCAGCAGTTCGTCATCCACAAGCAATGTATCGTCATCTATCAGCAACAATTCTGCAACTGTTTCCTTATCTTCATCTACCAGTACGAATGAATAAGGCTTTAATATTGTTACTTTATCGAAGTCTCCTGCATCTTTCATTCTGCAAAGGATACTTTTCAGGTTGGGCTCTACATTTTCCATGAAATCATCTCCATCGTAAGTTGCCCACTCTTCAATCATTACATTAGCCAATTCCTCGTCATCGTCGTTATAAATAGTGAGTTGTCCCGATGTTTGGTCCGGTTGTAAATGAATATCTGTTACGGCTGTCTGGTCGCAGACACATACATATTTGCCGGCTGCCTTTTGGATAGCCGATTCGATGGTAGACAGAGATTGTTGGCTCAGTTTCATAGGTTCTTCCTTTTTGTTACCTCAAAGGTATAAAAAAAATAATAATCAATGCATGATTTCCTTAAAAATCATCATTAAATCGCTCCATTTGCATTTTTAGCTTGGGCAATTGACTGTTACGTTCCTTTAATTCATTTGCATAAAGGGTTGTAAGGTAGTAATTCGGTATATCGTCAATGGTGGCGTACGCCGCATTTTCGGGAATGTTTTTCTTATCTACTTTTTGGGCAAGTTGCTGTGCTTTGACTGCCCATTCTTCTGCTTTTGCCAAGCTGTCCTTCATCTCATAATAAACAGCGATATTGAGGGCAGCTTTCATCTTTTTCTTTTCCTTCTTGGTTCCGTTGTACACTTGTTCCCAAAGTTCGAAAGCTCTGTCCCATGAATTTTCACGGACAAAGATTGCCGCGTCACGCATCTGTACGGAGCCACCGGTGTACAAGTATCGTTTGCCTGTTTTCCAGAAAGGGAGTAACTGTTTGACAGGGATAGTCCCTGCAAATTCAGAAGCTTCCCGTAACATCTGTGCATCAGGTATCATGTGTGCAAATGTTTCTGTTACCGATCCTCCGTATTCTTCCCAAAAGATACTGTCGGTGGGGTGTAGCGTAGTCATCGGTTTGCTGCGCGAGGGCAGGTATACCTTCACCGTCGGGTAGGCTTTTACATCCACTGTCCCCAGGTAGCAGTTAAAATCACGGATATAACGAACCGTTTTGGTCGCTTTGAATTGCAGGTTTTCCATTGCGATGATACAGTCCACTCCCAAGTCTGATGTCAGCTGTTGGACTTCCTCCTGACTCAATGTACTTTCACGAGGAAACTTGTCATTGGCCCGTAAAGCGGAATCACAGATCACCACTACATCAAAATAGTTCTGATGCGCGATTTCTTCCGCCAGCGATTCAGCCGCAATCTTAACGTTACCATTTGCATACGCTGTGGCGTGGCTTATTTCGGGTACGTTTTCTTTCGGCTTTTCGGTCTGTGTGATCAGCTTGTTATCCGGTTCGGTGCTGGTGTTATTTACGATAGCCACTTTACGGAGTTGAGAAGGGAAAGTCATATCTCCGGGCTGCATATAGTCAATAGAAATCTGCTCCAGGCTCTGACAGCTGCCGAGTGCCAACAGTAGCAGAGAAACAAATGCCAGTGAATAGAATTTTGCCATAGTCTTGATATCTTTAGTAGTTTAAGCAAAAGTACTATTTTGGATGAATAAAAGAAAGCCTCAAACAGTTTTTAACCGTTTGAGGCTTTCTTTTAGATTATAATCTTACATCGGACTGCTGTTAAGCATTCTGTCCGTGGCAGTTTTTATATTTCTTACCGCTTCCGCATGGGCAAGGATCATTGCGTCCTACCGTCTTTTCCGCACGGATCGGTTCGCGTTTTTGTTGCTCGCGAGTATCCTGACTGGCAGCAGCCTGCTGGTTCGGATCACTGAGGTCTTGTTTCTGTTCACGATACTTGCTCATATCCTGACGTTGCTCGGGAGCAGCCTGGCGTACTTCTACGCGGCGTGGCTGTTGTTCGTCTGCCGGAGCTTCCTGTACAGGGATCTGTCCGCGCATCAGAATGGAGATAGTCTGGTTATTGATCTTGTTCACCATAGCGTCAAACAGTGTTACGGATTCCAGTTTGTAGATCAACAGCGGGTCTTTCTGTTCGTAGCTTGCGTTCTGAACAGAGTGCTTCAACTCATCCAGCTCACGCAGGTTTTCTTTCCATGCTTCGTCGATAACGTGCAGCAGGATAGACTTTTCGAAAGCTTTCACCACCTCCTTTGATTCGGACTCGTAAGCCGCTTTCAGATTACAGGAGATGTTATACATCCGTTTTCCGTCTGTGATAGGAATCAGAATGTTTTCGTACATATGTCCCTGGTTTTCGTATACTTGTTTGATGACCGGATTAGCGATTTGTGCCAGGCGTTCCGTTTTGCGTTTGAAGTTTTCCATGGCAATGTTGAATGTCTTTTCTGCCAATGTGTCCTTCTTTTCATTACGGAATTCTTCTTCGGTGAACGGAGTTTCCATAGCCAATGTCTGGAGCAGTTCCATCTGACAGCCTTCGTAGTCATTGTTCTCGATCGCATTCGCGCAACGGTCCCAAATCATATTAACGATATCCATACCGATACGTTCACCCATCAGGGCGTGGCGGCGTTTGGTATAAACAACGGTACGTTGCTTGTTCATCACGTCGTCATATTCCAACAGACGTTTACGGATACCGAAGTTGTTTTCTTCCACCTTCTTCTGTGCACGCTCGATAGAGTTGGAGATCATCTTGTGCTCGATCATTTCGCCTTCCTGGAAACCGAGTTTGTCCATTACACTGGCAATACGGTCGGAAGAGAACAGACGCATCAAGTCATCTTCCAGTGACACGAAGAATACAGAAGAACCCGGGTCACCCTGACGTCCTGCACGACCACGCAACT
>OAUS01001003.1_pt1 | contig 16457 bp, 12 predicted proteins | sample 1516801 | NCBI WGS metagenome assembly OAUS01 (sample SAMEA2580001, study PRJEB22360) | human gut metagenome | biome: human gut; feature: human-associated habitat; material: faeces | place: Denmark | collected 2008/2010
CGGTCATGATGCAGAAAAATATCTGCGGCTTGCCGGTCTTTCTGCCAGAAATCCGATTTTTTCCTGTACCCAGATCGATACCGCAAAATCCTATATCCTGGACATGATGAAGCATCACGCCTTAAGTGCCGCAAATGAGATTTACATCCAGGGAATTCTGATGCAGTTTCTCGCCCTTCTGGTGGAGGACGCCGGATGTACGGTTTCTCCTCAGCAGAATACATCCAGCGTATATATTAATCAGGCGATCTCCTACATCCATAAAAATTATCAGAATCCACTCACTGTACAGGAAATCGCGGACTATTTGTCTTTGAACCGGAGTTATCTGACGGAACTGTTTCTAAAAACCGTACAACTTTCCCCGCAGCAGTTTCTCACCCGGTACCGGATCACAAAATCCGAAGAGCTGCTCCAGTCAAGCAGCCTGTCCATCCAGAATATTGCCTATTCCTGCGGATATTCCAGCAGCTTTTCTTTTTCCAAGGCATTCCGTAAAGTGAACGGTCTAAGTCCTTCTGAGTATCGGAAGCAAAAAAGAGGGGGATGAAAAAATCAATTCTTTTGCATCCCCACCCCTTCATTTTTTATTCTTCCTTTGCTTTCAGCAGATAAAGACGAGACTGGAAATCTCCGTTCTCTCCATTATACTGCTCCGGATTTTGTCCGGACGCCACGTCTGATACGATCAGTCCGGCCTGCATCAGCTCATCTCCGTACAATGCCATTTCCATATCCGAAATCTGATACGGAAGCTTCGGATCCAGTCCCTGCAGTCTGACGCTCCGATATCCGATATTGATCGGCTCCAGGAAGCGATACCAGCCCACAATCGCTTCTTTTTTGTCCTCAGACACAACCATCCATGCCATTTCATTTCCTGCAAACGGGCTCTGAAGTCGATAGAATGTTCCATACTGGATCAGGCTTCTGTGTTCTTTCATAAATGCCGTCTGCTTTTTGATTGCCTCCCGCTCTGCCTCTGTCAGACTGTTCGGGTTCAGCTCATATCCGAATGTTCCGAAATACGCTACATCCGCACGCATTTTCAAAGATGTGTTGCGAAGCACCTGATGATTCGGCACTGCTGATACGTGAGATCCCATACTGCTCACTGGATAGACAAGGGACGTTCCATACTGGATCTTACAACGTTCCACTGCATCCGTATCATCCGATGTCCATGCCTGCGGCGCATAATACAGCAATCCCGGATCAAAACGGGAACCGCCGCTTGCACAGGATTCAAATAAAATTTCAGGAAATCTGCCCGTCAGCTTCTCATATAACCGATAAACACCTAGAATATACTGATGCATGACCTTACCCTGATCTGCGGCACTGGCTGTATGAGAGTATACTTCTGACATACAGCGGTTCATATCCCATTTGATATAAGAAATCGGCGCATCCTCCAGGATTTTTTCCATTTGTCCATAAATGGCATCCACCACTTCGGCTCTGGAAAAATCCAGAATATACTGATTTCTTCCATGGGAAATATGACGTCCCGGAGTAGACAAAATCCAGTCCGGATGCTCTCTATAGAGATTGCTGTCCTTGTTGACCATTTCCGGCTCAAACCAGAGACCGAATTTCATGCCTTCCGCCGCTACCTTCTTCGCGATTCCTGCAATGCCATCCGGCAGCTTTTCCAGATTCGGATACCAGTCTCCCAGAGAAGAATGATCATCCTCCCGTTTTCCGAACCATCCGTCATCCAGTACAAACAATTCGATTCCAAGCTGTTTTGCCGTGCGCACGATCTCCAGAATCTTTTCCTCATTGAAATCAAAATAAGTCGCTTCCCAGTTATTGATGAGAATCGGTCTCGGTCGGTCTCTCCAGTATCCTCTTGCCAGGCGTGCACGATACAGACTGTGGAATGCCTGACTCATCCCGTTCAGTCCGCGATTGGAATAGACCATCACCGCCTCCGGTGTCTGAAACTCATCTCCGTTTTTCATTTCCCAGGAAAACCGGTCCGGATGAATTCCCAGCGTCACTCTTGTGACATCGTATGTATCCACCTCTGCCTGCGCCAGAAAATTCCCGCTGTAAACAAGACTGAAGCCATACACTTCCCCGCACGCTTCCGTGGTATTCTCCCGACGCAGTGCCAGAAACGGATTAAAGTTACTGCTGCTGCATCCGCGCATACTATAAATTCCCTGAATTCCATACTGCAGCTTTCGCTCAGTCACCGCACGCTCTCTTCCCCAGGCTCCCGTCAGCTCGATCATTTGATAGTCGTGATCCGGCAGATCCACACTGCAGCTCATTGCACGTTCCAGCACGATCTTCTCTGTTCCGTGGTAAATCACCTTTGCACTTCTTGTAATCGCCGGAAGCTCTTCAAAAATCGTATAGTACAAGATCAGTGTGGTGTGAATCAGCTCATCTTTCAGTTCGATTTCCAGTGTCTGTGCCTCTTTGGAATCTTCGGTATAGGTAGCCGGCAGTCCTGCAAGCGCGGGCTTCCCGTCATAAATCCGATGTGTCTGATACACAAAATCCGTGATCCGGCTTCCGTTTTCCTGCAGAATCTCCACCGCCGGATACCGCATATCCCCTGCTCCATAGGACGGATATTCCTGCTTGATATGTTCCATCGAGAATGTGGAATCTCCTTCGTAAGTACATACAGCCATTGGGCGGTGACGCAGCTCCAGCAGATGGGCAAAACTCTCCCTGTCATGCAGTTTTTTCCCAAAATACAGCTGTCCTAACTGTCCGTTTTTTAAGACTGTGATAATATAACTGATATCCCTGTTGGAAAGATGAAATTCCCGGGATCCTTCGTGATAACAAATGCTCATATTTCTGGTTCTCCTCTCCTGTTTCTATTTCTTATTATAAAGATTTCGAGGGAGACTGCCAGACTGTAATGTTGGAAAAACATATCCAATTGTTGGGTCAGGATCCTACTTTTCGAAGCAATATCCGGAAGGTCTGATAAGCTCCGTTTTTGATCGGAAGTAAAATTCCGGTTTCCATCAATGCCGCTCCATAATACAGTTCTCCACTTTCTGCATCCTGATAACAGGCTTCTTCCTCAAGTCCCTTCCATTTCACTGCATTTCCTGTCATATTTCCATGAATCTGTGTCATCACTGCCTGCATCATCGCCTGTGTTCCATCCTCGGATACAAACTCCCATGCTGCAACTTCATCCGTCACAGGATTGCTCAGCCGGTAATACAATCCGGTCTGGATCAACGGTGCCAGCTGCTTATATTCCTTGATCTGTTGTCTGATCTCTTCTTTTTCTTCTTCGGTCACGTTTCCCAAGTCCAGTTCATATCCAAATGTACCTGCCATTGCCACTGCGCCTCTCGTTGAGAGTGGTGTTTTTCTTCCTGTCTGGTGGTTTGGCACCGCAGACACATGAGATCCGACTGCACTGATCGGAAATCCAAAAGACGTCCCGTACTGAATCTGCAGCCGGTCCAATGCATCGGTGTTGTCACTGCACCAGATCTGAGGTGTGTAATACAACATTCCTGCGTCAAACCTTCCGCCCCCTCCGCTGCATCCTTCAATCAAAAGATTCGGATACCGCTTCAGTAGACGGTCCAGGAAATCATAAACACCCAGTACGTAATCATACAGTACTTTCCCCTGATATCCAGCTGCTGCGGAATAAACGTCGCACAGACTGCGATTCATATCCCACTTCAGATATTCAACCTCTGCATAATCCAACACTTCTGTAATCGAATCAAAAATAAAGTCCACCGCATCTTTTCTGGAAAAGTCCAAAACCAGCTGATTCCTGCTTCGCACCGGATTTTTCCCCGGAATCTGAAGCGCCCAGTCCGGATGTGCTCTGTACAGATCACTGTCTTCTGAAACCATTTCGGGTTCCACCCAGAGTCCGAATTTTAATCCCATAGCGTGTATCTTCGCGGAAAGTTCTCCCAGACTGCATTTTAATTTTTCTTCATTGACCTGCCAGTCTCCCAGTGCCCGGTTGTCATCCCTCCGTTTACCAAACCAGCCGTCATCTAACACCAACATCTCGATTCCCAGCTCTTTTGCCTCTTCTGCCAGTTTTAAAATACTCTCCCCATCAAAGTCAAAATAGGATGCCTCCCAGCTGTTGATCAGAATCGGACGAACCTTTTCTTTATGAGGGCCCCTGCACAGATTGTTCCGAAAACACCGGTGCAGATTCTGGGAAAGCTCTGCCAGCCCGTTTCTGCTGTAGGTCATCACGGTTTCCGGTATGACAAAGACTTCTCCGGTATTCAGAGGATACGAAAACTGCTCCGGCTGCAACCCCATCAGCATTCTGTTCTGCCCGAACTGGTCTTTTTCCACTTCCGCCTGAAATCCTCCGCTGTATACAAAGGACATGGCATAACATGCCCCTGCATCTTCTGTTGTTCCCTCTTCTGTCAGAATCAGAAATGGACTGTATTGATGACTGGAGGTCCCTCTTCTGCTTCCGATCACATAATTTCCATGAGATACCGGAATTCTCTGATAATTCCGCTCCATCGCATGACGTCCGTAAAAACTGATCACATCATATTTTCCTGTCACAAAATCAAGACACGCAGAAGCCGCTTTTTCAAGATAAATGATGTTCTCTTTTGTATTGATGATCTGCGCACTTCGGGTGATCACATCGTATTTTGGCAGTACCCCATAGAGAAGTGTCACCTGAATTCCGGTCCGCCCATCTTCCAGCACCACTTCCAGTGTCTGTGCTTCTTTCTCAGCTCCATACACTGCCGGAAGTCCCGATAGTCCATATTTTCCCGACAAGATCCGATATCCCCGGTAACGCAGGTCACAGGCAGTAGTCCCATCCTGTCCCCTTACGATCAGCGCTGTGCTTCTGTAATCTCCTGTTCCCCATGTTGGAAATTCCTGCGGGAGCACATCCAGAGAATAGGTTCTGTCATTTCCCGCATCATACAGGTTTCCGGAAAATCCTCTGTCCTGTTTTTGCAGAAGATAGTCCATGCAGCCTTTGGTCTTTCTTCCATAGTATAAATGTAAGAGAACACCATAAGGATCGATCTGCATCTGATAAGTGGAGTGCTCAGTATGTATTGTAAATGTCTTGTTCTGCTCATCAAAAATAATTGCCATATTACTCGTTCCTTTTCTTTTTATTTTACTGCTCCATTCACAACTCCGTTTAAAATCTGTTTCTGACAGATCAGATAAAAGATCAAGATCGGAAGTAATGCCAGCAGATAGGAGGCGAATGCCAGATTGTAATTTGTTCCAAACTGGGTCTGGAATGTCAGCTGTGCCAACGGAAGCGTATTCTGTTCTCCTCCTGACATGATCACAAGAGGTGTCATCACATCATTCCATGTTCCAAGCGCTGTCAGAACTGCTACTGTCGCATGCATCGGACGCATGATCGGAAATACGATCTTCCAGTAAGTTGTCCACGTACTTGCTCCATCCACGCAGGCAGCCTCCTCCAGTGCAATTGGAATATTCTTCAGATATCCGGTATACAAAAGTACATTCATCGGCATATAAAACACAACATAGAGAAGAATGACTCCAAAACGGTTATTCAGTCCCATTTGTGCTGTCTGTTTCACCAGAGGCATCATAAGAATCGCAAACGGAACAAACATCCCGCTGACAATGTATAAGTACACCAGATTATACCCTGTACTGTGCGCTTTATTTCTTCCAATGGCATATCCGATCATGGAATGGATCACAATACTGAGAGCAACTGTGACCAATGTGATGAAAAGACTGTTGCCAAGAGAATTCCAGAAATCCGTCACCCGCATAGCTTCCCGGAAATTTTCCAGACTCCAGGAACTTGGCAGTGACAAGATTCCGGAAATACTGTTGGTCATTTCTGACGGCTGTTTAAATGCAATGACTACCGTCAGATACAACGGAAATGCAATGGTGATCAGCCCTAATACCAAGAAAATCATGGCCGGTTTGTTTGTTTTTGTATTTGCCCCTATCATAACTGCTCCTCCTTTTTCCCTAATACTGTCATCTGCGTCACTGAAATTGCAACGATCACAAGGAAGAAAATAACCGCATTGGCACTCTGAAATCCGAACTGTCCTCCTGCCATACCATTCTGATAGATCAGATAGGAAATGGATTCTGTGCTCTGTGCAGGTCCGCCTTTTGTCAGTGCCATGATCTGATCAAAGACCATCAGAAAGTTTTTCACACAAAGCACCATATTGATCGTAAAAAACGGAAGAATCAGAGGAAATGTCAGGTTTTTGAACTTATTCCATCCGGTAGCTCCATCTATTGCACCGGCTTCATACACATCCTCCGGTACGGTCTGCAGACCGGAAATATAGATGATTGTATTCATCGCGATCGCCTGCCATGCACAAACGATTACAATGGCGATCCATGCCAGGTTCTTACTGGAAAGCAGACTCGAAGAGAGCGTTTCCCATCCGATCATCTCTCCCACTGCCGGAAGGATGTATGTGAAGAAATAGTTGAAAATATAACCGACTACCAGCGCTCCCAGAATATTCGGCAGGAAATAAGCTCCTCTGAAAAAGCTCTTGGCACGGATCTTACTGTTCAGAGCCATTGCCAGCAGCAGACTGATCACATTGACTACAATTGTTGTTACGATCGCCAGCTTAAAGGTGAACCAGTAAGAATTTCCCACTCTTACATCCTGAAACAGATCCATATAGTTCCGAAATCCCACCCAGTCATAAGAACCAAATCCTTTGAAATTCGTAAAACTGTACATCACGCCTTTGAGTAACGGCAATGTATTAAAACAGAAAAACAGTGCCACGACCGGTATTGTCATCAACAAAAATGTCCGTTTTCTCTCATTCATCTTTTTCATGCTCATTTCACCTCTCCCTATTTACTGTGTGTCTGTTCTGCTTCATATTTCTGCACCTTCTGTATGATATCCCGATTATATCTCTGCCAGTCTTTGTCAAATTTCTTCAGAAATGCATCTATATCTTTGTCGATCAGAAGTGTCTGTATCTGCGCATCGACTGCCATTTCTGACGGATAATAGTGATCCTGATAATCTGCCATATTTTCTTCTTCGATATATTGTCTGACACCGTCCAGCATCGGTGAGAGTTCAAACGCTCCCTCTTTGCACGGTACACTGTTCTGCTCATTCAGATAGTCCTGCACATTTTCATCTTCCAAAAGAAAATCTAACACTTCATATGCTGCTTCTTTATTCTTACATTCTTTTGTCACACAGAATTGAAGATCGATTCCCGAATTTAATGTATTCTCTTCTTTTTTGTCACTTCCCGGAAATACAAAGGAGTCAATTTCCATGTCAGGATTCACTGACTGAATCTGAGGTACCGCATAGCTTCCGATCGGATACATGACTGCCTCTCCTCTTGCAAACGCTGTACAGGCATCGTTGTAGTTATAAGCAAACGGATCCTTCGGTCCGTATGAAAGCAGCTGCAGCATTTTTTCCGCCACTTCGCGATAATTCTCCGTAAAAGTTGTCTTGCCCTGGTTTACCTGGCGGCATACATCTGACGGCGCCAGATCTACTGCCAGGCCATTCCATGGTGCAAGACAGGTCCATGTGTCCTTAAATCCCATAGTGAAGGGCTGCAGTCCTGCGGCCTGGATTTCGTCACACAGGTTCATCAGTTCACTCCATGTCTGCGGTATCTTCCATCCGTGTTCTTCAAAAATCTTTTTATTATAAAGGATTCCTGCGGCATTTCCGGCATACGGTACTGCATAAACACCGTCTGTCGGGACAAATTCCAGATTTTTGTCAATTTCTTTATAAGACTCTTTAATCTCATCGAGTCCTTTGTAATCTGAAATATCCATCAGGATCTCGGCATCCAAAAAGTAGGAATAATTGATATCGCCGCCGATCCCGATAATATCCGGTTCTCATGATCGTGGAAGCATCATTCGGTGATTCAGTCTTCAGGCGGATATTTTTGTGCGTAGCATTAAACTTTTCTTCCACTTTTTCAAAATAAGCCGCTGCCTCTTGTTTATACTGCAGGATTTCAATTTCTGTGACTTCCTCCTCTTTCCCGCTTTTTCCACTGCAGCCTGTCAACATACATACAAACATTCCAAAAATCAGTAAAACGCTTATTGATATATTTCTTCTTTTTTTCATCAATATTTCCGCTCCTTTTTCTTTTTTCATGTACATGTTTTTCTTTATTAGTATTATAACATTCCATTTTGCGACTATGAATACCATAATTTTTGCACTTTTATATCTTAATGCTTGTTTTATATTCTATATTTGAAATAATCTAGCATTTTGGTATATAATGAAAATACACCTCACTTTTACAACAAGTCAGGAAAGGAGACTTTTATGAGTAATATACTCTTTTCTGTTTTTCCAAACGAAAATTTTATTGATATGAGCCTGTACCAGTTCGGCTGGGAACAGTGTCAGCCTTCCCACTCCTACGGTCCGGCTGCCAGAAATCATTATCTGTTCCATTATGTGATCTCCGGAACCGGTACACTGATGGCCGATGATACTTCCGGAATAACACAGACCTATTCTGTCAAAAGCGGACAGGGATTTATGATCTTCCCGCAGCAGATCACCACCTACATCGCCGACCAGAAGCTTCCCTGGGAATATGTGTGGATCGAATTTGACGGACTTCGCGTAAAAGAAATTCTGGAACTGGCAGGACTGACTAAATCTGCACCAATCTATCATGCACATTCCAAAGAAATGCGGGAAGTTCTGAAAGAAGAAATGCTCTATATTGCACGTAATCCCGAACAGCCGCCTTTTCATCTGATCGGCCATCTCTACCTTTTTATGGATGCGCTCACCCGCTCCTGCACACGTGAACAGACAAACTCTGCCGGCAGACTGCGGGATTTCTATATCCATGAGGCAATTGCATTTATTGAACAGAATTTTCAAAATGATATATCCGTAGAAGATATTGCTGAGGTATGCGGTCTGAACCGCAGCTACTTTGGAAAGATTTTCAAAGAGACTCTGGGGCGTTCACCTCAGGAATTTTTAATGAATTACCGTATGGTAAAAGCTACGGAACTTTTAAAACTTACTCAACTCTCCATCAGTGAGATTTCAAACGCTGTTGGGTATGCCAATCCACTGCATTTTTCGCGTGCTTTCAAAAATGTATATGGGGAATCGCCAAGAATCTGGCGTCAGAATCACAGGACATAACATCAAAAACCCGGGAGATCATTCTCCCGGGCTTCCTTATTTACTGCACTGTCGCAATATCGATCAGTGTCAGTTTTTTAATATCTGTATTTTCAAGACTGGTGATCAGCGCCTCAGCGGTATCGATCGCTGTCAGTACATTGACACCTGTCTCAATAGCGTTTCTTCGGATGACAAATCCGTCTCTGGAGTGCTCTGCCCCCTGCGCCGGAATGTCGATGACCAGATCGATCTCGTGTCCTAAAATGAGATCCAGAAGGTTTGGCGACTCCTGCTCGATCTTGCGGACCGGAATTGCTTTCACGCCTGCTGCGTTCAGCGCTTCTGCCGTGCTCTTTGTAGCAAAGATACGGTATCCAATCTTTTCGAATCTGCGTCCGATCTCCACTGCCTCCGGTTTGTCTTCGTCACGAACTGTCATGATCATGTTCTTGAACTTCGGCAGTTTGATTCCTGCTCCAAGGAATGCTTTATAAAGTGCCTCGTCAAATGTCTTGGCAATTCCCAGACATTCTCCTGTGGATTTCATTTCAGGTCCAAGGCTGATGTCTGCACCGCGGATCTTCTCAAAGGAGAATACCGGCATCTTCACTGCCACGTAATCTGCTTCCGGCTGCAGTCCCGGTGTGTATCCCAGTTCTTTGATCTTGTTTCCGATGATCACTTTGGATGCAAGCGGTACGATCGGAATTCCAGTTACTTTACTGATATAAGGAACCGTACGGCTGGAACGAGGATTTACTTCAATGACATACACATCATCTTCTCCACATACGATGAACTGAATATTGATCAGACCGATGACATGGAGAGATTTTGCAAGTCTTCTTGTATACTCTGCAATCTTGTCTTTTGCTTTCTGCGTCAGGCTCTGTGCCGGATATACAGAGATACTGTCTCCGGAATGGATTCCTGCACGCTCAATGTGTTCCATGATTCCAGGAATCAGAATGTCTTCGCCGTCACAAACTGCATCGACCTCGATTTCTTTTCCCTGTAAATATTTATCCACCAGAATCGGATGATCCTGTGCGATTCTGTTGATGATTCCGATAAATTCATCGATATCATTGTCATTGATCGCAATCTGCATTCCCTGTCCACCCAATACGTAAGAAGGTCTTACCAGAACCGGATATCCAAGTCTGTTTGCAACTTCTTTGGCTTCTTCTGCAGTAAACACCGTTCCTCCTGTCGGACGTGGAATCTCGCACTCTTCCAGGATCTCATCGAATAATTCACGGTCTTCTGCTTTGTCTACATTCTCTGCAGAAGTTCCAAGGATCGGAACTCCCATTTTCATCAGAGCTTCTGTCAGCTTGATCGCTGTCTGTCCACCAAACTGTACGACTGCACCGTCTGGTTTTTCGATATCCACAATGCTCTCTACATCTTCTGGAGTCAATGGCTCAAAATACAGCTTGTCTGCAATGTCAAAGTCTGTACTTACCGTCTCCGGATTGTTGTTCACGATAATTGTCTCGTAACCTTCTTTTGCAAATGCCCATGTACAATGCACAGAACAGAAATCAAACTCGATTCCCTGACCGATACGGATCGGACCGGATCCAAGTACCAGAACTTTTTTCTTATCACGAGTCTCTTCTACTTCGTTCTCACTTCCATATACAGAATAGTAGTATGGTGTCTCTGCTGCAAATTCTGCTGCACACGTATCTACGATCTTGTATGCTGCAACAATGCCGTTTGCATGACGCATATCGTGAATCTCACGCTCTGTCTTTCCTGTCAGCTGTGCGATCACGTTATCCGGGAACTCCATCCGTTTTGCTTCTTTTAACAACTCCGGTGTCAGCTCTTCTGATTTCAGTGCATTTTCCATCTCCACAATGATTGCAAATTTATCAATGAACCACTCATCGATCTGTGTGATCTCGTGAATTTTTTCGTAGCTTACACCGCGGCGGATTGCTTCTGCGATTCTCCACATACGCATATCATCCACGATCTCCAGCTGCTCTGTCAGTTCTTCCACAGACAGATCTGTGAAATCATAAGACATGAGGCTGTCTACATGCTGCTCCAGAGAGCGGATGGCTTTCATCAACGCACCTTCAAAGTTGTCGCAGATACTCATCACCTCTCCGGTTGCCTTCATCTGTGTAGTCAGTGTTCTCTTTGCACTGATAAACTTATCAAACGGAAGTCTCGGAAGTTTTACGACACAGTAGTCCAGCATTGGTTCAAAACTTGCATATGTCTTCTGTGTGATCGCATTTTTGATCTCATCCAGTGTATAACCAAGAGCGATCTTTGCTGCAACCTTCGCGATCGGATATCCTGTCGCTTTGGAAGCCAGTGCAGAAGAACGGCTTACACGCGGGTTTACCTCGATTACACAGTATTCAAATGTCTCCGGATGCAGAGCATACTGTACGTTACATCCACCCGTGATATTCAGCTCACTGATAATATTTAAAGCGGAAGTACGCAGCATCTGGTATTCTTTGTCCCCCAGCGTCTGTGACGGTGCCACAACGATACTGTCTCCTGTATGCACACCAACCGGGTCAATATTTTCCATATTACATACTGTAATGCAGTTTCCGTTTCCGTCACGCATTACCTCGTACTCAATCTCTTTCCATCCTGCAATACAGCGCTCTACCAGAACCTGTCCTACACGGGAAAGACGAAGTCCGTTCTCCAGGATCTCCACCAGCTGTTCAGAATCATGGGCGATACCACCGCCGCTTCCTCCCAGTGTATACGCCGGACGAAGTACTACCGGATATCCGATCTTGTTTGCAAATGCAAGTCCATCTTCTACATTCTCTACGACCAGAGACGCTGCTACCGGCTCTCCGATTTTTTCCATAGTCGCCTTGAATTCCAGACGGTCCTCTGCCTTTTTGATCGTCTCAGAAGTAGTTCCGATCAGGCGGACATTATGTTCTCTTAAAAATCCTGCCTCTTCCAGTTCCATTGCCAGGTTCAGACCGGCCTGTCCTCCCAGTGTCGGAAGTACGCTGTCCGGCTGCTCTTTTAAAATCAGCTGTTCCACAACTTCTACTGTCAATGGCTCAATATATACTTTATCTGCGATATCTTTATCTGTCATGATCGTCGCCGGGTTGGAGTTTAACAGAACAACTTCAATCCCCTCTTCTTTCAAAGAACGGCATGCCTGTGTTCCTGCATAGTCAAACTCTGCTGCCTGTCCGATGATGATCGGACCGGACCCAATTACTAATACTTTTTTAATACGACTGTCTCTTGGCATTATTTCGCTCCTCCCATCATCTCAATGAATCTGTCAAACAGGTAACCGGAATCCTGTGGTCCCGGGCATGCTTCCGGATGGAACTGTACGGTAAAGATGTTCTTTCCGACATAGGCAAGTCCCTCGTTTGTTCCATCGTTGACATTCGTAAATGCAGGCACTGCCACATTTGGATCTACATTTTCTGCATCTACCACATAGCCGTGGTTCTGGGAAGAAATGTATACACGATTTGTCTGAAGGTCTTTCACCGGATGATTTCCGCCGCGATGTCCATATTTTAACTTGTGTGTAGTCGCACCTGTAGCAAGAGCCATGAGCTGATGTCCAAGGCAAATTGCAAAGATCGGAATATCTGTATTGTACAATTTTTTGATTTCTTCAATAATAGAGGTGCAGTCTGCCGGGTCTCCAGGGCCGTTTGACAACATGATTCCGTCAGGATTCGATGAAATGATCTCTTCTGCAGTTGTGTGGGCCGGGTATACAGTCACTTCGCAACCACGCTGATTTAAAGATTTGGCAATATTATTTTTTGCTCCTAAATCCAGCAGTGCTACTTTCTTTCCTGTTCCTTCCAGAACATATTTCTCGCTGCATGTTACTTTAGAAACAACATCACCTACTGTGTAGGCCTTCAGCTTTGGAAGAATCTCTTCCAGATTGTAATTTTCATTTGTAGTAATCATACCATTCATGGTACCTTTTTCCCGTAAAATCTTTGTCAGAGCACGTGTGTCCACGCCTGCGATTCCAGGAATATCCTGCTCTTTCAAAAAGTCCTGAATCGTACCTTCACATCTGAAATTGCTTGGCATACGAGACAGCTCTCTTACAATATAACCATCCGGCCATGCTTTTCTTGATTCCATGTCCGGTGTGATTCCATAATTCCCAATCAACGGATACGTCATTACGACTGCCTGTCCCGCATAAGAAGGGTCTGTCAACACCTCTAAATATCCTGTCATGGAGGTATTAAACACGATTTCACTAATCATATCTCTTGTCGAACCAATGCTTGTTCCTGTAAACACGGTTCCATCTTCTAAAATCAGAAATGCCTTCATCTGTTCACCTTATCCCTTCGTAAATTTTCTCAAATTGTAAAGATTATACTACATACCCGGGAATATTTCAACCTGTTTTTAGAAAATTAAAGTGTCATCAATTTTATCGTAATGCTTGCGAATCCATTTCAGCCCTTTTTCCATATTTCCTTCTTCCAAGGCATTTACGATTTCTTCATGGATCTGACACCAGTCCTCATTTTTTGCTTCCTTTTGTACATGTGCGATTTCTTCTTCACAAAGACCGGACAAAGATTCCATCACTGCGACAAGCAATTGATTCTCTCCTGCACAGATCAGCTCCTGATGGAATCTTCGGTCATGCTCTGCCGTCTTTTCCGGTATCTGCATCTCTTTTATTTCTGCTTTCAGCCTCTTTAAAACTTCCGGATTTTTTAACCGCACTGCCTGTACAAATGCCTCCTGCTCCAGGATTCGCCGGATTCGGCTGACTTCCCTGTAGTTGCTCTGTCCGGTGAGCAGCATCATGGAAAACACATTTCCCAGACTTTTCTGCGGCATATTCACCAGAAAATTTCCTTTGCCCTGTCTGCTCTCCAGCATTCCGGTATGTTCCATTGTGCGAAGCGCCTCCCGAACAGAATTTCGTCCCAGATTCAGACTTGCCGCCAGCTCCCGTTCAGATGGGATCTTGCTTCCGCAGGAAAGTTTTCCTTCTTGTATCTGCTGTTTCAGATATTCGATCACTCTCTCATATGTTTTCTCATTCATTCCCTAAAAAACCTCTGAATCTTAAATATTCTGTCAATACCTCAACTGTACCTTCGATCCCCAAAACGCCGCTGTCCAGACACAGTTCGTAATCCTGTGCCAGTCCCCACTCCTGCTTTGTATAATATTTATGGAAAGAAGCTCGTCTGCTGTCTGTATCCTCCAGAAATTTCTTTGCCTTTGTCTCGGAAAGTCCTTCCCGCTCCATGATTCTCTGCACACGGATCTTGGGGTCTGCATGGATAAAGACACGGACTGCTTCCGGATCTTCTCTGAAAATATGGCCTGCGCATCTTCCTATTATAATGCAGGACTCTTTCGATGCCAGCTCCCGGATTCTTCGAAACGGAATCCGTCCGACCTCCTGTTCAAACTGGCTCATAGCAATGGCATATAATAAACTGTTTACCGGCTCTTCCTCATAAAATGACTGCACCTCTTCATAATCTTCCGTTCCTTCTGCAATTTTTTGAAGTTCTGCCTTTCCATAAAGAGGAAGAGAAAGTCTCTCTGCCAGTAATTCCCCGACTTTTCTTCCGCTGCTTCCGGACTGTCTTCCAATTGTAATGATCATACGCTTCATTTGTTCTTCCTCCCTTATAAACATCCTGCAAAAACAGATGCGAAAATTACGGTCAAAAGTCCGGCTACCGCAATCGCCAGACTGCTCATGGCGCCTTCTACCGGTCCCATCTCCATTGCTTTTGCTGTTCCGATCGCATGGGATGCTGTTCCCAGGGCCAGCCCCTTCGCTACTGGTTCTTTGATCCGAAATACCCGGTACACCACGTCTGCGATCATATTTCCCAGTACTCCGGTAATGATGATCACTGCAACGGTAATCGTAACAATTCCCCCTAGTTCTTCCGACACTCCCATTCCGATTGCTGTTGTAATTGATTTCGGAAGCAGTGTCACATACATATCATGAGAAAGTCCGAATAAATAAGACAGGCCAAGAACACTGAGTATACTTGTCAAAACTCCGGATAAGATTCCCGCCGCTACTGCTTTTAAATTCTTTTTCAGCAGATTTAACTGCTGATATAACGGAACTGCCAGACAAACGGTTGCCGGCGTGAGCAGGTAACTCAAATACTGTGCACCCTGATTGTAATCATCATAGGAAATATCCCCTACTGTCAGAATCGCCATAACACACAAAATGGCGATCAAAAGCGGATTAAAAATTGCCATCTTGAACTTTCGTTTTAAAAGCAGCCCTGCCTCGTAACCGATCAGACTGACTGCTGCACCGAAAAATACGGAATGTACTAAAAACTCTTTCATCTTACTGTCTCCTGTTCTGCTTTCTCTTTCTTCTTTTTACTATTGTGTATGACAGTCTGTGTCACTTTTGCAGTCACTGCCATTACCAGAACCGTAGTCACGACCGTGATCACACTGATCGGGATCCACACGGGCTTCAGCACTCCCCATGCATTCAAAAGACCGACTCCTGCAGGAATAAACATGACCGGCATGATCTCAATCAAAAAGACTGCCGCATCAGAAACCTGACTCAGCTTGAGCACCCCTGTTTTCAATGCCGCCAGCATAAGGATAAGCCCCCACACGCTTGCCGGAACAGGCAATGGCAGCGCAGCTTTTAACAGTTCTCCTAAAAAAGAAATCAGCAGGATGATTACAAATTGTCTCAATATTTTCATTTTCTCATTCTCCCTTATAACCAACTGGTAGTACCAGTTGATTATAAAAAAGACTTTTTCCTCTGTCAAGAATTTTTCACATTGTATCCACTTTAATTCAATTCTGCAATTCTGGAAACTCCCACATAAATTTGTGAAATCTTATACCAGGTCCGGTAATCCACGGTTCCTGTCTGCGGCAGACCAAAAATTTCCTGAAACTTTCTGACCGCCTCCGCAGTTGCCGGTCCATACACTCCGTCTGTCTGAATCTTTGGCAGCGCCGGATACGCCCCCGCGATCACATTGAGCTGTTCCTGAAGCTGACGTACCTTTGCTCCGCTGGATCCATTTTCCAGTGTATATCCCGGCCAGGAAGACGGGATTCCGGAAATTTCTTCCGCTGTATTGATATACATATCACTTCCGTAAAAATAACGCAGAATCTCAATCGGAGTATATCCCTGATCTCCCAGCTCCTTTGACCCCCATTGTGTCATCCAGTCGGGACAGCTCACCCTGGTACCATCACAATACTGCGTCAGAATCGGCTGCCGGACAATCGGGCGGGGCCGGTAAGTGTGAGATAT
>OAUS01001004.1_pt1 | contig 16450 bp, 14 predicted proteins | sample 1516801 | NCBI WGS metagenome assembly OAUS01 (sample SAMEA2580001, study PRJEB22360) | human gut metagenome | biome: human gut; feature: human-associated habitat; material: faeces | place: Denmark | collected 2008/2010
CGCGCTCTCCGCATCCGATATAGATGATAATGTCTGCATCCGACCACTTGGCGATCTGATGCTGTGTCATGGTCTTTCCGGTTCCGAATCCGCCGGGAATGGCGGCAGTTCCGCCTTTGGCGATTGGGAACATGGTATCAATGATACGCTGTCCGGTGACAAGTGGGATTGAAGCCGGAAAACGATGGCTTGTCGGGCGGGCAGTACGGATTGGCCAGCGCTGTGCCATTGGAAGCTGTTTTTGATCTCCGCTGGAAAGTTCCAGTGTGATCAAAGGCTCTTCAATTGTGTACGCTCCGTCCTCCACGATTTGAATCACGGTTCCCTCCAGATCAGGCGGTACCATACATTTATGCGTGATCGCGTGAGTTTCGGGTACTTCTGCGAAAATATCTCCGCCGTGGAGATAGTCTCCCACAGAAACGGTGATGTGGGCGGCCCATTTTTTCTCTTTATCCAGAGAGTCAACGGAAACACCGCGGGTGATAAACGCTCCCCCGGATTCTGCGATCCGCTCCAGAGGGCGTTCGATTCCGTCAAAAATGTTGTTTAAAATTCCGGGCGCCAGTGTTACAGACACCGGATTTCCCGTTGCAATGACTTCTTCGCCGGGGCGAAGTCCGGTTGTTTCTTCGTAGACCTGAATGGTGGTCATGTCTTTATCCAGTGCAATGACCTCGCCGACCAGCTTTTCCCGTCCTACATATACCATTTCAGACATACAAAATCCGGTATTGCCTTTCAAATAGATGACAGGCCCGTTGATTCCATAAATTCTTCCAGTCTTAAACAATGCTGTCACCTCCTGAGAATAAGAATTTGTCGTATTCGTTGCGCAGTGCGGTCTTAAAAGAATGATCGATCAGAATATTGCGGCTGCGGATGACGGCACGGATACCGCCTGTAAAGTCTTCCGCACTGATCGTCAGGTGGATGCCGGTGGCATCTTCCAGAGAAGAACGCTTTTCCTCATCTGAAGGATTGAGATAGATCGTCATCTCTTCTCCGTTTGCGAATACGATCGCATTGTGAATACAGCGGAGCAGAAAATCATCGTATTCTGCGGTTTTCATATAATCATTTACCAGGGCGTATGCCTCCTCAAAGATCTTGTCTTTTAGTTCCTGCTGAATGCGGCCCTGGCGGCGTTTTAAATCCAGCTGGGCGCGCGCCATTGCCTGGTTTTTCTGCTGTCTGGCATTAACAGTTTCCGCTTTGATACGAGTCTGCATCTGTCGTTTTGCTTCAATTTTATGGTCTTCAAATACTTTTTCCAGTGCATCACGGTAAGAGTCAATAATGGCATTGCTCTCGGCTCTTGCTTCTTCCATGGAAGTCGTGCGCAGATGGTTGATCTTTTCTTCTAAAGTCAAGAGGATCTCCTCCTTTAAAAATTTTTGCCTTACAATTTCAGTCCGATGGCTTCGGTAATATATGAGGTGATAAAGTCTTTTTTGCGTCCCGTTCCGTGCCGGTCCGGGATTTCGATCAGCAGAGGGATTTTTCGATCCAGACGGAATTCATCCAGAATGTCCGGAAATTCCCGTCCGAATTTTTCGGTCAGAAGTACAATGCCGATGGATTTGTCCTGCAGAACCTTTTCTAATTGTTCCCGCAGTTCCTTTCGTTCATGTACGACGACACCGTCCACACCTGCAAGGCGCATTCCCGTGTAAGTATCGACATTATCACTGATAAGAAACATTTTCATCTTAGAGTTTACCAAGGATCATGAAGGAGATGATCAGTCCGTACAGACAAACACCTTCCGCAAGACCTACGAAAATCAGAGATTTACCGAGTACACTGGAGTCTTCGCTGATTGCGCCTAAAGCAGCGGAGGCTGCACTTGCAACGGCAATACCACCACCGATACAGGAAAGTCCGGTAACCAAAGCAGCTGCGAGATAGCCGAGTCCGGTGGACAAAGAAGAGGAAGCGGCTGCGGCATCAGCGGCCTGTACCTGTGGGCCTGCAAACATCATGATGGAAGTAATCACGAATGCGCCAAAGAAGAAAAAGACATTCGTTCCGATGGCACGTTTGTATTTTTTTCGGTTCCTTTCCCCGATCAGATAGTATCCGAATGGGATGATAATGCTTAAGATCAGTGCTGCGATGAGAATAAGTTTTGTTGTAAGTGTCATAATTGGAATCCTCCTTTAAGAACGTTTCTTTTTTGTAGTTTGAGTTTTGGTATATGGGTCAAAAGCTCTTCCGCTTCCTTTATAGAAACGGCTGAACATCTCATAATATTCCAGACGGAGTACCTGAATTCCTACAATCAGGCCTTCCATACCGCATACGAACAGGTTGCCTAATACGACAACGATCCAGTTCGGGGAGCCGGATTCTGCGCCGGCGAGCATCAGCACGACTTCCATCATGGCAGCGTGGCTGACGGCAAATGCACCGATACGAACGAAAGAAAGGGTGTTGGAAAAGTAACTCAGCAAGGTTTCGAAAATCTCGAAAAATCCCTGTACAAAGAACATTGCCTTTCCTTCTTCCATCTTGTCTGCGCGTTTCTGGATCTTCCGCGTCAAAGGTTCCTTGAACAGAATGAGAAGCAGCGGAATGCCGAACATCACTGCAAGGACGATTCCTGCCGGTGTCTTGTGTCCTGTCATAAAAAGTACGATCGTTGCCACTGCGGAAGCGTAAAATACAAGGCCTGCCATTCCATTTGCGTCAAACCATGCATTTTCTACATCGTGAGACCGGAGCGCATTGACGATGTGCAGGATCATGGCGAGGATGATCAGCCCCATACCAAACGCTACGGACACGATAAATACAGTGTTCAGCTTACCGATGAACGGCAGTGTGGTCATGTGATCGATCGGCCTTAGCCAGATTGGTTCTATGATATCTTCAAACCCGAAAATACTTCCGAACATAAATCCGAAGATTGTAGAAAATACACCTGCACATGCAATAATTCCGGCAAGCGGTTTTTTCTTAAAATGATAGATCAGAAAACCACCAATCAACAGCAGCAGTCCCTGCCCCACATCACCGAACATAACTCCGAAAATAAAGGAGTAGGTGACAGCAACAAAAATAGTCGGATCGATCTCGTTGTGAGCAGGAAGTCCGTACATGCCGATGAACATTTCAAATGGTTTGAACAGCTTCGGGTTCTGCAGCTTGACCGGAGGATCTCCAAAATAAGTGTTCCGGTCTTCTTCCACGACAACAAATACCTTGTCATCATCCTTGACTTCTTCCATAAAGCGGGCAACGTCGTCTTCTGACATCCAGCCGCATAAAATGTAGTAGTCTTCTTTCTGATCTTCCATCCGGGCTGCCATTTTCCGGACATCGAAATTGTGGGCAAGCTCTTCCAGACGCTGCTTTGCAGCTACGATCTGAGGGGCTTTTTTGACAAGCATGTCGGCTGCCTCTTTATTTAGATCCTCAATTTTTCGAGAAATATCGGCAATCTGACGGTTTAGTTTCTGGCAGGCATCTGCCGGTGTTCCGGTGTATTCATCCGGAATGGTGATCTTTTCAAAATGCAGGGAACGGAATACAGCATCCACTTTCTGAGATTCTCCGGGTGAAACAAAATATGCACCGTAGAGATAGCTTTCGTCCTGTTCTCCTTTGACAAAAATTGCACCAAGATCATCGATCAGATATTTTTCCAGGCGGCCGTATTGTTCTACCGGAATCCGTCCAAACCGGTAGTTGATGTATTTGTAGCGCAGAATCCGGTCCAGTTCTCCGTCCAGCGGACGAAATGGCTCAATGAGCTTTTGCTTGTTTGCAAGTGTTTCTGTTTCTTTTTTGAGCTTTTCTTTCTTTGCCTGGATCTTGAGATACGCCTCATTTGTAGTGCGGATCAGTTCGAAAATATCATCCAGACCAAGAGAGGTATCCGGGGAAATTTCATCGGCATTCTCCAGATATCCGGCGAATTCTTCGGCTTTGCCAAGTGCATCCTTGTAAGGATTGATCTCCACGAACGGCCGGAGATTATCCACAGTTTTTAATTCCGACAAAGCAGATTCGAGCTGGATCTCATATCTGGACAGATAGAGATCTGTCACCCGGTCGATATCATTTCTTGGGCCGGATATATTGATGAATTTCATTTTTACAATCATTAAATCTTTCCTCCAACATATCCTAAAGTCTCGCCAGAATTTAATCCGTAACGGATACATTCCATGGCGGTGGTCAGTTTTCGAAGTTCTTCTTCTTTTAAAAAGAGATACATGTTGATCGAAGCAATCGAATAGGGATTCTGTCTCCGGTCAGCTGTATATAGATGGTACAGGCAGTCCTCATACATCTGCTCGATCGTTAAGTCCTGTTCAAAATTATAATGTCTTGCGTATGGCGTCTTTTGAAGGACAGCAAAAAATTCATCCATATTAGATGCTTCTGCCATGGCTTTTATCTGCTCCACAGAAATCCGGTAATGAATCGGGATCAAAAGGGAGTAAATATCGGCTTCCTTCAAATTAAAATGCTTTTTGGCCCGGTAGATCCACTGCATATTCAGCAGATCAATCTTGGAGCCACAGTCTCTGGTGAAAAGCTCCAGTTCTTTTTTCTTCAGAAACTTTTTGCGCTCTTTCCACATGGCGGTAAAATAATAAAGGTTCAACGCAAGATCGTAATCAAACAGGGTGACAGACTGACTGTCTTTTAGTTTTTTCAGCGGTTCGTAATACTCTGTGCCTTTCAGATTTTCTACGAGCTGGTCCGTTGTTCTGGAGGTGATCAGCTTTTCAATGGAAATCTGCGAGTATTTGTCAAAAAACGGTTTCTTGTGGTTCAGATCAAATGGTTCCTGATAATGATTGATGACAATGCGCAGGCAGTAATTGATCAGATCCACCTCATACCGCTTTAAGTAAAGTTTTAAAAACTTTCTCTGATTCGGTCCGCAGAAACGGTAAATCTTTGTGTAATCGTGGTACAGCGAGAGAATCAGCACTTTTTCGATGTTGCCTCTGTGCAGCATGGTCTCATCCATATCCTGAAGTACATCCTGATAGGAAGAATTTGCATTTAAATAGGAAACCAGTTCGGTGATACTTGTAAGAGCTGATATCTCCTCAAACTGTTCATCTGTGAGCAGTCTGGCTTCCATGGCACGCAGCTTGGTGATGATCCCACTGTATTCGAGTAAGTTTCCCATATGTTACACCTCTGTGATTCGTTTTAAAATTTCCTGTGCATAAAGTGTGTGCCTGCTTTCGTATTCTTTCTTGAGTGCAAGTACACAACTGTCGTTTGATTCTGCCTGCTGATCTAAGAGAGTCTGCGTATCTGCTTCCAGAGCTTCCCGGATTTTTTGCAGATGTGCCTGTGTCTCTTGTTCCAGATCCAGATCAAACTGCTTTCGCTTTTCTTCATATTCTTTATCCAGGACGGATTTTTGAAGTTCCGCATGTTCTGCGATCGCAGATGCGGCAGATTCGATCTCCGTCAATTTGTTAATAATAGACTCCATAAAAAGCCCCCTTTTTAGTCAGAATATATAATACACTATCATACACCTTTTGGCTGAAAAAACAATCACTTTGTCGATTATTTTATGATTTTTCATAAAAATTCATATGAAAATAATCAAAATAGTCATATTTGTCTGTTTTCTGGAATATATAGTTTGTACAAAACTATGAAAAAATAAAGTGCAAAAAGCAATATATTACATAAAAATAACAATAAAACACTAGAAAACAGGGGGTGTGGTAAAATATAATAAAAATGATAAGTATATTGTGGAAAAACTATTCTTTTCACAGTATAAATTTGGGGCAAAACAAGGAGGAATACTATGAAGAAAGGAAAAAAAGGCCTTGCATTGGCAATGACACTGGCAGTCACAATGACTTCTGTGCCAACAGCTTTTGCGCTGGATGGCAATGCACAGCCGACAAAGCAGCCGGATAATCAGTTGGGTCAGAGAGATACAAAAGCGATTTCCTACAAGTATACAAAGCTGGATCAGGCACCAATGAAGGAAAGTGTGCAGGCAAGCTCTGAGAATACGCCGATGCAATGGAGTGAAGGCCCGGCAAATCTGGCATTTGATGGGGATGTTAATACAGGATGGCATACCGATTATAACACACATCAAGGTCCGTATACGATAGAATGGAATTTGGGCGGAACCTATAAGATTGGAAAAGTGGAATATACTAGAAAGAAGACAGGAGCTGCCGGAATCTGGAAAGAAATTAAAATTGAAGTGAAAAATGGAGAAACTGGCAGTTGGCAGACTGCATATAATGGTACAATTGCAGAGACTGCAGATGGAGCAAGTACTGATATTACATTTGAACCAGTCGATGCAAGTGATGTAAAAGTTACGGTAGTAAAAAGTTATGATAATCCAGAAGGAAAATATGCTTCTGCCGGAGAAATCAATGTTTACTCTGCAACAAAAGAAGTGACTCTGGTAAATCCGATTAAAATCTTACCGGAAGAGGGTAAGACCACCACGATGAAAGAAGGCGAGACTCAGCAGTTCCGATATGAGTTGACGCAGGAAGCTGAAGAAGCGGGCGGAACCGTAAAATGGAGAGTTCAGGACAGTAGTATTCTGAAGGTGGATGAGAACGGTTTTGTGACAGCAGTTAGTGCTGGAAAAGGAAAAGTATCAGCCAATTATAAATTGGGAAATACAACCTATAATACATACATCGACGTTACTGTAGAAAAAGTAGAGACAGAATGCACGATTAGCCTGAACGGAACACAGTACAAAGGAATGAGTCTTCAGGAAGTTGTAGAACAATCAAAATTAACAGAATTAACGAGCGTAAAATTTGAGAGCGGTGTGATTCGTGATGCAGATTTTGATTATTTGAAAAAGTTCAATCGTCTTCAGTGGACATTGAAAGAATTCAGTATTGGTGACGATGTCAAATTACGGGGACTCAGTGGAGATGCCATTCCATTGAATGCTTTTTATGCATCGTATCCGGGATATAACATAGAAAAAGTATATCTTGGAAAAAATGTAAAAGGAATGGGAATGAATGCATTCGGAATGTGCAGAAGCTTAATCAGTTTTGAAGCACCTGGTCTGGAAGAAATGCATACTACTGCTTTGAACCGAGTGAATGGATTGGCGGAATTAAACCTGCCGTCATTAAAAGTAGTGAATGGTCCATTGTTTGGTAATATGAGCAATAGTACGACAGAAACAGTAAAACTTCCGGCTGTTACAGAGCTTGATGATGATGCGTTTAAATATTTAGGAGCATTAAAGACGCTGGAATTAGGCGCAACACCTCCGTCGTTGAGTATTTCTGCCGGTGAGTTGAAATTTGCAAAAGGTGTCGTAGATAATCTGAAACTTGTGATTCCGGAAGGTGCGTTAGATGCATATAAGGCAAGTCCTGGATATAATGCAGAGCAGAATACATGGTATGGAATCAAACTTTCAGAACCTCAGGAAGAAGTTCATATCAATGCAACGATCAACGGAACAGCTGTTGACGGTGCGAGCCTGGAAAAAGCAGTTGAAAAATCTGGTGTAGCTGTGGATGCGGTGACTTTCTTGACAATCAATTCCGGAAAAGTAACACAGGAAGATCTGGCTTATTTGAAGAGCATTTCAAGACTTGAAACATTCGAAATGAATGTTGGAGACAATCTGCAGTTGATCGGAATGGATGGACAGCCTACAACTGTATTAAGTAAAGATACCGCAGTGATTGAATTTGCACCTAAACGTGCCGGAAGCAGCCGCGCAGATATGACAACACTCACATTGGGCGGTATTACAGAAATTTACAATGGAGGATTAAAAGCATATGACTCTATTGAAACGATTCATATGCCAGATGTTGTTACAGTAGGAGCAAGTGCTTTTGGCTTGGGAGCATGGTTAGAGACATTAGATCTGTCCAGTGCAAAGACAATTGGAGCTAATGCATTTAATGGATGTAAGCGTTTGGAAAGTCTGACAATGAATGCAGTCGAGACACTGGGAGAAGGATCCTTTAAATACACAGATGCGCTTGATAGCCTGACACTTCCTGCTACGATTAAAAATATTGAAGATATTCGATTTGGAATTTGTAAAAATGGAAATAAGAGCGGTGCTAAAATTACAATTTTGGCAACAACTCCACCGACTGTTGACAGTGCGGCATTTACCGGTGTATCTAGTGTGACACGGCCGGCTACTGTGACAGTACCTCAGGGAGCGCTTGCTGCATATGTAGCTCAGGTAAATCCAAAGGCTGATGTAGCGAAAGTACTGAAGAGACAGGATATCAATTGGAATTCGTTGTATTTAAGAGAAGAAGGCTCTTCTTTGGTGGAATATAAGGCAAAATGTGGCACATGGGCAGATCAGTATGCATATGTAGCAACAGGCCAGACGATCACAGCAGATAAGTTGGCGGCTCTGCATAAAGATGATCAGAAGAACTTGAAAGAAAACGAAGAACTTAAAGGCTGGAATACAAAGAAAGATGGTTCCGGTGATATGGTGACAGCAGAAACGGTTGTATCAGAAGAAATGACCGTTTATCCGGTGATCGGAGAAAAAGCAGAAGAGATTCATATCACTGCAAAAGTAAATGGCGGAGAGTCTCTCGGTGGAGAAACTCTTGCAAAAGTAGTAGAAAAAGCAAATACGACAGCAGAAGGAGTTACATCTCTGGTGATTGAGTCCGGAAAAGTAACCCAGGACGATCTTGCAACATTGAAGAGTATGACAAGACTGACAAATCTGGAAATGAATCTGGACGGAGATCTGGAGCTGATTGGTGCAGAAGGAACAGCAACGACAGTATTACCGGCTGAGTTATTCATAAAATCCAGTCTGGAGACAGTTTCCTTGGCAGGATTTACAGAGATTGGAGAAAGCGCTTTTAAGGATACAAAATATCTGGAAAGTGTAACCATTCCGAATGTGACAGTGATTGGAGCCGGAGCATTTGCAAATACAGCGAGACTTGAGAGTATTGAACTTCCTGCAGTGACAGAAATTGGCGCAAGTGCATTTGCAAGAGCTCAGAAATTAGAGACAGTAACAATGCCAAGTGTTGTGACGATCGGAGCGTCAGCATTCGAACATACATTGGTAGAGGATGTAACACTCCCTGCTACGATCACAAGTATTGGATCCAGGGCATTTGTTGGTAAACCAAATGGTAAGAGAGAACTGCATATTACGATTGAAACAGCAACACCACCGACAATTGATGGTTCTTTTGCAACACATGCCGATGCTTATGTGAAAGTTCCAGACGGTTCTCTTGGAGCATATTTGCCGAATCTGGATCTGAGCAAACCATTTAAAAATTCAGGAGATACAAAATGGGGCGGACTTCGCGTGATTGATAATGCGCAGAAACTGCTGACTTATCATGGAGTGAACAGCTGGGATAAGATGTACGCATATGTGGTAAGCGGTACAGCGATCACAGAGAGCAGATTCCCGACTACATTTGAAAATGGAGACAAGATCTTAAGTGGATGGAATACATCAAAAGACGGAACAGGAACACCGGTGGATGCCAACACAGTTGTAACAGAAGATATGACGCTGTATGCACAGTGGAGCGAACCGGCAGTGGATCTGGATGTTGCCGTATCTTATTCAAATGTGGATGAAGCAGGCGAAACAATCTGGACAAATCAGGATGTGACCGTGACTCTGACAGCAAACGAACCTGTTCAGGATATTGAAGGATGGACTCGCGTATCCGATACCGTGCTGACAAAAGCTTACAGCCAGAATGGAACCTATAGCGTTACGGTAGTTTCCAATGACAATCAGCAGAAAGAAGTGACCTACACGGTAGCAGGCATTGACAAACAGGCTCCGAATGTAAGCGTCAAAGGCGAAGGAAATGGAGATCGTTTCCGCAAGATCACAGGAATCGCAGTGCACGATACAGAAGGTGTCAAAGAACTGAAGGTCAATGATACAGTTACAGAGATCAACAGCAAGTACAAATACCTGACAGACATCGAAAAAATCGGTGTAAAAGAAGGAGAAAATACAGCAGTTGTTGTAGATCAGGCAGGAAATGAAAAGACAGTGACATTCCACTATGATACCGTTGCTCCGACATTCCAGTGGATCGTGGACAACAGTAAACTGGAACAGTCCAAAGAAGTACGTCTTGAGACAAGCGAAGAGATCCAGCTTCCGGGTGAAGGATGGTCTCTGAAAGGCCAGGAAAACGGAACTTATGTCTATGTGAAGACCTTTACAGCAAACTGGAAAGACAAAGCATTTACAGTGACAGACCTTGCAGGCAATGTATCAGAACCGCAGTTTGTAGAAGTAAAACGCATCGACAATACAAAACCGGCAGTGGTAGAACTGACACAGGATATCACAGACTGGACCAAGAAAGATGTAACTGTGACGATCAAGACCTCTGTAGACTGTGCAACACCGGAAGGATGGAAGAAAGTCAATAAGAGAACCTTCACAAAAGTATTTACTGCAAGTGGAGAATACAGCGTTACCCTGACAAGTGCAACAGGAGTGACAGGAGATGCGTATGTATTTAGCATTACAAACATTGACAAAGAAGCACCGGTGATTGATTATGCAGCCATTGAAGCAGCAAAGGGATATAAGAGAGAGATCCCGTTGAATGAGGGAGAAGAGTACACAGAAGAACAGCTGACAGAGATGTTCACAAAACCGGAGTGGGTAAAAGATAATTCCGGCACAGCAGCATTTAAAGTAGACAAATGGGGTCTGGAACACGGTCTGGATGGATATCAGCCATTTACATCCAAGACACCTGGTGAATATAAAGTTCGCTTCTATGCATACGATGCAGCTGGAAACAACAGCAGTTTTGATGTTTATGTGAAAGTATTAGAGCCGGAAGTAGAAGAACGCACGACAACAGTAAATTATACGGTATTTATTGACGGCCGTGTTCGTACCGGACAGTGGACACATACAGGAACTGAGACGGGAGAATTTAGATTTGATCTGTCTATGGTAAAAAATCTGCCGGCAAGCTATGAACTGGAAGAGGGAGAAGAAGGATATCGGATGCTGCAGTATGGTGATATGACTTCGGTAACGTTCTACCTTACAATAAAATAAAGAGCAGAGTTTTTAGATTCTGTAAACAGTTTTAAATCCGCCTGAGCAAACGAGGGAAAATAAAATCTCCGTCTGGTCAGGCGGAAATTTTGTATAGAAAAAAATATTTATAAGAATTTTATTTTGGTATATTCTGGTTTTCTGCTATAATATAATGGTCCGTTGAAAGGACATTTGATTCAGGGGATACAGAAGGGAGTATAAGAGATGAGATTACGTAATATTCCGCGTGCGGAAGGGACAATACAGAGCCATCAGGCAGCAATCAAGCGTCCGGAAGATCAGAAAGGATGCTGGAAGCAGGTGTTTGGAAATGAGAATCCGATCTACATAGAGATCGGCATGGGAAAAGGTCGTTTTCTGTTAAATATGGCAAAGCAATATCCGAATGTCAATTTTATCGGGATTGAGAGATATTCCAGTGTATTATTGCGTGCACTGGAAAAGTATGACACAGAAGAGTTTCAGGAACTGACAAATATCCGGTTTGTTTGCATGGATGCAAAAGAACTTTCGGAAGTGTTTGCAAAAGGAGAAGTGGAGCGGATTTATTTGAATTTTTCCGATCCATGGCCGAAGGCACGACATGCAAAGAGAAGACTGACTTCTACAGAATTTTTTGCCCGTTATGACAAGATCCTTGCAGAAGACGGGACAGTGGAGTTTAAGACGGATAACACAGAGCTGTTTAATTTTTCGCTGGAGCAGATCAGAGAATATGGATGGACAGTACTCAGCTATACATACGACTTGCATCATCATGAAGAGATGAATAAAGGAAATATTATGACAGAGTATGAAGAAAAGTTTTCTGCAAAAGGGAATCCGATCAATAAACTGATCGCAGGAAGAGGTACAGAAACACCGACAGAGTAAATTCACACCTTTCTCCATGCTGCATACAATAAAAGTGAGGAATACCCACAGTTGGAGAGCGGGCGATGGGGTGGAAAAGAAGCTGGAAAGAGAAACTGCGTCAGAAAATGTACTGCCAGGCAGAACTAAACAGACAAATATTATGTATAAAACGCTCATTAGAAGAAGTATGTGCGATACTCAATACAGGATGTTGCCGTAAATAATAAAAGTAAAAAGAGTAGGTGTTTGAGATGAAGATCAGAGTAACTGCGAAAAATTATCCACAGGAAGTACTGAGGTCTGAGACACCGGTTCTGGTAGAGTTCTTTGCTGTATGGTGCGGAAAATGCGCTATGATGGAAGATGTGCTGGATGAAATTGCGAAGGAATACGATGGACGTGTGAAGGTGTGTCAGATAGAGATTGAAGAATCAGCAGTTCTGGCAGCAGAATTTGAAGTAGGGATTGTTCCTGCGTTTGTGGTGTTCCGCGATGGAAAACCGGTGAATTATGCCAATGGTGTACTTGCGAAAGATGTTTTGATCAGAATGCTGGAAATCTGAAAAACAGCTTTCGGATGGAGAGAAATTCCTTTCAATCCGGAAGCTGTTGTGTATAATGATGAGAAAATTAAAAAAATTACAAAAAAATAAAAAAATACTTGATTTTTTATAAAGAGTAATATATAATAATTCTTGCGTTACAGATTAAGTAACAACATAAGGATGCGCGATTAGCTCAGTTGGTAGAGCACCTGACTCTTAATCAGGGTGTCCAGGGTTCGAACCCCTGATCGCGCACTTAGAAATCACTGTTTTTGCAGACCAGAAGCTGCGGGGGCGGTGGTTTTTTGTGCGTATTTTTAAGATGGTTCAGTCTTTTCATTATTTTGCCGGAGGTAAGTGTAAGCAACAAAAGTACCATATTTTTTGAGTATTATTTCGGATCTTGAAAATATAATGAGGATATCGGTCTGAATGAACTTGCGGATGGACAAGGCAAAAGGTCTGCTCAAAAAAGGATACAAAGTATACGAAGTAAGTGAAATGGTAGGATACAATAATCATCGCTATTTCACAGATATTTTTAAAAAGTATACAGGCGAGACGCCAAAAAACTACCAGGATCATGTGTATCATCAGGATGCAGAATGAAAAAAAGTTGTTTTTCGTGAAGAAATAGAGAAAAACATTTTGTGTTTTCGTGAAAAAAGTGCTGTATACATTTCTGTTTTTCGTGATATAATAAAGAAAAGCACGGAAAAAAGGGGGATGTATATGGTTTTTAAGCGTAAAGTATACGATAAGCTTTTGGAATGGAAAAAATTATCGGCCGGGGCATCGGCAGTGTTGCTTGAGGGGGCAAGGCGTATTGGAAAAAGTACGATCGTAGAAGAATTTGCGAAAAATGAATATGATGATTATATGATCCTTGATTTTGCAAGAGAGAATAAAGATGTGCGAAATAATTTTATTGAAAATATGGATGATCTGGACAGCTTTTTTCGGAATTTGTTTTTGTTAAAAGGAAAAAGCCTGAATGGAAAAAATTGTGTGATTATTTTTGATGAAGTACAGTTGTTCCCGTATGCAAGACAGGCAATTAAATATTTGGTGGCAGACGGAAGATATGAATATATAGAAACGGGATCCCTGATTTCTATTAGAAAAAATGTAAAAGACATTTTGATTCCGTCAGAAGAATATAGAATAAAGATGTATCCCATGGATTTTGAGGAATATTTATGGGCATTGAACGATACTGTGACGATTCCGGCAATCACAGAAGCATTTCAAAAGCGAAGAGCGCTTGGAGATGCGATCCACAGAAAGATTATGAAAACATTTCGTACTTATATGGTGGTCGGCGGAATGCCACAGGCAGTGGAGGCATTGGTCAGTGGAAAAACTTTTGCACAGATTGATTTTGTAAAGCGCAATATTTTGAGCCTTTATGAAGAAGATCTGTCAAAATATGATAATGAAAACAGAGAAAAAGCTTCTGTGATATATAAGACGCTTCCGGAACAGTTGGAAAATAAAAACTCTCATTTTAAATTTTCTCTTTTGGATAAGAATGCCAGATATCAAAACTATGTAGATGCAGTTAGTTTTATTGCAGAATCAATGATCGGAAATGAATGTATCAATGTAACGAAGCCGGAGGTTTCATTAGAATTGTTTGCGGATAGGAGTAATTTCAAGTTGTATATGGGGGATACCGGACTTTTGGTAACACAGGTTATGAAGAATCGAGATGATTCCGATGAAGATCTGTATAAATCTCTGATCGTTGGAAATTTAGGGATCAATCAGGGGATGATTCTGGAAAATATGGTGGCTCAGATGCTGCGTGCATCCGGGCACGATTTGTATTTTCATGAGTATCTGTACAGACCGGAAGGCTCATCGAGAGAAAAGAAATATGAGATAGATTTCATGACCGTGAAAAAGAAAAAGATATGTCCGATCGAAGTAAAGTCATCGGGGTATACATCGCATAAATCATTTGATTATTTAATTCGAAAATATCAGTTGAAAATGGAAGACAGATATATCATTTATACGAAAGATCTGAAATACCAGGATGGGATTTTGTATCTGCCGATTTATATGACGATGTTGATTTAGGAAAAGGTCGGTTTCTAAAAGATCCCCAAACGATATTTGCAAACCAATAATCTGAACAAAGTGTTGCAAATTTAGATGGGGATCATCCAGTTATATAAAAAAGATATTGCCAAATATGATCCAAATGAGAATTTAAATGAGCATTTTAAATTTTCAATATATGAACACAGCTTTATCTGGTTAAAAGAAGCAGGAGTTGCGTTACCTGTATTCTGTGCGCAGGAACCAAGAATCCCATTGCTACTGTCAAAGGCGACGAATATGTTTAAATTATTTTTGTCTGATGTGGGATGCTGAAAAAGCAGAGATTACCGGAAGATTATATTTACCAGATGGATCTGAGCATCCTGCAGGATGACTGATGTTTTCACTCCATCTTTCCACGTGACCCCGCGCAGAGGGAAGGGCGGCTTACACCGTCCCCCTCTTCACAAGCATAGTAGACACCTCTGTCTTTGTCGGAGGCTGTCCGGGTGTATTTAAAAGATCGATGAGTTTTTGCGCAGCAGCTTCTCCCATATACTGTTTCGGGACATGGATGGTTGTCAGTGCGGGCTCAACGACGCTACCAAGAGGGAGGTTGTCGAATCCGACGATACCGATATCCTGCGGGATCCGATATCCGCTTTCTTTTAAGGCTTTCATGGCGCCTACTGCAATCAGATCGTTGTCTGCAAAGTAGCAAGAGGCCAGTTCTTCTCCATTTTTGATCAGTTCCAGCATGTCGGTATATGCCCCTTCCATGGAAGGGGTCAGGCTGTGGACGATCGAGCGGGAGGAGGACATACCAGCCGCGCGCACTGCCTTGTAAAAACCTGAGGAACGCTCTGCAAAGTTGCTGATCTGGTAGGCGGATCTAAGATAACCGGGCTGTGTTTTACAAGTCCGGATCAGGTGTCTGGCTGCCAGATATGCACCCTGCACATTGTTGATCAGAACGCAGTTACAGGGAACTGTCTCAAAATAAGCATCCAGAAGGACAACCGGGATCGGAAGATTTAAAAACGGTTTCAGATCTCCGGCTTCCATTTCTGTTCCAAGCAGAATAATTCCTGCACAGTCAGAATACTGAATTTCTTCAATCTGTTTCGTGATCGTATCCTCATCTTCATAAATATAGCTGATCTTCAGACGATAGTCATTCTTTTTGCATCCCTGTGAAATTCCCTCGGAAACCTGAGAGAAAAACGGGGTATCTGCAACAACTGTTCCATGTTTTTTATAGATAACAAAATAAATCGCCCCGGAAGTGGTATGTTTTTCCGCGATCCGGGAAAAATCATATCCATATTTTTCTGCGGCATCCAGGACGAGCTGCCGTGTTGCAGTGCTGACTCCTGGTTTGTGGTTCAGTGCCATGGAGACAGCGGCGGCAGAAAGATTCAATTTTCTTGCAAGTTCCTTTGCTGTAATTCCCATATATGATCCTTTCGAATTGTTGTTTTGTGTTCTGAATTTATTATGAACCAGATACAAAGAAAAAACAATAATTAAGTTAATAATTAAGTGAAAAATACTTAATTATTGGATGAAATTGAGTTTCTGCGAAGCTATACTGAAGTTAGAAAACAACAAGAAAATCCTTGAAAGAAAAAGCAAAATACACAAATACAAAGGGTATGTGAAAGGAGACTGAATCATGAAAAAAATCAAGCTGGGATTTGCACCCACAAGAAGAAGTATTTTCAGCGCACCGGATGCGGTTAAGTACAGAGGGCTGACAGCACAGAGACTAAAAGAGTTGGGTGTGGACTTTGTGGACATCACAGACATCAACGAAGAAGGACTTCTGTATGATGACAAAGATGTCGATAAAATCGTAGAAAAATTCAAAAAGGAAGGTGTGGATGGTCTGATGCTCCCACACTGTAATTTCGGTACAGAATACGTCTGTGCAAGA
>OAUS01001006.1_pt1 | contig 16448 bp, 9 predicted proteins | sample 1516801 | NCBI WGS metagenome assembly OAUS01 (sample SAMEA2580001, study PRJEB22360) | human gut metagenome | biome: human gut; feature: human-associated habitat; material: faeces | place: Denmark | collected 2008/2010
GCAGTAAAAGCAAGAGTGATAACGTTATATTAACTCTTGTAGAACGTCTTACACGCAAGTACATAGCCATTAAAATCGAAGGAAAAACAACATCTTCCGTTAGTAAAGCTATGGAATACTTGAAAAATTACTATGGCGATAAGTTTAGCCAGATATTCAAAACTATAACAAGTGATAACGGTAGTGAATTTGCTGAACTCGCAAAGCTTGAAGATAACACAAAGACAAAAGTATACTTTGCCCACCCTTACAGTTCATGGGAAAGAGGTTCTAACGAACGTCACAATGGTCTTTTAAGAAGATTTATTCCTAAAGGAAAGAGAATAGGCAAATATACTTCTGATGATATTCTGTTGACAGCAGATTGGTGTAATTTGTTACCCAGGAAAATACTCGGATACAAATCACCTGATGATCTATTCGAGAATGAGCTTGATAAGATTTATGCAACTTGATTTTTAAAAAGTGTGCAATTTCTTATTGCAATTTAGGCCAGTATATATTTTCGGTTTTTCAAAATTATCTACTAAACTAATACCAAAGGTGATGTATAGTCCTCACATAAAGCTTATTATTACAGCAATGAGACACTGGTAGGCTACCCTTTCTGGGAACTGGTGGTATCTATAAGATTTTCAACAAGGGTTCTAGTAGCACTAACTATAAGGACTTCCATATAAGTTTCTTTACTTTTTTACTAATTACAGATATAATATTAGCAAAAAGGTAAGGAAGTGATGCTGTTATGAAAGTACAAGCTACGTTGGATAATTTACTTAGTAAAAGTAATGGCACAATTAAAGTTTCTCAAGCACTTGAAGCTGGAATTTCTAAACCTGCATTTTATGAATACGTAAAGCGAAATAATCTGGAAAATGCCAATAATGGAATTTACTATCAACAACATGCTTGGAGCGACTACTTATATTTTATACATTTAAGATGTAAACAAGCAGTATTTTCTCATGAAACCGCACTATATTTGCACGAACTGACGGACAGAGAACCTTTTAATTATTCTGTTACGGTAATCACAGGATATAACCCAACCAACTTAAAAAAGGATGGGGTTAAAGTATATAGTGTAAAAAAGGAGCTGCATCATGTTGGTTTGACTTTGATTAAAACAAATTTCAACAATGATGTTCCGGTATACGATTTAGAAAGAACAGTATGTGATATTATACGTTCTAGAAACTCTATGGATTATCAGGTTTTTCAGGATACATTAAAGAATTATTTAAAAAGACGTGATAAAAATTTAAAATTGTTAATGGAGTATGCTGCATTATTTAGGGTTAAGAATGTTCTCAAAAAATACCTGGAGGTGCTACTATGATTATAACTTCTGGAACACAACTAAAAGATATGATAAAAAATTTAGCCAGAAAACATTCTGCTGATTCACAAATTCTATTAAGGACATATATGACAGAACGTTTTTTGGAACGCCTATCACAATCTAGCTATAAGAATAACTTCATAATAAAGGGAGGTATGCTTATAACAGCTATGGTAGGAATACAAAGTCGTTCTACTATGGATCTAGATACCACAATTAAAGGCTTTACGCTGAATCAAGATGAATTAGAATCCATTATAAATCAGATATGCTTAATCAATATCAATGATGGAGTTACCTTTGAAATTAAAAGCTTTTCAGAGATTATGGACGAAGCAGATTATCCTGGAGTACGCATCTCAATGAATTGCTTCTACGATAACATTAGAATCCCTATGAAATTAGATATTTCTACCGGAGATGTCATAACACCTAAAGAAATTGCTTTTAAATATCAACTCATGTTTGAAAAAAGGGAAATCGCTTTATTAGCATATAACATTGAAACTGTGTTAGCTGAAAAAATAGAAACCATAATTGCCAGAAATATTACTAATACAAGGATGAGAGATTTTTATGACATCCATGTTCTTTTGAAGAGCTATACAGATCAAATTAATTACAAAATTTTAAAGCTTGCATTCAATGCAACCTCTACCAAAAGAGTTACAAAAAAGTTAATGATTAATGCAGAATCTGTATTTGATGAATTGGCCAATGATGCAGATATGATCAAATTGTGGAAACGATACCAGGATAACAATAATTATGCCAATGAATTGCTGTGGGCGGATGTTGTCAACTCCGTAAAGTCCTTATATTTGAAAATACAGTAAACATATTCATTACTATATTTTTCTGATAGATAAATATACTTCTGATGATATTCTGTTGACAGCAGATTGGTGTAATTTATTACCTAGGAAAATTCTAGGCTACAAAACGCCGGATGATCTGTTCGAGAATGAACTCGATAAGATTTACGCAGCTTAATTTTCAAAAAGTGTGCAACTTCTAATTGCAATTTAAATTATGAAAACAACGCTAACAAATTGATTTTTCACATACGTTATCTTCCAACTATCAAAACTTAAAACTTATGATAGTGTGTGAAGGCCAACGTATTCAATAGCTTTGCAGGCTATCAAAACTTAGTATCAAAAAGCGTATCAAAAGCAACTGTTTTAGTGTATAATAGGAACAGAAATAAACTTGATATAGGGGGAGAATTATGATATACGGATACGCACGAGTGAGCACCAAAAAACAACTTACTGGTAACAGCATAGAAGAACAACATAGAACTCTCCTAGAACAGGGATGCACAAAAATAATAGAAGAACAGTGTACAGGTAAAACTACCGATAGACCGAAATTAAGTGCTCTGATGGGGCAATTGAAAAAGGGCGATACATTGGTAGTAACTAAGCTTGACCGCTTGGCTAGAAACGTTGTGGAAGGCGTGACGCTTATCCGTGAGTTGTTGCAGGCTGGTGTTAAAGTACACGTACTGAATGTAGGCCTTTTGGATGATACTCCAATGGGCAATTTTTTTATAACCACACTTTTAGCCGTAGCTGAGCTGGAGCGCAGCATGATTGTGGAACGTACTCAGGCTGGTAAGGAAGTGGCTAAAAGTAAACCTGGATACCGTGAAGGCAGACCAAAGATTGCTAAAAGTCGTCTGGAAGCTGCTCTGAAAATGGTGGATGAAGGGAATTCCTATAAGAAAGTAGCAGAGCTTATGGATATCGGTGAGGCGACGCTTTATCGTGCTCGTGCAAGGCAAAGAGCAGATGCTATTACAGCTGTATTACCCCATTGACCATAGAGTTATCTTGATTTGAATGGAGTGCATATAATGCCAAAATCTGAAGCAATAGAATATAAAAGAGTAAGTCCTTACGCTGATTCCGGATCTTTGACTAGAGAACAGTATCTTTTTAAGGAGATGCGTATAGTGGCCCAAATGCGTGTAGAAGGGCTTGCTGATGGAGAAATTGTAGAAAAAATATATAGAGAAAACGTTTTCCAATATCCTACGGAAAAGATGCTAAGAAACATTGCGAGGACTTGTTTAAGACGTCTTAAAGCTTTAGATGATGATGCTTTGCTTAAGGTTATTGCATTAGGAGCCATAGATGAAGCTAAACAGGTCTGCTTGTATGCGATGATGCAGCAAAATCGTTTGGTTCGAGATTTTATGATTAAGGTAATCGGTGAAAAATACAGTAATCGAGATTACCACTTTAAGAAAACAGAAGTAAATAGTTTTTTGATGAATATTCAGGAGCAGGACTTATGGGTTGCTTCATGGAGCGACAGCACTATGAATAAGATTCGTCAGGTCATGGTAAAAACGCTGGTAGACAATGATTATTTGGATAGTCATAAATCAGAGATCCTCAATACTATTACTATCCAGCCTGCTTTAGAAAATGTTTTAAGAGAAAAGAATCCTGCTGCATTGGTAGCATTTAATTGTTTGTATTAAGGGAGTTCCAGATATGTCTGAAAGAAGAAATATAAATGAACGTCTTGATGAGCTTGGTGCATTGTTGGCATCTGAGGATCTGCGCACAGGCAAAGGCTTAATGAATGAAGAGAATATTAGAATCTTTGACTATTCTCCTGAAGATGAAATGGCAGTGCGCCGTTTCGTAAAGATGATTGAGTCTAACAAATCAGACTATGGTGACGTCAAGGTCTTTAATTTATTTGATGTGTTCTTGAATCTCTGTAATGATTGTGCTAGCGTAGAAGATATTGTAGCTGAAGAAGAATATTCCGGCTCTGAATATATTCTGGAAATAATGCAGGATTTTGCAGATAACAAGTCCATTGTAAATAAAATGCTTGATTTAGGCATGAATGATGCTGCTGTAGTAGTATTAACAGGTCTTGGAGAAATTTATCCAATTGCAAGATTGCATCTGTTGTTGTCTGCATTACAGCCTTATAGAGATAGTAAGGCTGTTGTGGCCTTATATCCAGGGGAGTTTACCGGAGAACAGGTTAAGCTGTTTAATAAATTGGCACCGAGTAATTATTACAGAGCCATTGGGGTTATTAAGTAATTTGCTGTGTAAGGAGTGGGTTGAATGTTAATCAGGGATATGTTCAGTAAGGACATCAATCGTAGAATCAATGGTGTCGTTAAGGTTGGTCAGGCCGAAGAAAGCGTTGTTTACCAAGAGGTAAGTGAATATGTTGTTACTGATGAATTAAAGCAGCATTTCACTAAATTTTTTAAGACCTATGATCGTGCTTTTGATTTACATACTGATGGTATAGGTGTATGGATCAGTGGCTTTTATGGCAGTGGTAAATCTCACTTTATGAAAATGTTGGCTTATCTTTTGGAAAACAAGAAAATTGGCAGCAGCGATACTGTCAGCATGTTTGCTGATAAATTTGCTGATGCTCCTGATTTATATAAAATTATCAAAAGAGATACAGCTGTAGAAACTGAAACCATTCTATTTAACATTGATATAGAAGGTTCTGTAGAAAAGGATAAAACTGCTATACTTCGTGTTTTAGCAAAAATGTTCTACCAGCACCTGGGATTTTGGGGTGAAAATCTTAAGGTTGCACGTTTTGAATATTTTCTGTATCAGGACAATAAGTTAGCAGATTTCATCAAATATTTTGAAGAGGCAAGCGGCAAAGAATGGAACCTTGCTCGTAAGGCTTTTGGCTTGCAGGGCAGAGCTGTAGTAGCTGCTTTAATGAAAATATATGGCATGGATGAAGAAGATGCTAAGAAATGGCATCGTGATAGAGATGTATCAGACTTTAGTATTGCAGCTCTTGTAGATGATATTAAATGGTATATTGACCGTAAACCTGAAAATTTCCGCCTGCTCTTTATGATTGACGAAATGGGACAGTATGCTGGCAGCGACACCAGCTTGTTGCTTAATTTGCAGTCTGCTGTTGAGGAAATTGGTAATGTCTGTGGTAACAAATTATGGATTATTTGCACAGGCCAACAGGCTCTTGACCAAATCATTAAAGTAAGAAATGAAGAGTTTTCTCGTATTCAGGCACGTTTTGAAACTATTCTGGCTCTTTCTTCCAGTTCTGCTGAGGAAGTTATCCAAAAGCGTATTTTAGATAAAAAAGAAGATGCTGCTAAACTTCTTGATAAGGAGTATGCTAAAAAGGACGCTGTGCTGCGTAATCTGTTTACCTTTACTTCAGAAACAGTTGGCAGTATGCAGGGTTATGGCAGTAAAGAGGAATTTAGTAAATACTATCCCTTTGTTCCCTATCAATTCTTCCTTTTGCAGAAGGTGTTTTCTGAGCTTAAAAAGCACGGTGCTATAGGTCCCCACCAATCTGGTACAGAGCGTTCTATGCTTTCCGGATTTAAGGATGCTGCAGAAGCGTTACAGGGCTATGAGCATAACCATCTTGCACCGTTCTATCGCTTTTATGAAACTATTAAGGATGCTATTGATATCCCTACTAAAGAAGTAATTAATGATTGTGCCAAAAATGTTAGTGCAGGACGTTTGCAGGAAATGGATGTGAATGTCTTAAAGCTTCTGTACTTGCTGCGCTATGTAAATAAGGCTGTTCCTGCTAATCTTGATAATATCATCATTTTAATGGCTGATAATATTGACGTAGATAAGCAGATTCTTCGTGAAGAGCTTCGTAACTCCTTAAATCGTCTGATGAGAGAGAACTATATTGAAATCAGCGGTGATATTTACTATTTCTTGACTAATGAAGAACAGGACGTAAAGGTTGATATTAATGCTGTTCAAGTCGAATCTGGTCAGGTTCGTCAAAAAATTGGCGAAATTTTCATTTCTGAACTGTATAAGAGCAGAAAAATTCGCTGCGGAAAAAATGACTTTGAATTTGATTGCAAGGTAGATGATGTTGTTTGTGGCAGCAGCGGCAACGATATGGTTTTGCAAATTCTGACCGGAACCGATGAAATTAATCCTCAAAATGAGATTGATGTGGCAAGTAGAGCTATTGTTGTGCTGCCAGCCAATAATTGTTATGACCTTTTAGAATCTGCCAATAAAATCCGCACCTATGTAAAACGTAATAATGTGAACGATATGACAGAGTCTAAGCGTGCAATTGTTAGCAAATATCAGACGAGAGCTAGTCAGTACGAAAGTGAAGCTGTAGAGAACTTAAAGAAAGCCATTGAAGGTGCAGAATTTATTGTTTCCGGTGAAAAGGTTAAACTTACTGGAGATATGAAGCACAAGCTGGATGAGGCTTTAGAACAGCTCGTATATTGTGTTTATAGTTCCTTCCGTCTAGTTGACTACCAGCCAGACAGTGATGCCGATATTAAGGCTATTGCTAATGGTAAAAGAAATGAATTAGAAGGATATGAGAGCAATAAAGAGGCTGCGGATAAGGTGGCAGAATATCTGCAAATGATGGCTGACCAAAAGCAACCTGTTTCTATGGCTGCCCTACATACACGCTATCAGGCAAAACCATACGGTTGGCGTGAAATTGATATTGCTGCAGTTATGGCTAAGCTGATGCTTGACCAAAAGGTAATTGTTAAATATAGCGGAGATGTAATCAAGCCAGAAAATAAAAACTTGCCTTATATGCTGCGTCAGAAAAGCTACACAGGCAGTGTACTAGTTAGCCCAAAAGTAAGTGCTTCTGCTCAAACTATTAGAATCGTAAAGGATTTCCTGCAAGAGTTCTTTAATGTGATGGATATTCCTAACGATGAGGATGGTGTAGTTGAGTTTATTAAGCTTCGTTTTACAGAGTTGAATGATAAGTACAGGGCACTGCAGAGCAATTATGTAAACGCTAGTTACCCTGGTCAAGATACTGTTAAAGACTCCGTTAGGCGTCTAAATAATATTCTCAATCAGGCTAATGATAATATAACTTTGTTGGAAAGTCTTAAACAAAACCAGGATGTTCTTTTTGATATGCAGGATGCTATGGATAATGTAATCAACTTCTTTGCTAACCAAAAAGATATCTTTGACAGCGGCGTAAAGACTTTAAAAGATCTTAAAGATGATGAAATAGATTATCTCTATAAGGACGAAACGGTTAAGGCAGCAATTACTAAAATCCGCAAATACACCACTATTAGTGATGACTATAATTATAACAATCTTACACAGGTAAGGAATCTCATTGATACAGTCATTAGATATCATAATGAAAGACTTGCAGAAAAACGTGCAGAGTTTTTACAGTGCGTTAAGGATTGTAGAGAGAACTTCCATGAAGAGCTGGCCAAATATAGCGAGAAATGCCAAGAAAATGAGGAAATCAGAGTTAATGTCGAGAAGTTTGTAAAGGAAACCGATCAGAAATTTGCGGAGCAAGAAAGTGGTATTGATAAAACGGGACTGCTTTCTGTTCTTGAAGGTAAGATTAGTAGTATTCAAAAAAATACTGTTACCTACAAAGCTCATTTATACGAACTTGCAAATCCTGTTGTGGTACCGGTAAAACCTGTAGAACCAATTCCACCTGTTGACCCCAATAATAATGACAAACCTAAGCCAAAGGTTAAGACAAAAAAAGTCTATAACAAGGTGCTTAGTATGCCTAATGCTGAATTGGAAACAGAAGCTGATATTGATAATTATCTTGCTGGTATTAAAGTGCAACTTATGAAACTGAAAAAGGATTGTGACATTGTAGAGATTAAATAATACATTCATCAAGTGAGTTTGTTGGAACGAATAAATTACAGCAAGCTCATTTGATAATTCACTTGATTGTTTAAGGTAGTGGAGGAGTACAATCCGCATAAAATGGTCATACCTAAGGAATCAAGTGAGCTTGTTGGAACGAATAAATTACAACAAGCTCATTTGCTAAATCAGGTATAGCGGTTGAAATTTGTTATGGAAAGGTTGAATATACATGGACAAGAATGCGATTAAAAAGTTCGCTGTGTGGGCAAGACGCGAGCTGATAGAAAAAGTTACCAAAAAGGCCATGCTTTACGGTGTGACAGCATCAGAAGTTGTTGATGCTGATGCAGACGTTGTAAATGGCATGGTGCTTTCAGAGGCTCAAAAAAAGGAGCGTAAAGCTCTTATTGACAGAGTTTTTGAAAAGGGATATGAACAGGTAATGGAAGAGGTTGCCTATACATGGTTCAACCGTTTCTGTGCGTTGCGTTTCATGGAGGTCAACAACTACTTGCCCAGCTATGTGCGTGTATTTACCAATGAAGATAACAAATTCAAACCCCAAATTATTGCAGAAGCTTTGTCCTTGGATTTGGATGGTCTTGATAAAGAAGTTGTTCATAGATTGAAGCTAGATAATAAGGACGAAGAACTGTACAAGTATCTTCTGATTACTCAGTGCAACGCCCTTAATGCAGTGCTGCCTAAAATGTTCCAAAAAATTCAGGACTATACCGAGCTGCTGTTCCCAGACAACTTGCTCAGAGAAGGCAGCGTTGTTGAGCAGATGGTTAGCAATATTCCTGAAGAGGATTGGAAGGATACCGTTCAGATTATTGGCTGGCTCTATCAATACTACAACAGTGAACCCAAAGATGAGGTTTTTGCTAATCTGAAAAAGAATATTAAAATTACCAAGCATACCATTCCTGCAGCTACTCAGCTTTTTACTCCTGATTGGATTGTACGCTATATGGTTGAGAACAGCCTTGGTCGTATTTGGGTAGAAGGTCATCCTGACGAAGAACTGCAGTCTAAATGGAAATATTATCTTGAAGAAGCCAAGCAAGAACCAGATGTGGCTGCAAAGCTGCAAGAAATCCGCAAAGAGTATGCAGATTTAAGGCCGCAGGATATCAAATGTATTGACCCATGCATGGGCAGTGGTCACATTTTAGCCTATATGTTTGATGTGCTGATGGATATTTACCGCAGCAATGGCTACAACGACCGCAATGCTGTTAAAGAAATCATTAACAACAATCTTTTTGGTCTTGATATTGATAAACGTGCAGCACAGCTCGCCTATTTTGAAGTAATGATGACTGCATGCAAGTACAATAGACGCTTCTTGAATAGTGGTATTCAGCCTCGTGTTTATGCAATTGTAGAATCCAATAAGGTTGACCGTGAATTGCTGCAATACTTTGGCACCAGCTTGGATGAATTGAATCGTGAGAACGCCATAAATCAGCTTAATGGACTCTTAGATTGCCTCCATGACGCTAAAGAATATGGCTCCATCATAAGTGTACCTGAATACGACTTTGAGCTTCTCAGAGAGTTTGTAAGCGAATTTGACGCTCAACAAAACATCTTTGCAAGTGGAAATATGGAACCATTGCAAGAAAAACTGCAGGACATGATTAACGTTGGTGAACTGCTGGCACATAAATATGAAGTAGTTGTAACCAATCCCCCTTACATGGGCTCTAATGGTATGGGCATCAAGCTTTCAGAATATGTTAAGAAGAAATATCCTGATAGTAAGAGTGACCTGTTTGCAGTATTTATCGAAGTATGTAGGGACTTTACAAAAGCTAATGGTTTCCAAGCTATGATTACACAACACTCTTGGATGTTTTTGAGTAGTTTTGAAAAGTTAAGAAAAAAATTATGTGAAGTTGATATCATTAATATGGTTCATCTAGGACCACGAGCATTCGAAGAAATTGGTGGAGAGGTTGTTCAGACAACAGCTTTTGTATTAAAGAAATTATCTATGTGTGACTATAATGGTACTTATTGTAGATTGATTGAAGCAACTACACAACAAGGAAAAGAAAAAATGTTTTCAAGTGGCTCTAATAGGTATTTTTCTAACAGAGCAAATTTTGTTAATCTTCCAGGATCACCGATTGCTTATTGGACTAATGATGCATTGATTTCTTCTTTTAAAAATGGAACAATATTAAAACAATTTGGAAGAGTTACTCTAGGTATGAGGACTGGGGATAATAACAGATTTTTGAGATTATGGTATGAAGTCCGAAACGATATTTCAAATTATTCAGCTAGTTCCTCTGTAGATGCTTTAAATAGTAATAAAAAATGGTTTCCTTATAACAAAGGTGGAGAATTTCGTAAGTGGTATGGAAATACAGTTTATGTAGTAAACTGGGAACATGATGGTGCTGAAATAAAAGAACATACTAGAATGATGTATCCCAATTTAGGTGATAATCTCAGTTGGAAAATAACAAGTGAAGATAAATACTTTACTAGTGGTATTGCATGGTCTAGAATTAGTAGTAATAATTTTGGTGTAAGACTTTGTGATAGCAATTTAATTTTTGATACTGCTGCACCTATGTTTTTTCCAAAAGAAGATAGTAGCCTTAGATACATGGTTGGATTTATGTGTTCTAAGGTGGCAAAAGTAATATTGTCTATTTTAAATCCAACATTAACATTCCAGGTGATTGATGTAGGCAACTTACCTATAATAGAAAATGAAAAATATATCAACGATATTGAAGAATTAGTCAACAGTAGTGTTTTAATTGCTAGAATAGATTGGGATTCTTTCGAAACCTCTTGGGATTTCAAAAAGCATCCTATGATTATGAACGTGAGCCGTATTAGTGATGCTTATGCTAAGTGGTCTGATGAGTGTGCTGAGCGTTTTGAGCAGCTGAAATCTAATGAGGAGGAGCTTAACCGTATATTTATTGATATTTACGGCTTGCAGGATGAGCTGACTCCTGAGGTTGAGGATAAGGAGGTTACTGTAAATCGCTTCTATGACAGCAAGGAGGCTATTCCTGAGTCTATGAAGGGCAGCAGCTATGCTCTTACTAAGCTTGATGCTGTGAAGAGCTTTATTAGCTATGCTGTTGGCTGTATGTTTGGCCGCTATAGCTTGGATAAGGAAGGCTTGATTTATGCCGGTGGCGAATGGGATGATAACAATTATCGTGTTTTTGCTGCAGATAAGGATGCTATTATCCCTGTTTGTGACGACGAATACTTTGAGGATGATATCGTTGGTCGCTTCATCAACTTTGTAAAGGTTGTTTACGGTGAGTCTGACCTAGAGGAAAACCTGCAGTTTATTGCTGATACCTTGGGTGGTAACGGTTCTGCTCGTGATGTTATACGTAGTTACTTTACTAGCAGCTTCTATGCTGACCACTGCAAGACTTACCAAAAGCGTCCTATTTACTGGCTGTTTGACAGTGGTAAGAAAAATGGCTTTAAGTGCCTTGTTTATATGCATCGTTATCAAAAGGACACCATTGCTCGCATTCGTACAGATTACTTACATGAGCAGCAGGCACGCTATCGCACCGCTATTGCCGATTTGCAGGCTCAAATCGCAGAAGCTGCTACTAGCACTCGTGTAAGAGTGCAAAAGCAGCTTAAAAAGCTACAGGAGCAGGCAGACGAGGCCTTGGCTTATGAAGAAAAAATCCATCACATGGCAGACCAAATGATTGGTATTGACCTTGATGATGGCGTAAAGCATAACTATGAAATCTTTAAGGATGTACTTGCGAAGATAAAATAAAGGGGGAATGACAGTGCCTACAACTATAGAAGTTAACAAGCAGAGTGTAAAACAGCTATTAGAGGGTGGTAAGGAAAAGCCTTTTGTTATTCCTGAGTATCAGCGTCCTTATGCGTGGGATGAGGAACAAATTCAGACCTTAATTGATGACTTGTGGGAATTTACTACAAGTAAGGATGGCAATAATGATGAGAAGAGCACATATTTTCTTGGTTCAATAGTTTCTTATGAGGAAAATGGTGAGCAAGAAATCATTGACGGCCAGCAACGTATTACTTCTTTATTCTTACTGCTCAGAGCAATTTACACAATGCTGCAGAATGCAGACGGACAGTCAAAGAAGGCTAAGAATTTTATCCAGCAAATAGAGCCAGCTATTTGGCGTACAGATAAGTATACTGGCGAAGTAGATTATTCTAATATCCTGCTTACCTCTAAGGTTATGAATAATGAAGGTAATGAGATATTAAGAAATATTTTAAAAACAGGTAAGGCTGATAACTCTGCCAACGATAATTATTCTAAGAACTATCTGCTGCTGCAAAAGCTTATAGCTGAGTTATCACAGAATAATCCTTTAATGATTTATGATTTTATCTATGATATTCTCAATAAAGCAATTTTGTTGCCAATTTCTGCTGATTCACAAGATACAGCTTTGACAATCTTCTCAACTTTGAACGATAGAGGTTTACCTTTGTCAGATTCAGATATCTTTAAGGCTAAAATCTATAATCAACACACCGAGTCTGATAAAGCCAGATTTATTGATAGTTGGAAGGATTTGGATAATATTGCTAATGAAGCTGACGAAGATATTCAACAGTTGTTCTATTACTATATGTTCTATTTGCGTGCATTAGAAAAGGATAATAAAACAACCACACCTGGCTTACGAAAATATTATTCTGCCAATAAGTTTAAAAGATTATTCCAACCTGATTTAATGGATAATTTATTTACCGTTGCAAAGTTATGGAACGTTATCAATAAACATACTCAGATTCAAGATGAACCTTGGACAAATAATGCTGAAATTCAACAGGCACTTGATGTATTAAGTTCCTATCCTAATGAATTTTGGAAATATCCAGTAACAACATATTATCTGCAACATAGAAACAACACTGATTTTGAGGATAAATTTAAACGTTTCCTACATAAGTTAATAGAAGGATTGCTAGTTAAATATTTGGAAATTCCTACAATCAATGCTGTTAAAGGTGATATTCTGAAATTGAATGTATATATAGTCACTAACGATGTTCCTGTTTTTGGCTTTAAAATGGCAGATGAACAGCAGCTTAAAACAAAGATTAAAAATCCTCATAGAAATGTTGTGCGTATGCTTTTGAAGCTGATGGCTTATAATGAACAAACGACATTGTTACCTGATAAGTGGGAGATTGAGCACATTTTCCCGCAGAAATGGCAAAATACTTATTTTCCCCATTCATCTGAAGAAGATGTTAAAGAGAAAATTGAACACATCGGTAATAAGCTACCCTTTGAAAAAAGATTAAATATTATTGCAGGTAACGGTTATTTCTCCAAAAAGAAGAAGGAATATTCCTGCTCTAACATTATTATTACTAAGAAGATGGCTTCTATAGATGTTGATGAATGGAGTATTGATAATATCGTTGAACGTGATATCATGACGGCTGATACTATTATCAAAATTTTGGAAAAATGGAACAATGAATACAAAAACATTGCTCCGGAAACAGCCGCTCAACCTACTTCTGAAGAATTAGCAATGATTAAAAAATTTAAAAAGAACGGTTGGGTTTAATACTAAAAGATAGGAGCGTTTTATTTTGGAGATAGAACAGATTACCAAAGAGCTGAATAAACGCTTTGCAGAGCCTTTGAAGGAATATTATGATAGGCGTGTAATCTTTTGGTACGATCCAGACAAAGAGTTTGCAGATGAAATTGCTGACTTGCAGCTGAATAATGCCAAGGTATTAGCGCTTACCGGAAAGAATAATTTTGCCGCAAAGCTAACCTTGCACCAAGACCAGGAAAGCAATTATCTTGTCTATTGTCCCCTGCTCTATGAAAAACAGGAGGATAATTGGCTTTTAGATGTAGAGCTTTACAGTGAGGAGTTTAGGGCTGATGTTGTTTCCATTTGGATGAATGAGCTGCATATCCCCAATGAAGAAAGATTCCGCAAAGTGGTGCAGGCACATAAAAAGTTTTTCAACGCCAAGGAGCGTCGTAACAAATTTGCTGCTATAGTACCTAATGTACAAATACCACAGCAGATAAATTATGGCGTAATGGCTGTATTAGTTGGTTGTCGTGACGCAGAAGCTCCGGCAATTATCAAAGCAGTATTGTGCAATGATTTAAATAATGATACTAACACTGCTTATCAAAACCTTGTAGCCTATAATTGTCATGGTATGCTGCATACACTTGCTGCCTTAGCTACTGGTTATAGCCAGGGTGATGACTTTGATGTTTTTGGTTTAGCACGGTATGTAATTGTTTCAGCTCTTAGCAAGAATCTGAAAGAAGAATACCTGAAAGGTTTGGAGCATTATTACAGTGGCAGTAAGCAAGCATTTTGCTATGATTTAGTTGCTGAGTGGATGCGTAGTGCTGAAAAGGATATTTATGTCAAAGTAGCTAATGTAGTAGAATTGGATTTGCAGTTAGCTGAGCGACTGAACAAGGCTGTTATTAAAGATTTGCTGTTCATCGAGTGCCTGCCATGCGTGAATCAGTGCATTTTACAACAGCTGTTAAACGATATTGCTCATAACATCATTGATATCGCAACTATTAGAGAGACTATAGAAGCGCGCAGAACTCTGTTATATTATGACAAGTATTCCTATTATTATGATGGATTGCAGGCCGTAGAAAGAATGCAGGAATTTTATCTTCATAATGCAGCTGGTTTCCATGAGCCGCTTCCTGAAAAGGTGTGGCAGGAATATTGCAGTGAATACTATAAGATGGATGGCTACTACATAGATTTTTACCTGGCCTTTAGAAATCTGAAGGAAAGTAATGATGTAGTTCTTGATGACTTGTTTAAACAGGTTGCGGAATTTGTAGATAATCTGTACAATAACTGGTTCTTACCTGAGCTGAATACTAACTGGACTAATACTGCTGGCGTACAGCTTAGTGATACAGGCCGTATTGATGGTTTGAAGCAGCAGGTTGATTTTTATAGGGATAATATTGCTGATTTCGAAAATAGAATCTTTGTTATTATTTCTGATGCTATGCGATATGAGGTTGCAGCACGTATGTCCGGACAGTTAGAGCAGGATATGCAGTGCACCGTGAAGCTTGATTCCTGCCAGGGTATTTTCCCTACCATTACACCTTTTGGCATGGCTGCTCTGCTGCCTCATAATGAACTGACTGTAGAATATAACAATGATAGACTAGCTGTTATGGCAGACGGAGTGAAAACTGAGTCAAACTATAGAGAAAAAATACTTAGAACTGCTAAAGCTAATAGCGTAGCTATTACTGCAGAAGAACTGCTCAAGGCCAAGCGTGATGAGCGCAAGGAAATGGTGAGGGGTACTGATGTTGTCTATATCTATCATAATGTTATTGATAATGGTGGCCATGACGATAATCCTGATACCAGTATGGACTGCATTAATGCCATAAGGGAAATCAAGAACATCATTCGCATTATTGTAAGTGATGTAGGTGGTACTAACATTATCGTAACTGCTGATCATGGCTTTATGTATAATCATAGGGCACTTAATGAAAGTGATAAGGTTGACGCTAAAGACTTTAAGGATCATGCAGTTGATATGGGCAGACGTTATGCGATTCTGCGCAAGGATAGTATGACTCCTCAGTACCTGCTTAAAGTAAATTTGGCTGCAGGGAATGATAAGTATGATGGATATGCACCAAGAGAAGGTATTCGCATCAAGAGTGGTGGTAAGGGTACAAAGTTTGTTCATGGTGGTATATCCTTACAGGAAATGGTTATACCTGTATTGAGATTTACTCATCATCGTAACAGCAGTGCAACCTATCGTAAGAACAACGATAAATTTGACACTAAACCAGTTGCCATCGGTTGCAGCTCTATTGGCTTAACTATTAATAATCCTACATTTAGCCTTAATTTCTACCAAAAGGATGCTGTAAGCAATAATAGAACAGCGGAGACTTATAAGCTGTACTTTATTGATAAAGTTGGACGTACTATTTGTCAGCCTGTAAGTATCATTGCAGATAAGACTTCTGAAAATATCCAAGAACGACAATTCAGACCTCATTTCATTCTGAATAATCAGACCTATGATAAAAATGAAGTATATTATTTGGTTATGGAAGCTGAATCTACAGGTGAAAAACATAAGCATGAGTTTAGGATTAATATAGCTTTTGAGTTGTAAGGCCTTGAAAGTACGGCATACTGCACAAACAACACAAAATTACTGATTAACTCATAGAAATATCCTGTGAGGGTATTAAAAGCACAAAAGCCTAGCATAAACCTATAAAAGGTCGTTGCTAGGCTTCTTTTTCACTTCTTGAGACAAACATATTTTCTGCCTAAATTGCAATAAGAAATTGCACACTTTTTAAAAATCAAGCTGCATAAATCTTATCAAGCTCATTCTCGAATAGATCATCAGGTGATTTGTATCCG
>OAUS01001022.1_pt1 | contig 16227 bp, 9 predicted proteins | sample 1516801 | NCBI WGS metagenome assembly OAUS01 (sample SAMEA2580001, study PRJEB22360) | human gut metagenome | biome: human gut; feature: human-associated habitat; material: faeces | place: Denmark | collected 2008/2010
CATTAATATAAACTAATTTAAATCATGTCTGAGAAAATTTCTTTGGACAGTAGTGTGCGATTATTTTTTGTATATATAACATTTTGCAATATCTTTGCTGCTGATACAATTTAAAACTATTAACAAGGATTGTGTTTACAAAACTCATTCTTAAATCAATTAAGAGGATTGTTAACCTATAAAGCTATAATCAAATGTGTAAATTTTTATCTAAAATATATGTTCCACCTAATACATGTTGCCTATGATCTATCATCTCTAAATTCCGTTTTTTTAGCTGGATAGCAATATCCATATTAGTTTTTTAACCTTATATTCATTTAATATCCAAACACATGGAAAGATATTCTTTAAACCATTTATTCAGGATGCTTGGCTGTTTTATGCTTTGCATCATGTTTACAGCAACGGCATTCGCACAACAAAAGACTATAAAAGGAACTGTTGTGGATGCGACCGGTGAGCCCTTAATCGGTGTCAACGTATCAGTAAAAGGGACAACAATCGGTATAATCACCGATATTGACGGCAATTACACATTGGAAGTTCCCTCCAAATCAACTATCGTCTTTTCTTACATCGGCTATCAAACTCAAGAGGTTGCAGTAGGTAACCAATCAACGATCAATGTAACTTTAAAAGAAGACACTCAAAAACTAGAAGAAGTCGTAGTAGTCGGTTACGGCACACAAAAGAAAGTGACTGTAACCGGTTCTGTTGCCAGTGTATCCGGCGAAGAACTGAAAGCCTCACCGACAACCAACCTTACCAACGGCATGGTAGGCCGTATGCCAGGTGTTATCGGTTTTCAGACAGCTGATGAACCGGGTGGTGGCGGTACCACAATTCGTATACGTGGTACAAATTCTTTAGGCAGTAATGACCCTTTGGTTGTAATCGATGGTGTGCCCGACCGTGATGGTGGTATGAACCGATTGAACCCGACTGAAATTGAATCAATCTCCGTATTGAAAGACGCATCTGCCGCCATCTATGGTGCACGCGCCGCTAATGGCGTTATTTTGATTACAACCAAACGCGGTAAAGAAGGTAAACCAGTTGTTTCATTCAACGCAAGTGCAGGTTTCTCACAACCAACCCGTTTACCCAAAATGACTAATTCATACGAATATGCAACCATGTTGAACGAAGTTCTTCCGGGCTCTTTCTCTGACGAACAACTCGAAGGTTTCCGCACACACGCCAATCCGTGGAAATATCCAGACACCGACTGGTTTGATGAAATCGTAAAAGGCGCCTCTCCGCTATATCGTGCAGACATCGGCGTATCTGGTGGTACAGAAAAAGTAAAATATTACGCAAACTTCGGAGCTAATGGTGAAGACGGTTTGTACAGAAATTCCGCCAATCGATACGATCAGTACAGTCTGCGTACAAACTTGGATGTCAAGACCAGTAAGTATGTTGATTTCCAATTAGGCGTAACAGCCCGCTTGGAGGACACTAAATATCCGGCTAAAGGAGCAGGTGATATTTTTGGTGCAGCCCGTCGTTCTCGTCCCGACCAGGTAGCATGGTGGCCTTCAGGCGAACCGGGACCTGCAGTTGAACGCGGTGACAACCCGGCTGTAACCAGCACTGACTTGGCAGGTTTCGACCACTATAAGAACCAGTACATCCAAAACAATTTGTCAGTCAATATAAAAGTACCTTGGATCGAAGGTCTAACTTTACGCGGAAACGGTTCTTACGACATCCACTTCCAAAACCGCCGTTTGATGAAAAAACCGGTGTACTTGTACACATGGGATGGAACAACTGAAGGGAGCGAAGGATTGAGTGCATCCAAACAATGGTTGGACACTCCACAATTGGAACGTAAACACAGTGAGCAAATCGGTTGGATGCTAAACGGATTAATCGACTACAATCGTACATTCGGACAACACACTATAGGTGTTACTTTCGGTATGGAAGGACAGAAAAAGCAATACGAAGAAACATGGGCATTCCGTCAAGGTTTCATCTCCGATTCCAAACCGGAATTGAGTTTAGGGGGTGAAGAAGGGCAGTCTGCAAGAGGTTATTCTTGGAAAGAAACCCGATTGAACTATTTCGGACGTGCTTCTTATAACTACTTGGAACGCTACTTATTCGAATTTGTTTGGCGTGTAGATGGTTCTTACCGTTTCCCGAAAGAGAGCCGCTATGGATTCTTCCCCGGCGTTTCTTTAGCTTGGCGTGCTTCTGAAGAAAACTGGTGGAAAGATAATATCCGCTTTATCGATTACTTCAAACTGCGTGGTTCGGTTTCTCAAACAGGTAACGATGCATTGGTAGACGGAGATGGCAACTATGACCACTCCATCCAATATCTGACAACTTACGCATTCAACAATGCCGGTACTGTATTCGGTGGCCAGGAAAACAAACGTCTCTATCCGAGCCGTACTCCCAACCCGAATATCACTTGGGAAGTAGGTACAACTTACAATGTCGGCTTGGACTTCAAATTCTTGCAGAATCGCCTGAGTTGGGAAACAGACGTTTTCTATCACAAACGAACCAACATGCTGATCTCCCGTAATGCTTCTCTGCCTGAAATCACCGGTATCACATTACCTCGTGAAAACCTGGGAGAAATGAAGAATAGAGGCTTCGAATCATTGGTCAGCTGGCAGGATAAGATCGGAGAAGTCGAATACGGAGCATCTCTGAACATGACGTATGCACGCAACGAAATCACTTTTTGGGATGAAGTACAAAATGTGCCCGAATACCAATTCTCTACCGGTAGACCGGTAGGTAGCCGCAATATGCTACTCTATGTCGCAGACGGCATTTTCCATACACAAGCAGAAATTGATGAAGCACGCGCAAAAGGGTTATTATATTCAGACAACACCGTTCCGGGTGACATTCGTTTTAAAGATATGAATGGTGACGGTAAAATAGATGGTTTGGATCGTATCCGTCCGGAAAAGAACCAGGAACCTCGTTTTGTTGCCGGTCTGACCCTGACAGCCAAGTGGAAAGGCTTCGATTTGATGATGTTATGGCAGGGAGCAACCGGGGCTGAAGTGTATATCGAGACATGGTCAGGCTTGGTTGGTAACTTCTTGAAGAGCGACTACGACAAACGTTGGACACCGGAAAATCCGTATTCGGAAGGACCGCGTACATGGGACCGTGAAAACCAGTATTGGATCAACAACGACAATACCTATTTCATGAGAAATGCCAACTACCTACGTCTGAAAAATATTGAATTGGGTTATACATTCAATTTCGAAGGATTGAAAAAAGCGGGCATTTCCAATTTGCGTCTTTACACCAACGGGACCAACTTGATTACCATCGACGGTGTTAAAGATGCAGACCCAGAACAGCGTGACGCCAGTTTAGGAGGCTATCCTTTGAGAAAAATCATCAACTTCGGAGTTCAAGCAACATTTTAAAAGATAATTATTATGAAAACAAAATTGAAATATATCTGCCTTTCGGCAGCAGCGGGACTGACACTTTCACTTAGTTCTTGTTCCGACTTCATGGACCTCACACCTGAAGACCAGTATGACGAAGCAACAGTCTGGTCGGATGCAGATTTAGCAAAAACGGTTGTCAACGATGTCTATTCATACGTATGCGACATAGCACAAGAAGTAAATCCAGACGCCTGGACAGATGATGCTTTCTTTACGCACGTATACGGATGCCGTGATATCAACGAAGCGACCGTCTCACCGAGCAACTTGGGCGCTTACGACCGTGACGACTGCCCGTTCAAATGGAGCAAGCAATACAAAGGAATCTATCGTGCCAATCTGGTTTTGGCAAATATCGACAACGTTCCTGAAAAGACCGGTGTAGACTTGAATATATTGAAAGGAGAAACTTATTTCCTTCGGGCATATATCTACACTGAGTTGCTCCGTGGTTTCGGTGGCGTACCCATCGTAGACAAAGTGTATAGCATTGAAGAAGCTTCGGCCTTAAATTTACCACGTGCCAATGTTGCGGATGTAATGGATTTTATTCTGAAAGACATCGAACAAGCTACCAACCTATTACCTGAACAACAAACCGGTGTCAATTTAGGTCGTGCTACCAAAGGAGCAGCTAAAGCATTAAAAGCACGTCTGTTACTGCATGTAGCCAGCCCATTGTTTGCTGATCGTACCGTCAATAAATTAGAGTGTAACCAATATACAGGTGACCGTCAAGCATTATATCAACAAGCATTAGATGCCGCTAAAGATGTTATCAATGACAGCAATTACTCTTTGATTGACTGTAATGCCGGTACCATCAAGGAAATTGCAGAAAAATTCCATAACATCATTATCACGAACAACGAAGAGACTATCTGGTCGAAACAGTATGTAAACAAAGATTTGAATGCCGACAACTGGGTTCGTAACCGTGTAGCCCTATTGCATGGGCCGAACGGTTATCACAACTGGGCCGGAACAGCTCCGACACATGACTTGGTGATGGCTTTCGAAACAGAAGAAGGCAAAATCCTGAATACGCTATTGAAGCCGGGTGAATCAACCACCGAAAATCCGTATATGAACCGTGAACCACGTTTTTATGCTACAATCGGTTATGATGGTGCAGAGTGGGGACGCCCCAGAGCTTCCGATGGAGCCGTGTTCGATGCGACTCCACTGGGTAACCTGCAATTCGGTTATTATGAATTAAGTGAAGGCGGCAATAACGTCAATGCCATATATTCAGTTGATGACGATAACAATCCCATCAAGCAGGAAAAATTCAATGGTATGGTCGGCGTTGATACCCGTATGGGACAGATCGAAAACTGGAATGGTACTTACACCGGCTATTTGGAAAAGAAATTGATCGACGGTTCTGTAGCAGCCAACGAACACAACTTCCAAACTTGTCCGATGCCTTACATCCGCTTAGCCGAAATGTATTTGATTGCAGCCGAAGCCTGTATCGAATTAAACAAATTAGACGAAGCGACAAGTTATCTGGATGCTATCCGCGGACGTATCGGTCGTCCGGATACCAAAGCCACATTAGCCATTCGCGGACAAACATTCAACCAAAGCGATCTGCGTGAATTCCTGCGCCACGAACGTCGTGTCGAATTAACTTATGAACATTCACGTTATTACGACATACGTCGCTGGATGATTGCACCGGAAATCGGAAACAAGAAATTAACCGGTGTATCAATTGTCGGCCGTTTAAAACCGGGCAAGACAGCATCTTTACCGTATGTTCATGACGAAGAAGTCTATAATTACACCTGGACAGTTCTCAATCTGAACTATATTGAGAAACGCAAATGGGACAACAAGATGTATTTCGCCCCTATCAAGTTAGAAGAAACATTACGTAATCCGGCGATCATACAGAATCCGTATTACGAATAATACCTGTTTCCAAACAAATCAGAATAGGGAGGAAGTTTTTTACTTCCTCCCTATTTTTTCTTGTGCATATTTTGTAATATCACTCTATCACTTTTTCATGATATCATATTAATTATCAACCGATAAAGAAGTGACACATACCCTTTTTCATGTATCACTCCCCTATCACCATCCATCACTGTGTCTCATCCTGAAATAGGTTGACTGCATATTAAAACCAGCCTCATTTATTTTTAAAAAACTGTTGATTTTCTTGCATTTTCTCCATATTTTTATTATCTTTGTAAGGACTTAAGGTCACATACATCCGGATGTTTCCACCCCCTACACCCCCATGTACAGACCGCCGTCACCCGGGTGTTCAGAAATGTAAATCCGGGTGTAAAGAAAGTTAATCAGGCACTTCTCTCAGTTTTATTCATTGGTTTTATCAAAAATACAGCTTATGTCACACGCTTATGTAGTACGTCCCAAAGTGGACAAAAGCGGAGAAACAGAAAAAATCCGCTATTATGGTGTCCCGGTAACATCGGGGCAAGTATCGACCGAACAACTGGCTACGTATATCTCTACCCGGTGCACGCTTTCAAGAGGCGAAATACTGGCGGCCATAATCGAAATCGGACGCGAAATCCAGTTCCAGCTGGATATGGGGTACACCATAAACCTTCACGGCATAGGAACATTGTTCCTCTCGGCCGGAAGTGAAGGATATGAAAACCCGAAAGACTGCACGCCTCATCGCGTGAAAGCTAAACGGCTATGCATCAAGGCTGATCCGGAAATGAAGAAGTTCATGAAAAGACTCAAGTTTGAAAGGTGGAAATGATTTGCAAGTAGAAATTCATGATAAAAAACAATCAAAGATGAAGGTAACGTTATATCGATATGAAAAGGAGACGCTCGTCATGCGTTCCGTTGAAATGGAAAAACTGCAGGCTGCCCTACGAACAGAGAATCTCAACAAACCGGTCAGCACCACACGCGACAAAGCCATGTTTGCACTGCCCGGCACGCAAAACAGCTACATACAGAAACTTCCGGTGGTCGTTTTCGGAGGGACTTTCCGCAAGACAGGCGAACCCGCCCCTCCCATGCGCGACTATTCGGGATTGGTGCTGCTCGAAGTAAACCATCTTTCCGACTTGCAAGAAGCGGTACAAATCCGGCAACAAGCCGCCATGATGCCGCAAACGCTACTGGCATTCGTCGGCTTTAGCGGGAAAAGCGTGAAAATAGTGATCCCGTTCACACTGCCGGACGGGACGCTTCCACGCTCACCCGAACAGGTCAAACGATTCCACTCGCAAGCCTACTTGACGGCAGTCAAATACTACCAGCCACAATTAGGACGTAACATCACACTGAAAGAACCGGTCCTACAGCACGGATGCCGCATGAGCTACGATCCGCAGCCGGTATACAACCCCGATGCCGTCGCCATCCGGATCGAGCAACCGATGCGGATGGCGGATTCGGAAGAGATCCGTATCGTCCCGGAAGAACCATCCGAACCACTTCAAAGGCTAATGCCCGGTATGTCACGCAACTATCGGATCGCTACACTGTTCAGCATAGCGATGGTAGACGCCATCCGAAAATCAGGACAGATAAAAGACGGGGATCTCAAGCCGGTCTTTACCCTATTAGCCGATAATTGCCTGAAAGCCGGTATCCCGGAAGAGGATGCCGTACAATGCACACTACTTTACAACGATCTGAGATCCAAAGAGATGGAAATCCGCATGACTTTCCGATCCGTCTACACACTGAAAGAAGCGCTCGCCGGAAAAACATTCATGCCTGAAATCATGTCGCTGACTTTGCAATTAGAAGAATTCATGCTGCGCCGTTACGAAATCAGAAACAACAAGATGAGTGGCGAAGTGGAATACCGAGACAAATCGCTCCTACGTTTCACATTCAGCCCTTTCACCCGCGAAGTCCGCAACTCCATCTGTACGGAAGCGCACAAAGAAGGGTTGAACGTCTGGGATAAAGACATCGAACGATATGTTTACTCGGACAACATACCCACTTTTTTCCCGATAGAAGAATATCTCGGACATCTGCCCAAATGGGATGGCAAAGATCATATCCGGAAGCTTGCCAAACGCGTACCTTGCAACAATATCCGATGGGCAGACCACTTCCACAGATGGTTCCTCAGTATGGTAGCGCACTGGTTAGGGTTGGACCGGGAACATGGCAACAGCACTACTCCCCTACTGGTCGGTGACCAGGGATGCGGCAAATCGACTTATTGCCTGAACATCCTGCCTCCCGAACTGCGGCAGTTCTACACAGACAGCATCGATTTCAGCAAGCGCCGGGATACGGAGTTGGCTTTGCACCGCTATGCCCTGGTAAACATAGACGAGTTCGATTCCGTCAAGGATACACACCAAAGCTACCTGAAGCATATCCTGCAAAAAGCGAATGTCAGTACACGGCTGCCCTATCAGACGGCCAACAGGAATTTAAGACGTTACGCCACATTCATCGCGACAAGCAACAACTTCAATATCCTGACCGACCCGACCGGTAGCCGACGTTTCATTTGCATCGAAGTCACAGACACCATCGATTATATACAACCGATCGACTACGAGCAGCTGTATGCACAGGCGATGGAAGCATTGGCCAACGGCGAACGCTACTGGTTCACACACGAGGAAGAAACCGAAATAGTCGCCAACAACCGGCAGTTCCAGCAAATACAGCCCGAAGAACAACTGTTCCTGCAATATTTCCGACTCCCGAAAAAGAATGAGGTAGGCGAATTTCTTCTGTCGATAGAGATTTTAGGGCGGATCAAGCAGAAACAACGTGATTTCAGCTACACAAAAACCGTCATTTCCAACTTCGGACGTCTTTTGAAGCGAAACGGCATTCCTTCGAAAAGAAGCAACAGAGGCACTATATATCAGGTAGTTGAGCTAAGCAAGTCCTAAAAAGACTTTTAACTTATAAAAAAGCGGTGACATATGAGTGATATAAGCGTGATAGATATTCCAAGCACCAATTGCACATCATCATGCTAATATACAGTCAGTTAAAAACAAAAAGTGATACAGTGATATTGATTTTCGGAATCAAGTTTTTTTGTATATGACATATACACTTCGCATAACAAATTATTTATTGCAAAACACATTGCACTTATTACAACATTTTGTAACTTTGGGCAATATCTCAATTCACCGAATTGCTAATTTAATAATATCATGAAGAACAGAAAATTAAGAATGGGAATGGTTGGAGGAGGTAGTGACGCCTTCATCGGGGCGATCCACCGTCGCGCAGCCTTTATGGACAATCAGATCGAATTAGTTTGCGGATGTTTCAGCGTAGACCCTGAGATATCCAAAAGCTCCGGTTTATCGTACTTTTTGCCGGAAGACCGGATTTACAGCACTTACCAAGAAATGTTCGAACACGAAATGACCTTACCGGAAGGAGAAAGGATGGATTTTGTCACGATCGTAACTCCCAACCGTTGGCATTTCGAACCAGCCATGATGGCCCTTGAAAGAGGTCTCCATGTGGTTGTGGATAAACCGATGACATTCTCGCTCGAAGAGGCCAAACAACTACAGAAAAAAGTGGAAGAGACCGGATTAGTGCTGGCTCTGACACATGTATACTCGGCCTATCCGGCAGTAAAAGAGGCGAAAGCCCGTATCGCGAAAGGCGAACTCGGAAAATTGCGCCGCGTCTATGTAGAATATACGCAAGGATGGCTTTCCGAACGTATCGAATTGCTAGGTGGCAACAATGCCGGATGGCGCACGGACCCGAAACGTTCCGGCAAAGCCGGTTGTATAGGGGATATCGGAACACACGCCTGGCATTTGAGCGAATATATTACCGGACTGAAAGTCAAAGAACTATGTGCCGACCTGAAGGCATTCGTTCCCGGACGTCCGATCGATGACGACGGGGCGGCATTCCTTCGCTACGAAAACGATGTGACAGGCGTCTTGACCGCAACACAGATCGGAACTGGCGAAGCCAATAACATCCGCATCCGTATTTATGGTGAAAAAGGCGGACTGGAATGGCGCCAGATGGAGCCGAACACACTGACATTGAGATGGAGAGATCGTCCGACTGAAATATTGGATATCGGCAACAACGGCTACCTGACCCCCGAAGCCCTGTGGAATACCCGAACTCCGGCAGGACACCCGGAAGGTTTTATCGAAGCTTTTGCCAATATCTACCGCAATTTCTCACTTACCGTCAGAGCTATCAAAAACGGAGAAACACCCAGTGGAGACTGCTTGGATTTCCCGACCGTATACGATGGCGTAAGAGGTATGCAATTCATTGAAACAATGGTGGAAGCCGGATATAACGATAATGTAAAATGGCAAAAATGGATTGATTGAAATCCTGAAAAACCGTAAATAAATAACATCTTATGAAACTAAACGTACTTGCTTGCTGCCTGTCCCTACTCGGGACGGCAGCTTTCGCTCAAAAAAACGAGTGGAGAGATCCTAACGTAAACGAGATCAACAGAGCTCCCATGCACACCAACTATTTCGCATACGAAGACGAAAACAGTGCATTGAAAGGATGTAAGGAATCATCCGGGAATTTTATGACCTTGAACGGTAACTGGAAATTCTTCTGGGTAAAAAATGCAGATATGCGCCCGACAGATTTTTACCAGGTGAACTTCAACGACAAGGGATGGGATAATCTGAAAGTACCCGGCTTGTGGGAACTGAACGGTTATGGCGACCCGATCTATGTGAATGTCGGGTATCCTTGGAGAAGCCAGTTCAAGAACAACCCGCCCGAAGTTCCTACGGAAAACAACCACGTAGGTTCTTACCGTAAAGAGATCATGGTTCCGGCAGACTGGAAAGGAAAAGAGATATTCGCTCATTTCGGTTCTGTCACATCAAACATGTATCTTTGGGTGAACGGACAATTCGTCGGCTACAGTGAAGACAGCAAACTTGAAGCCGAATTCAATCTGACCAAATACCTGAAACCAGGGAAAAACCTGATCGCATTCCAGGTGTTCCGCTGGTGCGACGGGACTTATCTGGAAGACCAGGATTTCCTCCGCCTCTCCGGAGTGGGCCGCGACTGCTACCTCTATGCCCGCACCCCGAAATACATTCAGGACATCCGCGTGACTCCGGATTTGGATGCACAATATAAAGACGGTACTTTAAATGTTTCCCTGAACCTGAAAGGCAGCGGGACAGTCGACCTGAAACTGTTAGATAAGGCCGGCAAAGAAGTCGCTACTTCGTCGGTCAAAGGTTCGGGCAAAGTTTCCACCGACATGGCAATAAGCAATCCTGAGAAATGGACTGCCGAAACTCCGGTTCTCTACACACTGATCGCCACTTTGAAAAACGGCAGTAACACGACTGAGGTTATTCCGGTGAAAGTCGGTTTCCGCAAGATCGAATTGAAAAACGCCCAGATATTGGTAAACGGACAACCAGTCTTGTTCAAGGGAGCCGACCGGCACGAAATGGATCCGGACGGAGGTTACGTCGTATCGCCGGAGCGCATGATCCAGGACATCAAGGTCATGAAGGAATACAATATCAATGCCGTACGTACTTGTCATTATCCAGACAACAATTTATGGTATGACCTCTGCGACAAATATGGTATTTATGTCGTTGCTGAAGCAAATGTAGAATCGCACGGTATGGGATACGGTGACAAGACGTTGGCTAAAAACCCGCTGTTCGCCAAAGCACATATGGAACGCAACCAGCGCAACGTCCAGCGTGGTTATAACCACCCGTCCATCATTTTCTGGTCATTAGGCAACGAGGCCGGCATGGGTCCAAACTTCGAAGCTTGTTATACCTGGATCAAGAACGAAGACAAATCACGTGCCGTGCAATACGAACAGGCACGGACAAGCGAATTCACCGATATCTATTGCCCGATGTACCGCGACTATAAAGGTAGTGAAGAATATTGCAAGGGAGACATCGACAAACCTCTTATCCAATGCGAATATGCGCACGCGATGGGCAACTCTCAAGGGGGATTCAAAGAATATTGGGATCTGATCCGCAAATATCCGAAATACCAAGGTGGCTTTATCTGGGATTTCGTTGATCAGTCTTTGCGTTGGAAAACAAAAGACGGCGTTCCTTTCTATGCTTATGGCGGCGACTGGAACAAATATGACGCTTCCGACAACAACTTTATGGACAACGGCTTGATAAGCCCAGACCGCAAACCGAATCCGCATATGCACGAAGTCGGGCATATCTACCAGTCCATCTGGGTGACTCCATCCGACTTGGCTAACGGTGTCGTAAACGTATACAACGAAAACTTCTTCCGTAACCTGGACGGTTACTATGCAGAATGGGAATTGCTGGCTAACGGCGAAGTGGTTCAGACAGGCATGGTCAAAGACCTGGAAGTAGCTCCGCAACAGACCAAGTCCATAAAACTGAATTATAGCACAGAGGGCATTTGTAAATGCAAAGAACTCTTGCTGAATGTGGCCTTTAAGTTGAAAAAAGCGGAAACATTGCTGCCTGCCGGTTATACGGTAGCCAAAAACCAGTTGACGATCCGCCCGTACAATGCTCCGAAACTGGATTTGCAGAATGTACACCAAGTGAACATTGAGACTGTCATTCCGACCATTAAAGATAATGACATCAATTATCTGATCGTCGAAGGAGAGAATTTCCGCATGGACTTCGATAAGCATGACGGTTTCTTGTGCAGATACGATGTAAATGGCATGACGATGCTGAAAGAAGACGGAAAACTGACTCCGAACTTCTGGCGTGCTCCGACCGACAACGATATGGGAGCCAACCTGCAAAACAAATATGCCGCCTGGAAAGAACCGGGATTGAAACTGGTTTCTCTGACAAACAAAATCGAAAACGACATGGCTACTGTCAATGCCGAATACACGATGGATGCAGTAAAAGCCAAATTGTATCTGACTTATACGATCAACAACGAAGGCGCAGTGAAAGTCACACAGAAAATGGTAGCCGACAAATCGGCTGAAGTTTCCGATATGTTCCGCTTCGGCATGCAGATGCAGATGCCTAAATGCTTGGATCAGATCAACTATTACGGCAGAGGTCCGATCGAGAACTATTCCGACCGTAACAACGTCACCGACCTGGGTAATTACAGACAGACTGTAGACGAACAGTTCTACTCTTATATCCGCCCGCAGGAAACAGGGACCAAAACGGATATCCGTTGGTGGAAACAGACCAACAAAGGCGGTAACGGACTCATGTTCATTTCGGAAGCTCCGTTCTCGGCTTCAGCCTTGAATTATTCGATCAAATCACTTGACGACGGAGTACAGAAAGACCAGAGACACTCCGAACTTGTACCTCAGGCAAACTACACCAATATGTGTATTGACAAGGTACAAATGGGATTGGGTTGCGTCAACAGCTGGGGAGCGCTTCCACTGGAACAATACCGTATCCATTACGGAGATTATGAATTCTCTTTCATCATGAAACCGATTCAATCTAATTTATAAACAGCAATAAATGAAGGGAGCTGTCCCCGCATTTCCATTCAAGAAGCGGGGACAAGTTCCTATTTTTACAAAAATTGGTAAAAAAGCATAATCACTATGCATATTTCGTTAAATAGCGGGTGCAAACTTTTATTTTATGTAGAAAAAGACTACTTTTATTGCCGATTTTTAAATCTAATTCAGGACTAATTGTAAAATCGTTTACCATAAAAACAAATGGCTACTAACAACAATTCTAATCGCTATCCTTCCGAAAAAGGGAGATTTTTCAAAGGAAAAACCTTCATTCTTTTGGTCGGACTACTTCTCGGGGCAGGCATTATGGTTGCCGTATATAAAACATCCGTCTATTTCTCTTCCGATGAATCTTGTATGATGTGCCATGTCCATCCGCATGCGGAAGACAGCTGGAAGCTCTCCAAACACGTAAATAACGGAAGCGGCGTTAAAACACATTGCGTGGCTTGTCACCTTCCGCCTCAAAGCGACACCTGGAATCATTATACGGCTAAAGCCAAATTGGGATTGAAAGACGTATGGTCCTTCATGACAAAAGACAGTGCGGATTTCGACTGGAACACCAAGTCGGAACTGGAACATGCCGTCAAATATATTCCGAACGAATCCTGCAAGGAATGCCATCAGAACTTGTTCCCGGAAGGGATTAACCAGGACGGCATTACTGCTCACCTTTATTATGACGAAAACGAAAAGAAACTGGATTTACAGTGTATCAGCTGCCACCTCGACGCCGGACACTATAATCCGGATTATAAACACGGCAAATTAACAGGTATTCCCGGAGCCGCCACGGCTACTGTTGATACCAGCCTTTATTTCAAGACGGCGACACCTGTCACATCTTTTACCGATTATACGGAACAAATTCCGGGTACGGCCGTTGCATTCAAAATGGTCGCCATTCCGGGCGGTACATTCAAAATGGGTAGCACCGATAAAGAACCGTTCCATAAGGCAGATGAAGCCCCGGTTCGAAACGTTACGGTCAGTCCGTTCTTTATGGCTGAAGTAGAAGTGACGTGGGATCAGTATTGGGCATTCTACGGACAAACCATGAGTGAAGGACGTACTCCGCCCGAAACCGTATATGCAAATAACAGCAATCCGGATGTCGATGCCATTTCCGGCCCGACTCCTCCGTTCGGATTCCCCGACCAGGGATGGGGCGCAGGTGACCGTCCGGCTATCACGATGACACACTATGCTGCAGAAACATTCTGCCAGTGGCTGTCCAAACAAACAGGGAAAAAATACCGCCTGCCGACCGAGGCAGAATGGGAATATGCAGCCCGTGGAGGAACGGAAACTCCTTATTTCTTCACCGGGAACCCGAAAGATTTTTCAGACCAGGGATTCTGGCGTAAGTTCTTCGATGCAAAAACAGACAGCATCAGTTCATTCGTGATTTACGCGAAGAACAGCAAAAACAGAACTCAAGAGCCGGGCGAAGTGAAAGCGAACCCGTTCGGTTTGAAGAATATGTTGGGTAATGTAATGGAATATTGTGCCGACAAATATGATCCGAAGGCTTACAGTAAAGGGGGCGATAACGTGACCAACCCGTTAATCACAGAAGGAGAAGAATGGGTTGTACGCGGCGGTAACTACACTTCCGATGCGGCAGACGTTCGTTCTGCAGCCCGCGATTATACAAAGCATGATGCCTGGTTGAAGACTGATCCGCAACAACCGAAGAGTATCTGGTGGTATTCGGATATCCGCGGTATCGGTTTCCGTGTGGTTTGCGAACCGGACCCGGCAATTGGAGCGAAATAACAGATGTTTAATTGATACCTAAAAATTACTATATCATGAAGAAAGAAAACAGTATTAGCAGAAGATCGTTTTTAAAAAGTACAGCTATGGCCGGAGCACTGGGTGCAATCGGTACAGGTAGTGCAAGTGTATTAACCTCATGTGCAGGTGGCGGCGAAAGTGCAGCAGCAAACAAACCTCTGAAAGAACCTGGAACTTATTATATTCCGGAATTGCCCGATAAGGCTACTGACGGAAAAGAACTGAAAGCCGGTGTTATCGGTTGTGGCGGACGCGGTTCCGGTGCAGCAGAGAACTTCCTGGATGCAGCAAACGGCGTGACAGTCGTTGCCGTTGCCGATACATTCAAAGAACGTGTAGACGCTTTGGCCGACAAGCTGAAAGAAAAAGGATGTAATATTCCTGAAGACAAACGTTTCGTTGGTCTGGATGCATACAAACAATTGATCGATAGCGGTGTCGATGTTGTCATTATTGCAACTCCTCCCGTATTCCGTCCGGTACATTTCCAATATGCGGTTGAAAAAGGCAAACATTGTTTCCTGGAAAAACCGATTTGTGTCGACCCGGTAGGCTATCGTACGATTATGGCAACCGCCAAACAGGCTCAGGCAAAGAATCTATGTGTCGTAACAGGTACACAGCGTCATCACCAACGCAACTATGTCGAATCTTACAAGAAGATCATGGAAGGTGCTATCGGTGAAATTACGGGTGGTGTAGTTTACTGGAATCAGAGCATGTTGTGGTTCCGCGAACGTCAGAAAGACTGGAACGATTGCGAATACATGATCAAGGACTGGGTAAACTGGAAATGGTTATCCGGAGACCATATCGTGGAACAGCATGTGCACAACATCGATGTATTCACATGGTTCAGCGGCTTGAAACCGGTTAAAGCTGTCGGTTTCGGTTCTCGCCAACGCCGTATCACGGGCGACCAGTATGATAACTTCAGCATCGATTTCACAATGGAAAACGGCATCCACTTGCATAGTATGTGCCGCCAGATTGATGGTTGTGCCACTAACGTCAGCGAATTTATCCAAGGAACAAAAGGTTCTTGGAACAGTGCTGAAATGGAAATCAAGGACAATGCAGGTAACGTCATCTGGAAATACGATGGTGAAGCAGAAAAGAACGCACATACACAGACAAATCCATATGTATTGGAACATGTAAACTGGGTAAACTGCATCCGTGGCGGCAAACCTATCGAACAGGCTTCAGAAACAGCTGTTGCCAACATGGCTGCTATCATGGGACGTGAATCAGCATACACCGGTGCAGAAACGACATGGGATGCAATGACTGCTTCTCCTCTGGATTATACTCCGAAAGACCTGAACTTAGGCAAGATGGATATGAGTGGATTTACAGTTCCGGTTCCAGGAAAACCTCGTGATGAAAAGAAAAAATAAAATATGGCACTGAACAGAAGAAACTTTTTAAGAGCAACTCTGGCAGGCGCGGCTGTTGCAGCCGGTAGTTCAGCTTTTTCTGCCTGTGGGGGGGAGGGGGGGTTTTTCGGAAACCAGC
>OAUS01001048.1_pt1 | contig 15824 bp, 9 predicted proteins | sample 1516801 | NCBI WGS metagenome assembly OAUS01 (sample SAMEA2580001, study PRJEB22360) | human gut metagenome | biome: human gut; feature: human-associated habitat; material: faeces | place: Denmark | collected 2008/2010
CCATCAGCCGTGCCGACCTGCTGACGCTGAAACTCGACGTGGTGAATGCCCGCAATACTTTGCAGAATGCCGCCAGTGCCTTGAAGCGCGCCATGTTTTCGTTGGCATCTTTCCTGAATATGGAGAAGAACACGGATATCAGGGTGTCGCTTCCGGGACGTCCGAGGGCGCTGACCATACCGGTTGATGAGGCTTTGCTGGCCGCTCAAGCCAACAATCCGGAATTTCTGGGGCTTCGTCAGGAAGTGCTGGAAGCCGAGCAGACAGTAGACAAGACGAAGAAGGAATCGCGCTTCAACGCCAGCATCAACGCCAGCGTCGGCTTCAACCAGGTGGCAGAGAAATTCGGTGAAGCATACAGGCATCCCATGCAGCAGGAGATGGTGTCGGTCAGTGTCTCCATTCCACTGGTGGATTGGGGCGTGAGGAAAGGCAAATACAACATGGCGAGGAACAATCTGAACGTGGTGAAGACTTCTGCCCGGCAGAGTGAAATCAGCATTGAGGAGGAGGTTATCATGACCGTCAGCGACTTCAACGTCCAGCAAGCCCTCGTCGCCAGTGCCGAAGAGGCCCTCGACCTTGCCATCCTGGCGTATAACGAAACCCGCCAGCGCTTCATTATCGGCAAGGCAGACATCAACAGCCTGACCCTCTCGCTGAACCGCCAGCAGGAAGCGCAACGCAATTACATCTCCGCCTTGCAGGACTACTGGCTGAATTATTACAAGATACGGAAACTGACGTTGCACGACTTTGCCAGCGGATTTTCGCTGTCGGAAAAATTTGATTATAATAACTGATGAAACGAGTTTCTTCCTTCACCGTCATAGTGGCGTTTGTCTGCCTTGCTTTGGTAGGGGTGGCGTTGATACCGCTGCTCCCCGTCAAGCTGAATCCGTCACGCAGCCTGCCCGGCTTCACGGTGGGTTTCAGCATGCCTGGCACTTCGTCGCGGGTGGTGGAGATGGAAGTGACCAGCAAGCTGGAATCCATGCTGGCGCGTATCCGCGGAGTGAAGCGGCTGAACTCCACCTCGGGCAACGGCTACGGCAACATTACTGTGGAGCTGGACAAGCATGCCGATGTCGAGGCAGTCCGCTTCGAAGCTTCCACCATCATCCGGCAGACGTGGCCCCAATTGCCCGAAGGTGTCAGCTATCCCACCATTCACATGAAAGTGCCCGACGAGAACGCCTCACGCCCTTTCATGTCCTTCACACTGAATGCCCCTTCCACTCCGATATTGATTCAGCAGTATGCCGAGGAGCATATCAAGCCGCGGCTGGCAAATATTCCGGGTATCTATAAGGTGGAACTCAGCGGTGCCACGCCCATGGAGTGGAGACTGGAATATGACAGTGAACAGTTGCGCTTGCTGGGTGTGACCCTATCGGACATCAGCGAGGCAGTACAGCGGCATTACCGGAAGGAATTTCTGGGTACGCACAATGTGGATACAGGTAACGGTAGCCGGGAATGGATACGCCTGGCACTGGTGCCGGAGAGCAACTCCCTTGGTTTTAATCCTGCTGCCATCACCGTGACGGCTACCGACGGGAAACTGCTCCGCTTGGACGAACTGGTGTCGGCTGTCCGTATGGAGGAGGAGCCGCAAAGCTATTACCGCATCAATGGGCTGAATTCCGTCTATCTATCCATTACTGCGGAAGAAACTGCCAACCAGTTGCAACTGAACCGTGCCGTGATGGACGAGATGGAAGCTGTTCGGCAGGTACTTCCTGTCGGATATGAAGTGCATACCAGCTATGATGCGACCGAGTACATACGGGAAGAACTGGACAAGATTTACTTCCGTACCGGTTTGACGGTACTCATCCTGCTTGTATTTGTATGGCTCATTACTCGTAAGTTGAAATATCTTTTTCTGATAGTTACCAGCCTGGCTGTAAATATAGCGGTGGCACTTATCTTCTACTACCTCTTCGGACTTGAGATGCAGCTTTATTCGCTGGCGGGTATCACTGTCTCGCTGAATCTGGTGATAGACAGCACCATTGTCATGACCGACCACATTCTGCATCGGCGTAATCTCAAGGCCTTCCTGTCGGTGTTGGCGGCAACCCTCACTACGATGGGTGCGCTTGTTATCATTTTCTTCCTTGACGAGAAGATACGGCTCAACCTGCAGGACTTTGCAGCGGTAGTGATCATCAATCTGGCTGTTTCCTTGATGGTGGCGTTGTTCTTTGTTCCGTCGATGATTGAGAAGATAGGACTGGTGAGGCGGATTACGGGGAAGAAGAGGCGTCTTGTCTTGCCGGGGCTGACGCAAACATTCAAAACAAGGTTGGGACGGATTTTCAGACGTTTCCCCGTTTATTTCTCCTGCTGCTATTCTGCTCTCATCCGTTTTCTGTGCCGTTGGCGCTGGGCTGTATGCCTGCTGTTACTGTTGGGTTTCGGTCTGCCCGTTTTTCTGTTGCCCGACAAACTGGAAGGAGGGGGAAAATGGGAAGCTGCTTACAATAAGGTATTCGGTTCGAATACCTATAAGGAGTCGGTGAAAACCATTGTGGACAAGGCGCTGGGCGGCAGCTTGCGGCTTTTCATACAGAAGGTGTACGAAGGCAGTTACTTCACCCGTAATGAGGAGGTGGTGCTCTATGCCAACGCCAACCTTCCCAATGGCAGCACCCTCGAGCAGATGAACACTTTGATGAAACGTATGGAGACCTACCTCAGCCGGTTCAAGGAAATCAGGCAGTTTCATACTTCCATCTACAGCCCCCGGCGTGCCAGTATGCAGATTTATTTCAAGAAGGAAGCCCGGAACAGCGGTTTTCCCTATACACTGAAAGCCAATATGATAAGCAAGGCACTGGAACTGGGAGGCGGCAGCTGGGGCATCTACGGATTGCAGGACCAGGGGTTCAGTAATGACGTCCGCGAGAGTGCCGGCTCCTACCGCATCAGGATGTACGGCTACAACTACGACGAACTCTATGAGTGGGCGGAGAAGCTGAAGGCCAAGCTGCTGACGCACCGGCGTATCAAGGAAGTGCTCATCAATTCGGAGTTCTCCTGGTGGAAGGATGACTATCAGGAATTCTACTTCAACCTGAACAAGGAGCGCATGGCGCAAGAGGGCATCGACGCGCAAGTGCTTTTCTCTGCGGTGCGCCCCATCTTTGGCAAGAATCTGGAGATTGGTTCGGTAGCGGCCGAGCAGGGGATGGAGAAAATCAAGCTCTCTTCCCGCCAGTCTGCCGAATATGACATCTGGGCGATGCAGTTCTTCCCCTATGGAGTAGGAAACGGCAAGCATTACAAGCTTTCCGAACTGACTACTGTGGAAAAGGGACAGATGCCGCAGGAGATTGCCAAAGAAAACCAGCAGTACCGCCTCTGCCTGCAATACGAATATATCGGCTCCAATGAGATGGGCAACAAGATACAGAAACGTGACCTGGAGGAGTTCAACAAACTGTTGCCGATGGGTTATACAGCCGAGTCGGACAGCAACAGTTGGTCATGGGGCGAGAAGGACAACCGCCAATACCTGCTTCTGCTGGTGGTGATAGCCATCATCTTCTTTACGACCAGCGTTCTGTTCAACTCCCTGAAGCAGCCGCTTGCCATCATCTTTGTGATTCCGGTTTCTTATATCGGGGTATTTCTTACTTTCTATTGGTTCCGGCTGAACTTCGACCAGGGCGGTTTTGCCTCGTTCGTCCTGCTGTGCGGCATCACGGTGAATGCCAGCATCTATGTCCTGAACGAGTACAACAGCATCCGACGTCGTTTCCCCCGTCTTTCCGCTCTTCGTGCCTACGTCAAGGCGTGGAATGCGAAGGTCGTTCCTATTTTCCTCACGGTAGTTTCTACCATTCTGGGATTTATCCCTTTCATGATAGGTGAGGACAAGGAGGCTTTCTGGTTTCCATTGGCGGCGGGTACCATTGGCGGACTGGTGATGTCCGTCATCGGTATCTTCTTTTTCCTGCCGGTTTTTGTGCTGAAACAGCGTGATTTTCTTAGGAAATGATTACTTTTGCTCGATTTTGTTACCTGAATGGATACTTGAATTTTAAATATGGAAAGTGCGGAGTACTCTTTGGATGAGTTATTATGTCAGTCTCTTCTGTTGTTTCGTCAGTATCGGTTTTATGATGCTCCAGAATGTGGAGAAAAGGCATTCCGGATATTGGAGGAAGCCCATGTATGGATGGGGCGTACGCAAGAGTGTGTGGATATGGCGAAATGGGGGTGCGTGATAGAGTGTCTTGCGCAGAAATACTACATAGAAGATGATACGGATGCGATTCTGGAAGAAATTGATGCTGCCTTGGTTGCGCATTGGAAGAGGATAGAGAAAATCCATGCAGAAGTCACCACCGTTTATTTATGGCTGGGGTACTATTTCCTGCTACGTTTCAGAAACCGGGAATCCCGTTCCCATTCCCGTTGTAAACAGATAATGTCCAGCTTGTTGTGTGCTTTGGTCGAAATCTTCCGTAAGGTGGAGAAGGGGGGAGCCCCGACAGAAGTCTTGTCACATCTTTCGGTAGATGTTTGGGGAGAGACCGTCTGCTGGATGGAGCAGGTACATGATTCCCGTCTTTGCGAGAAGCAGTCGTCAGCTTTGCTGGCACAACTCTATAACCTGAAAAGTGTGGAGTTGGAAAAAGGTCTGGGAAAGCAGGATGCTTTGCTCCAGCAGATTCTGGAGTTTTATTGCTTTTAAGGGAAAATTATCTCTGCTTAGTTTTATCATTTCTGCTTCCACACTTCCACCTACTTCCTGCATCCCTTTATTCATCGGCATTACAAGTGCTGTGGAAGCAACTCAAAAAGGTGGAAGCAACTTTTGCTTCCACAGCGGAAATACGCCGAAAAGTAAGTTAATATCTTGTTTGTTAGTGTATTAATAGAATGTACAGCATTTTGCAAATATCTTGTTTACACGATATGCGTTTCGTGTAAACACGGTATTAACTTCGTAAAAGACCGTTTACCGATAGACTGCAGCTGGGCTCATAATAGGAATAAGATAGGTGCACAGTATGGGGAAACTATGAGTATAATAGGTGTTCAACGGTTATGAAGCACCTTGTTGACGGTCGTTAGTCGAGTGGTTGACGGCCGTTGGCAGAGCGCATCACGGCCGATAGGCGCTGATAACTCCGTACAGAAAATGGAAAGGAAGCCTATGTAAGGGGAAACAAGCTCTGAGCTATTTGTTTTGTTTGTCACATTTATCTTGTTTTTGTACATTGTTGAAGCGGTTTTTTGTATCTTTGAAGGGAGAGGCCGTAAAAAAGCTTATTCTCATCCAAAGTTTAATTATATATACATGGATTATGAAGCGATGTATAGTACTGTTCATAACATTCTGCTGTACAGTTATTTTTAATGCACAGGCAAATGGCATTGTGACTGATGGAGAAAAAGGATTGCCGTTGGCTGGTGTGAATATTTATCTCCAAAAGGATTCTGTGGGCATAGGAGTTATACGTAATGATAATCTGGTAAAGAACATGTTCATATGAAAAAACTGCTATATCTTGGGCTTTTGTCCGTTTGCGTACTGTTAGGTTCTTGCGTAGAGAAGAACGTATCCAATGTTTTTGATAAGGTAGAGAGGTATATGGATGTATATCCTGACAGTGCATTGCTGCTGTTGGAACAAATTCCTCATCCGGAGGAGCTTCGTGGGAAGCAGCGGGCAGACTATGCATTGCTGCTGACACAAGCACGTGATAAAAACTATCTGGATAGTTTGCAGTCGGATTCGTTGATAAAAATTGCGGTAGATTATTATAAGGATGATGGTGTAAAAGCAGGAAAGGCATTGTTTTATTATGGTAAAGTGGCAGCTTTGCAAGATAATGATACATTGGCTATACAAGCTTATTTGAGCGCTTTGGCTAAATTGGAGAAAACAGAAGAGTATAAGATGATGGCTTTGGTGCACCAATATGTAGGTAGGCTGAATGATGACTCGGAAATGTATGATATGGCACTTGACAACTATCGAAAATCTATTTTTTATAATAAAAAAGTCGGTGATACCTTGAAAATGGTGTATAGCTATCGTAATATCGCCTGGATTTATGAGGTTCGGAAAGAGTATGTTAATGCTGCACGATATGCGAAGATGGGAATGTCTTTGTTAAAGCAGGATAGTTTGTCTCCGGTATATTCTTCTTTGGCGCACTTTTTGGGCGAACAAGAAAAACGACAAGGAAATTATGTGAAAGCAGTTGAATTTTTTCATTCAGCCTTAAAGAATGAGCAAGTTTCTACTCTTATTCCTTATTATAATTTGTCATTGGGAGATGCCTATTTGCAGTTAGGGCAATTGGAAAGGGCAGAAATGTATGTGAGGAATGCTTTGTCTTCGGAAGATTGCTATACACAATCCGGTGCTTATCATTATCTTTATTTGTTGGAAAAGAAACGTGCTGAGTATGCTAAGGCTCTGCTTTATAAAGAAAAGTCTGATTCGTTGCAAAAAATAGCACAGGAGATGAATTTGCAGCACAAAATCTTTAAAATACAGCAAAAAAATGAGGCAGATAAATTGGTGGTGGAGAATAAATTGCTTATGCAAGAAAAGCAGATTCAGCTATATTTTTGGCTGCTACTGTCTTTATCCTTTATAGTTGTGGGATTTGTAGCATATCAGGAAATAAAAAAACAATATAGAAAGAGTTATAGAAAACGCCTTAAAAGGTTTATGGAGAAGGAGCTCAAAACTTATCAAGAGAATGAAAAGATAATAGAACGGTATATTTGTCAAATAGAGGAATTGAAGAAATGTAATCAGCAAGCACAAAAGGGAATGTTGTCTGAGGTACTTGTTAAGGAACAAATAGGAATCCTGGCCCAGAAGATACAGGTTTTGAAAAATGAGAATAAAGAAATACGTGAACATTCTCAGCAAGGTGCTTTGTTTCTTTTAGGACAGCTGAAAGAAGGAAATTTGAATGTGAAAAAATTGAGTGAAGAGGAATGGCTGAACATCTTTGGCTATATAGATTTATTGTCTGGCAATTTTGTGACTAACTTGCGACAGAAGTATAAATTGAACGAGCATAACCTTATGTTGGCTGTGTTGATAAAGTTGGGATTTTCTACAGCAGAGTTGGTCGCAGCTTTTGTTTGTGAGGAAAATTCTATTTTTAAAAAGAAACAACGTTTGAAGGAAAAGCTCCATTTAGGAAAACAAGATGATTTGAATGCGTTCTTTAAAACAAATCCGTTGTATTTGTCCATCCAGAAAAACAAACTATAGTATTTATTTAGTTGATTATTATATGATTAATTGAATTAGATTTTGTCCATGAGTGTTTTGTGTAATACACTGTATTTTGCGCTATTTTTATGCCGTAAAATCAAACATGGGTACTATGAAAATGAAAAACTTTTTTTGTCTTTTAAGCCTATATGGCTTCTTGTCGATGAATACCATAGCTGCCGTTTTTAATATTCTAGTTGTTAATACAGAAATAGTGTTGTCTGTTAATGATAGGCCTTTTATAAAGCCTCAAGGAGCAGGTCAAGAACCTCGTTCTATACCAATGGATGTTCCTTTCTCTGCATTCTTAAATGATGACTATTCCATTGACTTGGAGTTCTATCAATCTATAGGTGAAATTGAAATTGTAATTTCTCAGAATGGGGATGTTGTTTACTCTTCTACTGAGAATATTGACTCTCCAATATTGAGAAAAGTACAATTACAGAAAGGCTTAGTTGGTGATTTTTTACTTGAGATAAAAGGTTTGGATGGAGCTTATGCATTCGGTAGATTTACTATTCATTAATAATGGCTATATAGCACTATGAAACAAATCTCATTTTGCATCACTTGTATGAATCGGCTTAAACATTTACAAGAAACTTTGGAGAAGAATATTCTTGGAGGGCACCTATCTTTTCTTTCGCCGGATATTGCGAGGTGGAAGTTGGGGAGGAACGGCAGAGGGGTGTCGGGTGTCGTATATTGATTACGACATTGAGAATTATAGTGACGAGTATGGAGGCTTCCGCCTTGTGATGGAGTTGAATTTTAGTAAATAATGTAATTAAAAATGCGTAAGTTATGAAAAGAATAAATGTAGTTGTAGTATTGTTCTTAATGCTGGGATGGAGTGGATGTAGAGAAAATAGCGGGACTGTAGATATAGTAACAGTAGATATTTCCCAAAATTATCCGAAAAAGGAACTGGTGCTTCAGGATTTTATGGATGTGGAATACATTCCGTTGGAAACGAATGATGAATTCATTACGCAGGGTGATGTGATGGCTATTGACAATAAATATATTGTAGTGAAAAACTGGAATAATGATGGTGACATCTTCCTTTTTGACAGAAAAACTGGTAAGGGAGTGAGGAAGTGGAATCGTCGGGGGCAGGGCGCTGAGGAGTATACTTTTATTAATGGCATAGTATTAGATGAAGGTAAGAATGAGTTGTATGTCAACAGTACTCCTTCAAAAAAGATACTTGTTTACGATTTGTTTGGCAATTTCAAACGTAGTTTAAACTATGTACAAGGTGCTGAATTTATGGATGTGTTCAATTATGATGAGAATAGTTTGATTTGCTATGATATGTCTGTATATTACAATGAGGGAAAGTTGAAAGAAAAGCCGTTTTATCATATGATAATATCAAAGAAAGACGGAAGCGTGGTGAAAGGGATTCCAGTTCCATTTGATATTGTCAAAGCACCTTTTGTACAAAAAGGGGACGGTATTGCAGTAGCTTCTGTACGTCCGATAATACCGTATAAAGGTGATTGGTTGCTTGTGGAAACATCTACTGATACGGTGTACAACTATGTATCGAAGGAAAATAAATTATGTCCGTTTTTGGTGAAAACTCCTTCCGAGAATCCTGAAATTCTTCTTACCATAGGGGCGGTTACAGAACGTTATTATTTTATGCAAACGATACAAAAGGTATTCGATTTTGACAAAAGAAGTGGATTCCCTACTATCGGTGTGGTGTATGACAAGCAAGAAAATGCAGTATTCGATGCTATTGTGCGTAATGGTGACTTTGCTAAACTGCAAGGTGTAGATTTGGTATCCCATCCGATGAATAATGATGAAATAGCTGCTTTCCAGACCTTGGCAGCCAATCAATTGGTGGAAACTTATGAAAATAATGAGCTGAAAGGGAGAGCTAAAGAAATTGCTGCAGGATTGAATGAGGAGTCAAATCCCGTTGTCTTATTATATAAATATAAGAGTGTTGACTGAATTTTCATAATTGGTAAGAGCGGTTCATTAAAGATATGAAGCAGATATTCCCATATTATCGTCAGCTTGATGCTATGGATTGTGGACCTACTTGCCTACGTATGATAGCCAAATATTACGGAAAGAGTTATTCTTTGCAGACTTTGCGTGCCCGTTCTTTTATTTCTCACAATGGCGTTTCCATGTTAGGCATCAGCGATGCTGCTGAGTCTATTGGTTTCAGAACGTCCGGAGTTCGTGTCTCTTTTGAACAATTGGCGGAAGATGTTCCTCTGCCTTGCATTTTGCATTGGAATCAGAGTCATTTTGTGGTTTGCTATGATGTTAAGAAAAAGAAAGGGCAATACACGTTTAGGATAGCAGACCCTGCAACTCAGTTGGTTACGTATAATGAACTGGAATTGAAGCGATGCTGGTTAGCTACCAAATCGGACGGAGAAGAGAAGGGGACTGCGCTTGCACTGGAACCCACTCCTGACTTTTATAATGGTGAGGGAGAACCGGAACTGAAAGAAAGAGGGTTGCGTTTTTTCTTCCGTTATCTGACTCCCTATAGGAAAGAGTTGTTTCAGCTGATATTGGGCATGTTGGTGGTGAGCTTACTTCAGCTTATCCTACCTTTTCTTACGCAAGCCTTGGTGGATGTGGGTATCAGTGACGGAAATTTGAGCTTTATTACCTTAGTGCTGGTTGCGCAGATTATAATCTCGGTATCACAACTATCGGTAGAGTTTATCCGTAGCTGGATATTGTTGCATGTGAATACGCGTATATCCATCTCCCTTATTTCGGACTTTTTGGCAAAGTTGATGAAGTTGCCGCTTCATTTTTTTGATACGAAGATGGTGGGAGACATTATACAGCGCATTGGTGACCATGACCGTATAAAGAATTTTCTGACAGGTTCTTCTATTAGTACGCTCTTTTCCTTTGTCAGTTTTTTCATCTTTGCTATTGTACTTGCTTACTACAATTTGGTGGTATTGGGAATCTTTCTTTTAGGTAACAGCTTGTATATTGCCTGGATACTTGCTTTTATGAAATATCGCCGTGAATTGGATATCCGTCGGTTTGCACAAGCAGCCGGAGAGCAGAGTAACCTTGTGCAGATGGTGACCGCTATGCAGGAAATAAAGTTGAATAACTGCGAGACACAGAAGCGCTGGCAGTGGGAGCGTATTCAGGTGAAACTATTTAAAATCAGCGTAAAAGGGTTGACGCTAGGGCAGGTACAGCAAGTAGGTTCTGTGTTTTTCAATCAGACCACGAATATTATAATCTCGTTTATTGCGGCAAAGGCGGTGGTGGAAGGGGAGATGACACTGGGTATGATGATGTCTCTGACTTATATCATCGGTCAGCTCAGTGCGCCGGTCTCTTCTTTTATAGGATTTGCGCAGCAGTTTCAGGACGCCAAGATAAGTCTGGAACGGCTGAATGAGGTACATGGGAAGCCGGACGAGGAGCAGGATATTGCTTCAAAATTGTCTGTTTTGCCTAAGAAGCGGGAGCTGAGAATGGAAAATGTGTGCTTCAGTTACGATGGAGCGGATAGAGACTATGTGCTGGATAATGTCTCTTTGGTGATTCCCGAACATAAAGTGACAGCTATTGTAGGTGCGAGCGGGAGTGGAAAGACTACTCTGGTGAAACTGATGCTTGGTTTCTATTCGCCCAATAAGGGGGCTGTGAAGGTGGGTGATGCTTCGTTGGAGAACATAAATCCTCATTTGTGGCGTGCCAAGACGGGAGCCGTGATGCAGGACGGCTTTATCTTTTCGGAAACCATTGCGCAGAATATTGCTGTGGGAGAGGAGCAGATTGATGTGGAGCGGCTGCGCCATGCCGTGGCGGTAGCCAATATCCGTGATTTCATAGACTCGCTTCCATTGGGGTATAACACCAAAATCGGTATGGAGGGAAACGGTATCAGTCAGGGGCAGAAACAACGTTTGCTGATAGCGCGTGCCGTGTATAAAAATCCGGAATTTCTTTTCTTCGACGAAGCCACCAATGCCTTGGATGCGAATAATGAAAAGGAGATTATGGAACATCTGCATGAATTCTATAAAGGGAAAACCGTAGTGGTAGTGGCGCATAGGCTCAGTACGGTGAAGGATGCCGACAAGATTGTGGTGCTGGATAGGGGATGCATTGCGGAGGAAGGTACCCATCGGGAACTGACGGAGCGGAAAGGAATGTATTATCGGCTGGTTAAGAATCAGCTGGAATTGGGTAGCTAATGAATGGAGGAAGAGAATATATATAAGGATATAGAACTTCGCAGTGAAGAAGTGCAGGAGGTGATGAACCACATTTCTCCTTGGGTGGTGAGGTGTGGGATTACTGTCTTGGCAGTGATTCTGTTGATGGTACTGGTTGGTTGTTGGATATTCAGGTATCCGGACACCTTGGCGGCAGAGGTGACTCTGGCCACGGAGGAACCTCCCGCCTTTGTGCTGTCACATGCTACTGGGAAACTCGATACGCTTTATGTGAAGAACGGGAGTTCGGTGGAGGCAGATACGGATTTGGGTGTGATTGGTAATGCGGCATGTTCTGAAGATGTACGTCTCCTTAAGAAATGGATGAAGGCATGGGAAACGCAGGATTATGATTGGCAGAAAGGAGTGGAGCTTTTTATCGGTAGGCGCTGGCAGTTGGGGGAACTGCAATCGGCTTTTGCAGCTTTCATTACTTCACTTACAGAATATGCACGTTTTATGGAGTTGGACTATTACGCTCGGAAACTTCGTTTTCAGGAAAAACAACTGGGTGGACAACGCTCCTATCTTCGGTTGGCAGAGCGGGAGTATGAGTTGATTGATAAGGATATAAAGCTTGCCGAAAGTATGTATACCCGTGATTCTATTCTATATGTGCGTAAGGCTATGATTGCTGCGGAATTTGAGGAGTCTGGAAGCAGATATTTGCAAAGTTTGCGTTCTAAAGAAGAGGTACGTATGAGTTTGCTTCAGGCAGAAATGCAGTTGGTGCAACATGAGGAGAATATGTTGGATATACGTAAGCAAGCATACGATGAGGAACAGAGTCGTCGGACTGATTTAAAGAATGCCATAGGGCAGTTAGCCGCGCAATTGAGTGCATGGGAGCACTCTTATTTATTGAAAAGTCCGGTCAGGGGGAAGGTTACTTTTATGACGGTTTGGAGTCGTAACCAGAATGTGAAAGCCGGTGAGACGGTTTTCACGATTCAGCCATCCGACAGTTCAAGGGTGTTAGGTAAGGCTCTACTTCCTTTGCAGGGTTCGGGTAAGGTACATGTGGGACAGCGGGTGCATATACGTCTGAATAATTATCCCGACCAGGAGTTTGGCTATGTAAAAGGGCAGGTTGCAAGTATCTCTCCTGCTCCAACGGAAGAGGGAATGTATATAGTAGAAATAACTTTGCCTGACGGCATGCAGACCAACTACGGCAAACAGCTGCCTGTTTCGCGTGAGTTGAAAGGTACGGCAGACATTATCCTTGCTGACAAGAATGTATTGGAAAGGTTGTTGGCTCCGTTGAGGAAAGTGGTGGAATATGAAAAATAGTTCTATGTAAATTTCGTAATTCATTTGTTTTTAGTATGTTTGTGCTATTCGTATATATAGTATGAAATACTAAGGAAGAGAATGTTCTTAATGAAAGTATGAAAAGAAGAGTTAAAGCATTGACTGTTGTTTTGGCAATATGTCTTATAACTGTTTTTATTCGATGTCAGTCGAATGAAACTCCTATTCAGCAACTTATAGTTGTTGTGAATGGGGATTCTATTGAGATGGTTTTTGTGAAAGGAGGTACATTTATGATGGGATGTACAGATGAGCAGGGATGTGACTGTGAGGATAACGAGAAACCAGCACGTAAGGAGTCGGTATCTGATTTTTACATAGGAAAATATGAAGTTACTCAAAGGCTGTGGAGGGCGGTTATGGATACTGATTCCATTTTGCCGTTTAATGGGGGATGCGAAGATTGCCCGATGGAAAATGTAAGCTGGAAAAATGCGCAGGAGTTTATCGGTAGATTAAATGCTATGACCGGTAAAACATTTCGTCTTCCGACTGAGGCCGAATGGGAATACGCAGCGCGTGGTGGACACAAAAGTAAGCACTATAAATACAGTGGCAGCAATCAGGTAAGTGAGGTGGCTTGGTATGTTGAGAATTCCTCTGGCGGACAATATGGAGAAGCTGGAACTACCCGTCCGGTAGGTCTGAAAAAAAGCAATGAATTGGGATTGTATGATATGAGTGGCAATGTTTGGGAGTGGTGTGGTGATTTGTACACTAAAGAATACAAGCAAGGTGGTAAGTCTATCCATCCGGGATGGCCTTTTGAGGGTACTTATCTTTTTTTCCGCCGAATATTGCGAGGTGGAAGTTGGGGAGGAACAGCAAAGGGGTGTCGGGTGTCGTACATTGATTACGACATTGAGAATTATAGTGACGAGTATGGAGGTTTTCGCCTTGTGATGGAGCCGGAATCGATTAAATAATGTAATTAATGATGATAAGTGATATTTTACTACTTTCAGAGTAATGAATAGAAATGGTATGAGATATATGTGGAAATTCTTTTTATTATTGATGTTGGTTGTAACTTCGTGTTCCGAAAAGCAGATTGATGGCAATGTAATTAATGTTGCGGAAGCAATGAGTAGATTGTCAGAAGGACAATCTGTACAAAATTTGTTTTCCAGCATAAGTTATATTCCTTTGGAGACTAATGAGCAGGCTATTATAGGAAAATATCCGGAGTGCATAATTATGGATAGTGCGATATTGGTATCTTCTGTTCATCAGAATCTGAAGCTTTTTGACCGTACTAACGGGAAGTATATTCGGGATATTGGACATGTAGGTACTGATCCGGAAGGATATGCAAAGGATTCATGGGGAAAAGTGAGCTTTTGGGCTGATGCGGTTCGGAGAACCGTTTATCTATTGGGATGGAATAATGATTTCCTACTATATGGATTTGATGGGAAATATAAGGATAGAATTCGATTGCAAGATACAGTCAATTGTATTCTGTCCCAAAATTACTATTTGATGGATGCGGACAGAATTTGGGGACATAATAAAATGAAACTCTCTCCGGAGACGCCATCAGTCTTTTATATGGATAGAAATACGATGTCATTGACCGGTATTGCTACATGGAATTCAGCCCTGCTTCCCATGGATGAGGTTTTGTCGGTTTCAAATTTGTTGGGGGGCAATGTTGCTTATGGAGGTGACTTGGCAATGGCAGAATTTGTTGGTGACCGGAAATATTATACGGCAATCAATAGCCCTTCGTTATGGAAATCTAAGGATGCCATCCGAGTGAAACAAGCTTTTAATGATACTATCTATACTATTTCAGAGCAGGGACTTACTCCATATCTGGTTTTTGAACTGGGTGAGTGGCACTGGAGTGAGCAGCAGCAATTGGATGTAGAAGGATGTGATAAGAAAATAGCCATAGACTATATTCTGGAGAATGCAGAGTACATCTATTTCCATTTTCATACAAGCTTATATTTAGAAGAAAGTCAGTCATATTGTGGATTTTACCATAAGGAAAAGAAAACTGTTGTTTGCCAAAAGGGTGATAGCTTATTTGATAAAATGAATAATCAGCATATCCAAATCAGGGGAGTCACTTCGGATGGACATTTTTTTGCTTTGTTACAACCGGATGAACTCAGTGATGATAATCAACGGAGAATGGGAGTAGAAGAGGAAGGTAACCCTATTATGGTCATGCTTTATTAAGTACTTATTCCGTCGTCTTCCCCCTTGCATCCAAATACCCTCTTTTAAACATATCCACGAACAGAAAGAATAGTGACAAGAGCAGTGGCCCGAAGATGACACCCATGAATCCGAAAAGGGACAAGCCGATTACAACTCCGAAGACAGTGATAAGCGGATGAATGTCTGCCATTTTCTTCTGGATGATGAAGCGTATCAGGTTGTCGAGCTGTGAAATGACTGCACCGCCATAGATGGCCAGGCCGATAGCTTGAACCCAGTTGCCTATCAATGCCATGTAGACAGCTATCGGAAACCATACCAGCGCTGTTCCTACCATTGGGATGATGCTGGCGAAGCAGGTCAGGAAACCGGCGAACAAGATGTTGGGAGCACCGAAGATCCAGTAGCCTATCATGGCTACTCCTCCTTGTATGACGGCGAGTAAGGGGATGCCGATGGCATTGGAGCGGACAATCATGTTGATTTCGTGGATGACGTTTTGTGTATTGTCATCGTTGAACGGCAGTAGGTCGTTGACGTACTGTTCCATCTTTTTGCCCCCTATCAGCATGAAGTAGAGTACAAAGACCAGTACGAAGATGTTGACGGCAAAACTGCTGATACCTCCCATGATGGCTTGCCCGATGCGGGGAAGAATTGAAATGACGTATGCCACCGTGTCTTTCCCCAAGATATAGTAGCCGGTTTTGGCTTTAATGATGTTGGCCGCTTCTTCGAAAGGAGCTATAATGGCTTGCGGGTCCAGATTGATGTTTTGAAGATTGACCACAGCCAGCCATACCACCAGCCCAAGCGGAACCAGAAAGCAGAGAATT
>OAUS01001053.1_pt1 | contig 15766 bp, 9 predicted proteins | sample 1516801 | NCBI WGS metagenome assembly OAUS01 (sample SAMEA2580001, study PRJEB22360) | human gut metagenome | biome: human gut; feature: human-associated habitat; material: faeces | place: Denmark | collected 2008/2010
CTTAAGAACAACGGCATCAAGGCGAAAATGTTGGTACGTGACAAACAAACAGACCAAATCAGCGTCGTCGGACTAAAGGGCAGTTGGCTGCACGTATGGAAATTTATGTGGGAACGCATCGTCATCTGGAAAGCCAACCGTTTCAAGAAGAATGATCTCTTCGCCGTAGATATCGCCAATACCGGTACGGACATCACTTCGCTTCCCGAATTTCAGCAGGCAGATGTCATCCATCTGCACTGGATCAACCAAGGGATGCTGTCGCTCAACACCATCCGCAAGATTCTGACTTCCGGCAAACCTGTAGTATGGACCATGCACGATATGTGGCCCTGCACCGGCATCTGCCATTATGCACGCGAATGCAAGAGTTACGAACAGGAATGCCATCACTGCCCTTACATCTACGGAGGAGGAGGCAAGAAGGACTTATCCACCCGAATCTTCCGGAAGAAAAAAGAGATTTATAGTCAGGCATCCATCACGTTTGTAGGCTGTAGCCGATGGCTGGCGGAGAAGGCCAAAGTCAGCGGGTTGCTCACCGGACAAACGGTTATCAGTATCCCGAACGCCATCAACACGAACCTGTTCAAGCCTCACAATAAGCAGGAAGCCCGCAGAAAATGCAGGCTGCCGCAGGAAGGGAAGCTCATTCTTTTCGGTTCTGTCAAGATCACAGACAAGCGAAAGGGCATCGACTATCTGATTGAAGCCTGCAAACTGCTGGCAGAGAAACATCCGGAATGGAAAGAATCATTGGGTGTGGTTGTTTTCGGCAACCAGTCACAGCAGTTGCAAGACCTGATTCCTTTCCGCGTCTATCCGCTTCCTTATATTAAGAATGAGCATGAGTTGGTGGATATATACAATGCCGTAGACCTCTTCGTCATCCCTTCTCTCGAAGAGAATCTGCCGAATATGGTGATGGAAGCGATGTCCTGCGGTGTGCCCTGCGTCGGTTTCAACACCGGAGGCATACCGGAAATGATCGATCATCTGCACAACGGATACGTAGCTCAGCGCAAGTCTTCCGAAGATCTGGCCAACGGCATCCATTGGGTACTGACGGAACCCGAATATGCGGAACTCTCCGCACAAGCCTGCCGCAAGGCCATAGGCAACTATTCGGAAAGTATCATAGCGAAGAAGTACACGGACGTTTACAACAAAATAACAGGGAAATATGCATAGTGTCCATCCTACTCCCAAGTTCTCGATTATCACGGTGACCTACAATGCCGAGAAAGTACTGGAAGATACCATCCAAAGTGTTATCTCGCAGACTTATCACCACGTAGAATACATCATCGTGGACGGGGCCTCTAAAGACGGAACTCTCTCTATCATCGACAGATACCGTTCACGGATAACTACCGTCGTCAGCGAACCGGACAAAGGATTGTACGATGCCATGAACAAGGCGATTTCCCTTGCCAGCGGCGACTATCTCTGTTTTCTGAATGCAGGCGACTGCTTTCACGAAGACGATACTTTGCAGCAAATGGTGCACAGCATTCATGGGAGTGTTCTCCCCGATGTCATCTACGGGGAAACTGCAATTGTTGACAAAGACAGGCACTTTCTGCACATGCGCCGCCTTTCAGCACCCGAAAAGCTGGACTGGAAGAGTTTCAAACAGGGAATGTTAGTCTGCCACCAGGCTTTCTTTGCCAGACATACGCTGGTGGAACCTTATGACTTAAGCTACCGGTACTCCGCTGATTTCGACTGGTGCATCCGCATCATGAAAAAGGCGCGTACCCTGCACAATACGCACCTGACAATCATCGACTATCTGGATGAAGGAATGACTACGCAGAACCGGAAGGCTTCTCTTAAGGAACGGTTCCGCATTATGGCAAAACATTATGGATGGATAAGCACCGCAGCACATCACGCTTGGTTTGTACTGCGGTTGATTATCAAGCCGGGACAATAAACAGTGTATTTCAGACTGACTGACCCAGCCAGTCTGAAACTATAAAATATAGAATTATATCTAATTCACCTCATAAAGCATTACCTGATCCAGTATCACTCCCTCATCCAATGCCTTAATAACCAGTTGATGTGATTTCTTATCCGAAACGGGAAGTACAATTTTCCGGATTGCCTGATTACGAAGCACGTTCTCTTTCCATTCCTCGCTGCGCCCCTTCGTTTCGTACGCTATCAGTTCAGGCTCGGCACCATCCAGAGAAACCGAGAAACGCAACTTATCGCCATGCACCGGATGATTGGGAAGTAACCGGATATCCACCTCTACCGAGTCCGTTTTCAGATTGCCAAAGGAGAAAGTCAGCGCATCGCCTTTTCTTATCTCTGCGGCTTTGCCTTCATATCCCAAACCTTCGCAGACAATAGCGTTTCCCTTCTTTGCCTCCGCCCCATTCCATTGACAGACTGCTTTACGGTCTGCTGTCATCGGAGCAGTAGCCGCCTTTCTTTCCACACGGTTGAATACAGGGAGCTTGCGGGGTTTGAAGTCCATCATACGATTCCATTTTCCATTCTCCAATGAGTTATAGTGTTGAGTCAGTGCAGCAATGCTGTCGTAAGCGGCATCACTCTTTTCCCAGTCTGCCTTATCGTGGCGTGCCAATTGGGCGTATAACAGTTTGCGATTCATTTGTGCCGCAGCCTGTACGGGATATTTCACCAGTTCGAAGTAAGCGCTCTGTCTGTCGGCGGGTACTTTAGAAGCAGCTTTCTCTACCGTTTCCGAAAGTTGGCTGTAAGCATTCAGACGTTCGTTTATCTCCCTTTCGCTCCACGGCAGATCTTTCACTACCCGATAGACCGGATTCTTTTCTTCCTCCCGTGTATTTCCCATAAATTCGGGTTTGCGGACATGTGCCAAGCGATAATGTTCCTGCATAACGGGAAGGACGGCCTTTGCACAGGAAGTTCCCAGTTCCCGTTCCAGCCAATGTTTCAGATGTGCGGTCACTCCTTCGGAAGATACCTTATCCAGATTCCATGCCATATCCATGAACAGCTCAATCTGATACTCGGCAGGTTTGATGTCGCCGACGTTCAGTATCCACATTTTCTGTATTCCCTGATCGTAAGCCTGCTTCATCTGTTGATAAATGAGCGATGGACTCATGGTGCTCAACCATAAATGATCGTGCGGGCGTCCCCAGTAGGAAACATGATAATAGACTCCGTTGCCGCCTTTACGGGCACGCTCTTCGGCAGTGGGGAAATGGCGGATATAGCCGTAGTTATCATCACACCACATCAAGGTCACGTCTTCGGGTACTTGCAGCCCCGCATGATAAATATCGAGCACTTCCTTATAAGGAATAAAGACCTGCGGCACTTGTGTTACGTCTTTATTCACGTACTTTTCGAGCAAGCCGCGCTGGTCAACAAATACCCGGTCCAGGACGGCTTTCTGTTCTTCTACCGTCTTGGCTCCCTGCATCTTTCCATCGTGAACGCCACGCATACCCAGCGTGTAAAGTATCTCTTGTCCGGCAACTTCTTTCACACGATCTTCCCAAAACTGATAAACAGCCGGACTGTTATTCACGTAATCGTATGCTCCTTTTCCACGTATTCTCCATTCGCCGGCAGCACTGCACGCCATCGGTTCGCAGTGGGAAGCTCCCATAAAGATACCATACTTTTTCGCTGCTTCCCGATTGCCCTTCGTCAGAAAGAAAGGCAAGGTACACTCATGCATGGCAGGCCAGTAGGTATTGGCCCGCAAGCGAAGCAGCAATTCAAAAATACGTTCGTTGGTACGGGGTCCGATTTCTCCTTTCACGTCCGACGGTTCGTAAGTCTTGTTACTCCAAGGCATCAGTCCCCAATCTTCATCATTAATAAAGATGCCCCGATACTCCACAGAAGGGGACTGCAACTCTCTGAAACTGGAAGAAAGACGGAACGTCTCTTTCTTCTCCGGAGTCACATCCGCCCACCATTCCCAAGGGGAAACGCCCAACAGACGGGATATTTCAAGTATACCGTAGGCTGTACCGTGACTGTCGCTGCCAGCTACTACCAGCTTTCCATCTTCTGAGACGGTGAGCAGGAAAGCCTGCTTTTTGTTTTTTAATACGGAAATATCGATGCCTGCCTGCTCAATCAGCTTGCTCTGTCCGATCGTTCCTACCAGGATGTTTCCGGTGTTTGTGTCTACGTGGGCAGTTGCCGACAATACAGTCTGAAGGTCACGGGACAACAAGTCCAGCGAAGTACGTACCACCGGTGCTTCCGAACCGCTGCAAGCTATCGCAACCGGCTGACCGGACTGCAAGACAAAATCTTTTTGTTTACCTTGAGCGAACAAGGTTACTGCTACCAAAGCAAGGACGGAAAATAAGATTCTATTTTTCATAAATATTACAATTTTACAATATCAGTAATGGTCACAAAGCAATCGTCGCTGCCATAAATTCTCTTCGTTTTATCAGTCCATGTGGGGCTGATGCCCGTAACTTCAATCACCAGTGTATATTCTCCTTTTGCCAATTGGGGAGTCATAAAACGCGTTGCATGATCATTCGCCTTACTATAGAAATCGACCAGTGAAGAATATATTTTCTCCCCTTTCTTATCAAGAATATTCATACGCGCATATCCGCTATGACAGTTCGTTTCGCCCATAACAGCCACACAAGAGCCACTGAAGGGAATACTCAGCGTACTTCCTTTTACATTGGAAGATATTCTTCCTTCCTCCACTTTCCAGTCAGCTTCTTTACTGAACGTTATCTTCTTTAAATCGACGGTTTTTCCTTTGCGCAGAGGATTTACGGGTTTCAACTTATCAACGTCCCAGGAAGGCCAGTATTCCGGAATAGAAAGCTTTGTTCCATCCACCTGCATAGGCATCCACACATAGGTGGCAGCCGAAGCCTGATGCGGATAAGACCAGCGATCGCCCATAAACATAGGAATCGTATCTTCACCACACTTTAAAGGACACACAAAAGTGGTCTGTGAATTATAGGTCAGGCTTCCTTCGGGAGCAAACAAACCTTGTCTGGTCCACGGCCCTTTGACGGAAGGGGCTGTAAAGTAGAAATTATCATTCTTCTCCCAACTGGTCAGATTGGAGAACAAGAAGAAATACGTGCCGTCCTTTTTAAACATTGCCGGAGACTCTCCGTGAGAACCACCTACTCCCGATACCACTTTTTCCTCTGCCGTACGGTAGTCCTTACTCAAACGATAGACAATTCCTCCGTGCAACAGCAGATATCCGGTACCGTCCGTGTCCTGATAAGTCCCCATATCCCAGCGGCGAATAGGCTTACCTTCATACAACAGAGGTCCGTGAAGTTTATATTCACCTGCTATAGTGCTACAGGTAGCATAACCGATATGGGGATCTTTATAGTTCATATCGTCTGCATGCATATACATCACATACTCGCCGGTAGAAGGGCATTTCATGACTTTCACACGCTCGCCTACACGATCAGGGCCAAGAATTCCGCTTGACTGCATCGGCAGTACAACACGTTCGAACTTCCAGTTCACCAAATCATCAGATGAATAACAACTGAAACCCGGAAAAGCATTGCTCTTGTCCGACTTATATTCCCCGAAAAGATAATATCTGCCATTCTCTTCCACAATGCAGGCACCGTGGGCATTGACTATCTCTCCCCTGTCGTCAAACCAGGGAATTCCGTTATTTACTACTTTTTCCGTTTTCCGGGCCATGCCCGTTCCGTAAGATACCCACAAAAGGGCAAACAATAACATCCAGTATTTCATGATATTCTTCTATAAATGCTTATAAAAAGTATAAGGCACAATTAAATTACAAATTTACGATTAACTATCTATATTCCTATGGAGAATAGTACAACAAGCATGGAATATTGTACTATTTTTCTTCAAAACAACATCCCGCAGAACAGCCACGCACTTTCCATCTCCGTCGTGCATATCATGCAGCATCTTTCATCATTGAAAAGAATAAGAATATTTAATGCACAAAATAAGGAGAAGAACGCAATGAGACGGGAGGTAAATCGGGCAGATATAGGGGGTAAATCGGGCAATAAAGTAAAAGATTGTCATGTTACGATAATTCGCAGTCTGCTAAGTCAAATAAAAGAAAACTCTCTACGGGTTCTTCTGACATATAGAAAACTTTTTACCATCAATACTAAAATCGCAGTTGAGTTTATAATAAATAGTTGCATCGTTTATTATAAACGGTCTCCCCATTTATTATAAACTCCAATACACCTTTTAAGCACGTATTTCTTGATTTTATGCAACAAAAAAGGCTGCAAACCGTATAAAAGGTTGCAGCCTCAAGCTTATCACCGGTTCACATAGATGCTGATTTGCATATGATCCCCTTTGTATTTTGTTATAATGTTACACTATTTTTTTCGGTTCGGTTAAGATGATTGATAAGGTGCATTTCGTTTCATTTTTTAATGGGTTGTTACTTTATTGCCTGTATGACTCCTGCAAATATACAACAAAAAAATGCCTTTGTCAAGTCCTGCGGATATTTGAATAATTAAAAAGCGACAGGCAGTGCAAGTAACTGATACATCAAAGTGCGTGCCATACGCTCCTGCCCTTTGGTGCCGGGATGCAAACGGTCATAGCCGGCATCATAGAAATAAATAAGCTGTTCTTCAACCATCGGATTCATACCTGTCACTGCATTAAAGTCTATGACAGGTATTCCCCATATATTTCCTGCCTCCTTAATAGCCTGCACATAAGCATCTATATATTCTCCGCAACCATTCTGATAGCTTTCATCCGGCTGGACATTCTTATCGCCGAAGTTAGCCAACGAACGATGCAAAGGAGTCAGCAGAACGATCTGCTTATCCGGGAAAAGTTTCTTCAGTTGAGTGATTCCTATATTAATACAACCTCTATAAGTGTCTTGAGTCATGACAGGCGTACGCTTTTTCCGCGCCACCATCTTCTTCATCTCACCGTGAGCAGACAGCACTTGCTCTTCTTGTTCCGTAAACCACTCACCGATAGGCACACTACTATTATAATCGTTTGTCCCCATAAAAACCAGAATAGCATCGACTTCTCCGCCATGTTCTTTCTTCAGCTTTTCCGCCTGACGGGGTACATCATCCCACTGCCTTCCACTAATGCCGTAAACAAAAGGAGTGATCCCCAGCCATTCTTTCAGAAAGTCCCAGTACTTCTTTATATTATCACCGTAGCAATTCGGGTCTGTGATGGAATCTCCGATGTATCCTACTTTCTTGCCTTGCCAGGGATGCTGAATACAACCTTGTTTATTTTCAGAAAAGTCATTTGTTACAGATGCTTGCTCTTGTCCATACGCCAAACAAGAGGAGAGAAACAAAACTGTGCATATGATCAGAAACCTGTTTTTCATTGTTTTATTCTATTAATAATGAGGTACTCGTATTCAAGTATGGAAATGCAGCCTCAAAAATAGACAGTTTAAGCGAAAGTAGCAAGAATAAAAACAAGAAGATAAAGATAGTACCTTCTTCCCCCGTTTGCAGGGCAACTATAATCTGATTGCAGGACATATATAGCCAATGTGCAGGGTAACTATCTCCTGCACGTTGGACATATATGTCCTGCACGCTGGGCATATATGCCCTATAAATACTTCATATATCTAATACACAGACTTATTTTGTGTACATCTTCAATCGGATATATCCTTCCTTCGACTGATTTTTCAATGCAATCCCGATACGTGTATATGCCGGAGAGTTCACTTCAATCGTTTCGGAAGTAAACGCCACTTTACCGGATGCCTCAATAGCTACAATCATCTGTTCGGAATCAGTAGCCAGCAGAAGATGTGTATCGTCCAGGATTTTCCAGTCGGCTCGTGTCGTTATGGCTGTTTCGAATCGGATCGGTGTTTTCGCTGTAAATTCATCGCCAACTGTAAAGTTGCCTTCACCCTGGCGGTCGTAAACGAAAGTACGAATGAGCTTATCCAAATTGGGGGTGGAATAGGCAGAGGTATAGTCAATACTGAATACATCTTTTTCGTTCGTAAATTCTTTCTGTAGCACAACACCTTTCGCTTTCCCGCCCGAGGACTGTGTTCGTCCGTCTACTACAGGAACCGGATGGCCGAATGATCCTTTTATCTTATATTTCTGAGGAGCGTCTCCGTTAAAATAATCTCCGGGATAGGAGTTCGGACCGCCCTGATCGCCAACCATCGTTTCACTTCCCAAAGCTACGGCATAAGAACCGACATCATTGTGATTATGATTCTCCGCATTGGTTCCGCCCTTAGCGGATATGGCCAGACGACAGGAAGTTTCACCGGCAGGACGAGCAATCAAAATACCTGCCTGCTCATAATAAGCACGCAAAGCATCCGACTCTTCCTGTAATACCTGACGGATTCCGTCTGTCATTCCAACCTTTGCAACCCGGCTTGTGAAAAGTTCGAGAAGGTGAAGGGACAAGTTGTTTCCTTTGGGTAAAACAGGCTGTTCTTCTGCAGAAGTAACACCCAGCGCCCGGTCGCAGTAACTGAGAATAAACCTGTCCGGTGACAAACCGATGCGACAATCCGAATAGGCGGGGCACACTCCTTCATTCATCTGTATCTTCTTCCCATACCGGGCGATACGGACAAACTTGGGAGTCTGAAAGAAGTCCATCTTTCCCTGCGTTGCCCGGTATACTTCTTCACGCAACAGAATGTAGGCACGGAAACCATAATTATAATAACCTACACCTTCACTACAGTAGCCGTCGTCAGCGTACCCCTTCATTCCATACACGTTATACTTTTCGGCTGCCGCAACAAAGTAAGCACGTTCCTCCTTATCGGGCAACAAGGCAAGAGCCGCACCGGTAACACCCGCCAGACACACAGAGTTCCAGTTATTGGTAGCGGTGAACCACCAAAATGGTTTTGTCTCTTCCAGACAACGGTAGACCGGACGGAAAACCTTCTCACGGAAAGCACACTGCACCCGTGCCCTTACCTCCGGCGACAGACGATCGTCCAGCATGGTAACACACTGAGCAATACCGTTTCCGGCAGTAGCAACCACCAAGTCTACATAATAATCCGTTCCTTTATAATTCTTCAGACCGCGGTCGTGGGCAGGAATAGACCAAGGCTTCTGACTGCAAAGAGCCACCAGAGCTTTTTCGATGGCAGGGACATAACGCCTCTTATTTTCAAGGCATTCAGCCAAAGTCAGCCTGTACAGATATTGATAACGGGCATTCATCATATTCTCTCCGGGCAAACGAACGTTCGTCTTATTCAAATGCAGGTACAGTGAATCGACAAAAGGGGGCATCCCCTGCTTTAACAAAGCAGGAGCTTCCTTTTCCAGAAGTTGTTTAGCGTCGTCACTCTCTTTTATCTTATTCCAGAAAGTTCGGTCTTTATAAGACCTTCCTATCCCCTGCGGTCGATCGGGAAGCATAGCTGCAATTTCCTGAATACGGTTCTGCGGGATAGTAGCATTCTGTTTCGGAGCGTCTTCTGCCATACGATACATTTCCGTTCCGGCAAGCAGGAAAGCACCCGGTCCGTATACTTCTGTCATATTGCGGGTCACTTTCTTTGGGTCGGCACCGATAGGTTGTACATATCCTAGTTTACCGTCTTCTTCTACCGCAGAAAGCAGTGCTTTCCATCCTTTCTCTACTACAGGCAGGAACTTTTCCTTTGGTAAAAGTCCCTCGTTCAGTCCATAGGCAAGGGCATATACGAAGAAACCGCTACAGCTTGTTTCTGGTGATGGATAAGCGTCCGGATCGAGCAGACTTGCACGCCAGAACCCGTCGTAACTTTGTAAATTAGCGATGCGGTAACAGAGTTTCTGAAACAGTTCCTGATAGAACGGACGATATTTGCTCTTGGCAGGCAGTTCACGTAGCATTTCTACCAGTCCGCCAAGCACCCAGCCATTGCCCCGTCCCCAAAAGACTTTGGCACCATTACTCTCTTTCATATCAAAATAACGGTGGTCACGGTAGAAGAGATTTTCTTCTTTATCGAACAGGAACTCGTAAGTCGCTTTGTACTCTTTATCCATAAAGCGAATGAATTTCTTATCACCAGTGATATTATAGAGTTTCAGATAAACGGGGGATGCCATGAAAAGAGCATCACACCAAGTCCAGTGTTCTAATGTCGTGGCATCTCCGTAAGTCAACTGAAACGAACCCGAAGGAGGATTGGCGACCACCCACTCCGTACGCGCCAGAGTAGGAACAATCATGTCCTTTTGCTTGTACTTTTCGTACAGATACAGATAGGTTTGAGCAATACAAATATCATCTGCATGATACATCCGTTTATCTACCTGCCAATAGTTACGACTTCCCAGGCGGGTCAGCCATTTATAATAGAAGTCATCCTGATCGTCCTTCTCGGCGATCTCTGCCCAATAAGCAAGTCCCAGGAAAAAGGTGGCATTCACCCAGTTGAGATCACCATAAACAGCTCTGTTGTAATGACCGATCTGCCAATCGGCTACCCTACGCATCGATTGCTTCACTTCGAGTTTAGTAAACGATTGTGCATGTGTCGTGCATAAATAAGCTATGCTTAGAAAAAGAATCAAAAGTAATTTCTTCATAATATATTTTTTAATTTATATGCTTTGGATGCACCGGCATAGATACCGGTATTTCTAAAATCACATAAAACAGTCTTTCGCTCGCTGGATATTTCAGGAATCAGCAATTCAACTTTAATACAAGATTGTGTCTGCCCAGGATCAGCAATATGCAGTTCGGCATTACCACTGTGTCCATCCTTAATCATCAATGCACAGGCTTTATCCACACTTACAGAAAGCTCTCCGTTACGGAATGTACCCTCTTTATAAAATACCATTTGCCATATTCCCAATTTCGTATGCCTCACTATCTGCATAGAATCCGTATTCGCCAGAATTTCGACGGGACTCTTCCTGTAGTTATTCATCTTGCGGGCAGAATGAATCCCAGGCACCACGATATAGGCATAGGTAGCATTCCGGGGATTACAACCATGATTAAATCCCAAAGTAAAGACCTCTTGCTGCTGCTCATTTTTAGATTCAGTATGATTAATGCTGTACCACGATCCCGTCTGTATCTTCTTGCTCAAAAAGAGATTTCCGCCGGCGGGAAAGACATAACCAATTCCATTGTGCAATACCCATTCGGGAGAATCATAGACGAAATCTCCTTCTTTCACCATCGACTGCTTCTTACTTTGTGACAATATGACCTCCTTTTTCGAAAGCAGACATTGATTGACAGTAGTACATACCGGTACACCGGCTGTCGAATTAACCCCCGCTCCCAAACAAATGATTTCATCATCGAAAAAGAACCAGGACTTTTTAGCTGCGGTATTTATATCAGCATAGGTATCAAGATATGAATAAACAGATACGCCATAAAGACTATCAGAGACTCCTCCTGCAAATACGGAAGTTCCCTTCGTTTGCCAATCAATTACAGTTCGTGGAATGGTATCCAGTTGAGGAGCAGTCACTCCAGGAATACGATTCCAGTTCCATACCGGAAAGATGCGGGCGTACTTGTCCCCTTCGGTCACGATGTTTGTACATCCGTCGGACATAAAATAGGTTTTCAGATTTTCACCATTCCCATATTCGCATCGCATGGTACGATTGGAAACCATACGAACGTCAAATGTATAGTGGGGACGGACATGAAGAGCATAGTCTCCTCTGAAATAATGAGTGTGTAACGGCTTTATTCCATAGTTGGCGGACTTCTTGCCTTCCAATCTGGCTATAATCGCATTGTATTCATCAATATGTGCCGGGGCGAGCTCCAGCATTCGTTTGGCAAACAAGGCGGCATGACTCTTTTGGGTAGCATTATTACGGCTCACTCCTCTTCCCAATACATCGAAAAGCATGTATTGTCCACGTATAACCTGATAATAAGTGCCGCACATAAAATGCCTCAGAAATTGTATTCTCTCATCATCCAATGCATATTTCGTTCCTTTAGTATATAGAGCTACCTGTGTTACTCCTTTCAGTATTTCGTCTCCATAACCACCGATATAAAGCTGCACGCCATGCTGAAAATAGCTGTTGTCATGCTGAAATCCTTCTTTCACAGTATATGATAGAGGACTATAAACATTCTCAACAGCCGTTTTCAAGTCAACATCATTCTTCTGAAGGCAAGCTCTATAAATCCAATGTAAAGCAATATCCGTCCGGTTGGCTCCAGTCCATCTGGCAGGATGTCCGCCGTCCTTCCGCATACGTTGCAAGACCTTTGTCTCCAATACTTCCGGAATCTGCCTTTTACCAACACGCATCTGAATAAGCAGAATACCGAGTTTCTGCGGCTCGGCAATCTGATTATACCACCAGTTATTACAATGTGGATTACGATGATGCCAATACTCCAAGCCCTTTACTATCTTATGATACAAATCTTCATTCTGATAATAGGAATTCTTTGGATGAGTATAAGCAAATACAAAGTCATACAACCGATCCACATGAATAAGTGGCATCCAGTTAGTACGATCCCGGCGGGCATAATCTATATCTATAAAACATCCTTGGACGTCATCATACAGTTCCAGAGCTTTATCAATATTCGGATTTTCTGCAACCCCATCCCGAATCTTCTTCATTAGAATATCAAAATCATCATTCTGCAAGCCAGACGTACAAATAGAGGGACAAGGTAAAACCAAATCCCAAGGACTCCATGCCAGCAATAATAGAATTATGATTTTATAATGTATCATTTTCATATATGCATGTTTATCATTTGGAGAATAAGGGGGTATGTCAAAAGTAACTAAATTCCCTTCTTGAAGGAGGAGAGCTTAGTTACTTTTGACACACCTTCTCATCCTTAAAATACAATCAGGCCGACCACTCAGGCTACTTCGTATATTTAACAGGTTTCGACCAGATTTTATCCAATACGTTTTCCTGCGGAGCATACAAGGTTTCCATTATAAAAGAATCGCCTGTAAAATCTTCTAAAACGTCCTGTCCTTCCTTATTATAATAAGAAATTTTTGTTGTTTCTTCTCCTCCCTTGTTCCAAGTTAGCCTGGATGCCACTAATGTGCTGTCCAGCAACATGGAATATTTGATGACCAGATTACCACTCTGCATACTCTTAGAAACAATGGAACGATTTAACAGATAGCTCTGGTACTGTGTCCCATAAATGGTTCCTGTAAAGTCTGTAGCCAATGATTTATTCAACTCATCATCTTCCAGCCAGGCGGAAAAAATGATAGACCCCTCCCGCATATTCTCTAAAAGAATATCCGTCCTCTTATTTTTGGCCAACTCATATCTGACAGTATCACTTTGATTCAATGCAAGAGCAATCTTTGTAGATCTCCCGTCTTTCACTATCGGAAATGAAATCAACACTCTTTCCCACCCATTACGCACGGTTATTGAATCTTTCGATAATCGTGTAAGATACATGATTGGACCATCCTTAACAAAGTCCTTATAAGTCGCATCCATTGACTCGCAAGATATAATGGAACAAAATATCAAGATGCTGACTGATATAAATATAAATTTCTTCATAATATTTGTCTTTTATATAGCGATTACTGTATTATTTTATCCTCCGGTGTTCCAAAGAAAGTAAGTTCTGCCACATTGATACGAGATGTTCCTACATTATAATTCTTGATACAAACAAACGTCACATATCTATATGCATCCAGATCTACGGAAAATTCGAGTTCATTGCCGTCTCTTGCCAGTTCCTTATCAGCATCAGTTAACGGGACAATAGCCGCCGGAATAACAGAACCGTCGGCTCTGGGCAATACTCCTTGATATAACCGTACCCATCCTTCATCATTTTCCGGATCAAACTTGGTTACATTATTATCATTTCGTCCCCAAATTTCTATTTCTTTCGGATACAGACCGTCAAATATAGATGAATAATCAGTTCCATTTCTTCTTCCATAGACAATCATACGGCTGAGCTTAAACTTCTTCCCTAAGTCCAGTGTCACCGAACTCGGCTTGGTAAAATCATATCCCGCCGTTGTGAGGGTCATAAAAGTATTATTGCTTCCAATAATTCCGTCATACAGATTCTTTGGGGTATTAGCATTCGGTGCCAGATAACCTTTGTATTCGCCAATGGCCAAGTATCCCATTTTTTTCTTATCTACTTCCTCTTCATAATATGGAGTCAGAGATATCTCCTTACTTTCAGAAAGATGTCCCCACCTATCCTTCACCACCACACTAAATTCTGAAGGAACGGCTTCCATACCACGTATGGGCTCATTAATCTCTTGCTTTTTGGTATATAAAGCTCCGGCTTCCGTCCATTTTCCAGTAGCATCCTTCCGGTACACATAAAAAGTAAGAGTCTCATTGCTGGTGTTGGATGTCTTTATCCGGATACCGGCAAAATCCGGTTTTATTTCCATCTCCTTATAAGCAGTGATATAAGGCGGCTCTTCCGGATTTATTTTTACTTCCAGAGGTTCAGAATAGGCTTCACCCGGACTTACAGAATACAACTTCACATTATATTCACCAGCTTTTTCAAATCCTTCCACCACTACAGAGTCGGCAAAATACGAAGCATTGGTCGAACGTTCTCCTATCTCTGTCATATATACAGCCTTCATATAAAGAAAATTCTTATCACTGGGCTGTGTAAAATAGATTATAGACTTTCCCGGCAGATTTTTGACACCATTCAATACTACCTGTTCAGGCGGAGTCGTACTTCCATGGGGAGAATTCATATCACTATCGTTATCGCAAGCACTAGGCAGCAATGTGATGGCTAGTACTAAAAGGCTACTGTATATTATCTTTTTCATAAATCAAATGTCACTTTAATTACTTACCAACCATAATTTTGAACTAAGTTAGGATCTTTTCTCAACTCACCGATATCAATAGGCCAGAAATACATTTTGGGAGTGAAATCCCGGACAAGCACTAAGTTCTCACTATAATAATCTACATCAGTTTCTCCATAACGGACTTTCCAACCGGTCAATGGCTGTGTCAATTCTGTTGTCGCAGTTTTCCACCGACGGACATCCCAAAAATAATGTCCTTCAAATGCTAACTCAATACGACGCTCCTGCATGATGATTTGTCGTAGACCAGTCTGAGTAGCATACTTGCTGTTTCCTACATATTGGTCCCAACTTTCTTTTACGCCTTGAAGTCCCGAACGTTCTCTCACCATATCGATCCATGGCAATACCGTAGCATAATCCTCTCCTTTTTCATTTAAAGCTTCGGCATACATCAAATACAAATCAGCCATACGGATAACAGGGAACGGATAAGTGACCGATGTAAATCCGGAAGCCGCATCGGACATGACCGTCTTGTAGTTAACCACTTTCTTAGGCCAAATACCAGTCAGGTTCTGAGAGTGATCTGCCGGAATGGGAGACACATTTCCTCCTTTACGCGCATTCACCGAATACAAGCCCGAAAGTCCCGTCTTTCCTTGTCCGAACCAAATACCGCCGTCAAAGCCTAAGCTGGCATAATATCTGTGTTCACGTTCCAGATTCAATTTGACTGTTCCCGTTTTATAATTCAGCATAATAGTATTCTCATATCCGGGCTCAGCTTCCACCGGCGTGGGAGCCTGCACTTCAAATCTATTAGCATAATCCCATGTCTTATCTTCTTCTATAGGAACCCCATGTTTAGTATAAAATGAGTTAGTCAGTCCAAGAGAAACACCCAGATTGGTTCTGTTCGTAGCATTCTTAGCATTTCTGCCGGGAACCAAGTCACGCGGCATTGCCTGTATC
>OAUS01001106.1_pt1 | contig 15232 bp, 7 predicted proteins | sample 1516801 | NCBI WGS metagenome assembly OAUS01 (sample SAMEA2580001, study PRJEB22360) | human gut metagenome | biome: human gut; feature: human-associated habitat; material: faeces | place: Denmark | collected 2008/2010
GTTCCAGATTCCCCAAATGTTTTTACCCAAAATATTCCAGATTCCCCAAATGTTTGGTCAAAACAGAGGAAAAATATACAGATGAGCTAATACATCACGTCCTTCTCTGGGAAGCCAAATGAAAGATTTTGGCACGAAAACGCACTTTTTCTCGAAAAAAAAGTGAGAAAAAGTGCGTTTTCGTGCCATTTTAAGGAAAAATATCGTAATTTTGCAGTCGAACCAAAACATTAGAAGTATGAAAGCAGATTTAATAATCGGACGAGATAAAGAAAAGGCAGAGCTTCAACGTTGTATAGACTCAGATCGCTCTGAACTTGTTATCGTTTATGGTAGAAGACGTGTCGGCAAGACTTATCTAGTAGATGAATTCTTTGGTCGGAAGTACGACTTCACTTTCGTTGGAGAACACAATCTCCCCCAACGCACCCAATTGCGCAGTTTTGCCAAAGCATTAAAACAAGCCATGGGCGAGACATCAGCTCGCAAATTATCAGATTGGTTTGATGCCTTTGATGTTTTGGAAGAATATCTGTCATCCTTGCCAGAAGACCGCAAAAAGATAATCTTTGTAGACGAAATGCCTTGGATAGATTCCTTGCGTTCCGACTTCACCCCAGCATTTGAAAACTTTTGGAATGGATGGGCAGCCCGTCGTCGCGATATAGTTTTCATCGCTAGCGGTTCTGCCACATCATGGATAGTAGACAAGCTCATAGAAAACCAAGGAGGTCTGCATGCTCGCATCACTTGCCAGATATATTTACGCCCATTTACTTTGTATGAGACAGAACTATACCTAAAATCGCGGGGATGCTCTTGGGATCGCTTCCAGATAGCCCAATGCTATATGTTCTTTGGAGGCATTCCTTTTTATCTGAGTTTAATAGATTCAAGTCTTAGCCTTGTACAGAATGTTGATGCCCTGTGCTTTAACAAGGGAGGGGCACTAAGACAAGAATTTGACGAATTATATGGAGCCTTATTTACTCATGCAGACAATTACATCAAGGTGGTCAGGCTCTTGGCTAATCATAAAGGCGGCATGACAAATGCAGAAATTGCTAAAGCAGCCAAACTGGACGGAAAGAAGTTGTGCCAGATATTAAAGAATCTGGAGAGATGTGACTTCATCATGAAGTTCAGATATTATGGCAAGAAGACGCAAAACCGCCTATATAAGTTGACAGACTTTTATACCTTATTTTATTTAAAGTATATAGAGCCCAATATCGACTCCTTTGATGAGCAATGGTGGAGCAAGCATTATCTCTCTCACAGTGTTGAGGCATGGCAAGGTTTAACTTTCGAATTACTCTGTTTGTTCCATATCAGCCAAATACGCAAGGCATTGAATATTGGTGGCGTGGCTAGCGAGGCTTACATTTGGTTTGACAAGGCTGACAAAACCAAGAATCAGAGAGGAGCCCAAATAGATCTCATCATAGAGCGTGCCGACCGAGTCATCAACCTCTGCGAGATGAAATTTAGTCAAGCCCAATACAAAATTTCAGCAGATTATGAGATAAAGCTGCGCAATAGGATGGAATTATTCAGAGACCGAACCCATTGCACAAAATCATTGGTAAATACCTTTGTCACAACATTTGGTGTTGCCAATGGCATCCATTCAAGTATAGTAAACAGCGAAGTCACACTAGACAATCTCTTTCAAGAATGACACATAGGAGAAAGAGAATATTTTCATCATTAAAAAAATGCAAAAAGGTTGACCGTGTCATCACAACACAGCCAACCTTAACGACTAACATCTTTTTTCGGTTAATCTTTGTATGATAAAACCTAAAACTAATGTTCTACTTACAAAACTTTATTGACCAACAGGTGGAACAATCGGCTTGTTAAAACCTTCAATAAATACAAAACTAATATCTCTTGACATTATAGGATGACCTGTAGTCTCATCTATTATGCTTATAGAAAACTCAAAAACATCAGTGTGTCCATTCTGGCCTATATATGCAAAATTTGTCCCAGGTTGTACTTGAAGGACCTCATCACCATTACCTTTTAATATTTTCCAAGAATAATGGTAACCATAAGGCAAAGCTTTCATTTGAACGCCTATTGTACATGCTCTTTTAGGAAATCCATTTTCTTCTAACAATTCATAAGTATTTGGATACGCACTAGTAGTATACGTACCTCGTAGATACGAATAATCCACTTCATTTTCTGCAATCGATGTAGCCATGGCCATGCACGATGCAATAATTGCCACGAAAGTCAATAAAAATTTCCTCATAGTTTATTATTTTAAATTAATCATTAATTATTTTACATCACTTTCTCCTTTAGCAGAAGAAGCAAGACCATCAGCAAAACCACCGTAAGCAGGCTTGCGCTGATAGTTGAGGTTCCAAAGACCTACAGGCTGTCCAGGGCGCCAACCGCTGTCTGTTGGTGAATCGGTGAGACACCACTGGCAGATACCATACTGCTGACTGACAGGAACGATCTTGAAATACTGCTCGATAATCCACTTGTAGTGTTCAGCCATAGCCTTTTCCTTAGCCACACGCTCTTCAATAGGAAGCTTCTCCAGCTGAGCAGTAGTAACATCTTTGCCATCTTTATCTACATAGCCCATATCAATCTCTGAGATACGGACGAGCTTGCCAGTCTCTGCCATGATCTTGAGCATGTTCTGGATGGCCTTCTTCTTGCTTTCCAGAGTCTGTTCATTCTCGTAGTAGCTGATGTGCATCTGTGATCCGATACCATCAATCTTGGTGTTCCAGCCGAGTTCCTGACCCTTCTTTTCCCATACGCCAATCCAGTAAACGAGCGACTTCACCTTCTTGTTGTCGTCCCAGTCAGACTCCAGGTTATAATCGTTGATGAAGAGCTTGAGGTCTTCAGGGTTTGTACCCTCTACCGCAGCATAAGCATCACGAGCCGCCTTCTCTACGATAGGACCATACATCTCTGGTGTGAAGTAATCCTGCCAGTAGAAATCTTGTGGATTATGCTCACTGGTAGCCTCAGTCTGAAGAGCATAGTATCCGTTTACGTTGCCACCACCAGAGACAGCCTCGTTGATGAGATCCCAAGCCTTCACCTTGCCTCCAGTGGCCTGCATCATGCCACTTATCCATTTGTTCATCGCCCAGGTAAGAGTATCTGATTTCTCCTGAGGAGTGAGAGGGATACCATCTGAAGACTTCGTGTAGTAAACTTCAAAATCATCAATATAGAGGGTACCCGGATATTTACCGATATTCAGCAGCAGGCGCAAGGCATTGTCACCATTACATGTGGTAGTCACATCAACTTCCTTCCAATCAGTTGTAACGTTGATGGTAGGGAAGTCACCACAGCCTTGGTATCCTTCAGGATTTTGGAATCCAGCACCAAATTCACCAGCTACAGAACCCTTGATTTTCATCTTCAAGTGATAGGTTTTACCATTCTCGAAAGCGAAACCTGGTTTATAGCAAACCTGTGCATTCCAAGGGTTTTCCTTGGCTGCGTTGTTACCAACCTCACAAACACCATTTACAATCTTTGGCGTATTATCCATACCCCATCCACCAAGGTTCTGACCATCATCAAAGGTAAGATGCCCAACACTTACAGGGATTTCAACAGCACCCGCACCAGCTACATTACCAATCTTATAGTTGACGTCTACCCAAGAAACTTTGGTCCAGTGAGAAATATCATTTTCATCAAAGGTAGAGTTTACTACAAGATTATGGTCAGAGCCCTTTTCCTTCAATACAAAATTATCAAAATAGAGAGTACCACCTATCTTTCCGAAGCAGAAACGCAAATGGTCAACATCTGCATTTGGCGTGAAAGTGACTTTATTGTCAACAGCACTTTCAGCTACAGTAAATGAACCTGCTCCATACTGTGTTGCAGAACCACCTTTCTTTTCAGGCCAGAAATCAATCGTTCCAGGATTAGTTCCCCTTACATTAAGTGAAATCTCGTAAGTTTTACCTGCTTGAAGAGGTTTATCCAGATCATAGTAGATTTCATATTCCCAGGTATCTGCCTTAGGAGCACCAGCCGTGATGATAAGTCCAGGATTCTTCTCAGCAGGAGGCAACTGCTTATCCTTTATCAGCTCATTCAGATACTTTCTAGGCTGCTGAGCATGCCAGGCAAGCGTATGACCATAAACTGTTAACCCTGCATCCTCTGCTGCGGAAACAAAAGAAGATACCTTACTGAAATCCATCACACCCTGGTCGTTGACACAGGAAGCCATCTTCATGGCATTGCCTGCAACAATCTCATCAAAGTTATGGGCTGCAAGACGGAAGAGAGGACCCTGCTGGTTGAACTCGTCCGCGCCAAGTGCAGCACTAACCTTAAAGCCAGGATGAGCACCACGATCCAGATACTCCTTCAATGGCGCATAGTCGTTGAGGTACTCATACTGAGCGATGGTCTGAGGCTTCTCTACGTCATATTTCCAGTCATCCCAGTCTGCACAGCTGCCCAAAACAAATGGGCAGACCAGTGCAGATATAATATATTTATTTACTTTCATACTACTAAATTCATTTTCATTAGTTTGTTACGAAATTACTTCCATGACTCAAGCTTGTTGCCACGACTCATCATAGACATCACATAGTCAGCAGAGATGTTCCATGTTTTCTCGTGCTCTGCATCACCAGCATTGGTCACAACAGTAGCATTAAACTTGATCTTCAGACAATCAGCCATGCGGTTCTTGTCGCTGAAATCCTGAATGCCACGAGGAGCAAAAGTACCATTACCGATCACCTTGCCATCCTGAAAAACCTGACAGTTTTCACCATTGAATGCCAGCGTCAAGGTCAACTTCTTGGTTGCATCAATCTGGCTCCAGCTATCCGTTGCATCATCATGCTTCCACTCCTTAACAGGATAAGAGAAAGTGATGGAAGATGTGTTGAAATCTACAGTTGAAACCACATCCAGGGCATCCTCATTCTTGTGGGTAATGGTCTTCAGATCCTGGATATTGGTAGTTCCTGTCTTGCAATACATACCTGAGTACTGATTCTTGTACTTCACACAGAGCAACTGGTAGTTCTGCTTTTCAAGGATATCATCACCAGTGAGGGAAGAAACGAGTCTTACTGGCAATACATAGTGTGTAGTAGCAGCCTTTGGATCGTTGAAGAAGGCATCAGTAAGATGCACTGTTGTACCACCAATAATCTTTCCCTTAGGGATAGTCAGGGTATTAGGATCCTCCAGGGTATAGTAGGATGAAGGGAGCACCTCCATACCACTGCCTTCTGGCAGAAGAGATGGATCTATCTGATAGCTGATCTTACAGTCCTTGGTATTCTTGTAGCCACCACCCCAAGTTGCCTGCAGCTTGAACTGATGAGCATTGTCATCGGTGTTTACTGCATCATCGTCATTACCGAGGGTGATAACGCGGATAGGTGCCTGCATAGAGAAATATACAGATATCTTACCGTTGTTGCCACCATTGGCTGTTCCTCCCTGAAGACTATCTTCCCAATCTCCGTTTGAACAAGAGGTAGAAAGACCAGCTACCAAGGCAAGTCCCATGATTGCAGTTCCTATTTTTCTGAATGTTTTATTCATATTCTTCATTTTTTCTTGTTATTACCAAATGTTGTTCTTTTTACCATCCAGCGTTCTGAACGAGTGATGGGAAATTAAGAATCTGGTCGTATGGTATAGGACCATAGAAGGCATTCTCCTTGAAGTTACGTGTTTCCACTGAGATTGGAGTATATTTCTTGCCAGCCTCTTCGTTGGTGATACTCATACCCTTTGCCTCCTCTGTGAGGTTAGCCTTCCAGCGACGCAGATCCCAGAAGCGGAAGCCTTCGAAGCAAAGCTCGATGCGGCGCTCGTTTCTAATCAAGTCACGCATCTTTTCCTTGCTCTGTGCACACTCTTCCAGGTATGGATCATCGCCAAACTCTCCCAAGCCTGCACGCTCACGGATTGCCTTGATGACATCGTAGGCTGAGTAACCTGTACCACCCTTAGGACCATAAGCCTCATTGGCTGCCTCGGCATAATCCAGATAAAGCTCTGTGTAACGGATGCGGGCTGTATAATGATAAGCCTTGCCGTTTACCGTAGGATCCAGGTTGATGTCCTGACGGAGGAGTTTCTTCATATAGTAACCTGTGCGGGTTGACTTGGAAACGTCCTTGTTGAGACCATCGAGATTAGTAGCATTGTCTGCCTGTGTATTGATGACGGCATTTCCTGAACCGGCTGTCTGTCCGTTATAGATAATGTACTTAGCCAGACGTGGGTCACGGTTTGCGTATGGATTAGCTGGGTCATATTCGCTCTTGGCATCTGTAATAGGATAACCGTTGGCAGCAGGGAATGCATCTACAAGATTCTGGGTTGGATTGATACGACCCTGACCATAGATTGATGGTGGGTAGTACTTGGTCTCCAAATCATTGTTCTCGCTCTTCTCTGTACGCCAGAGTACTTCCTTAGGACATTCTGCCGCTGTAAGATCCTTCATGTTTGGGTCTGCATACCACTCCAAACCATTTGTATCAATGCCTGAAATGCCGCCATTGAGGTCGAGCACAGCCTTAGCATATTGGGCTGCCTGCTCGTAGGTTACGCCGCTGCCACTGGCAAAGGCTGGAGATGCAGCCATCAATGTAGCCTGTGCAAGAACGGCACGGGCGATACGACCACTTAAGCGTCCGGCGAAGTTGGTACCAAGTACACGATTGTAAGTAGCCTTTGTAACTGTATAGGATTTGCCAAGGCAACTAACGGTCATTGTCTCGTTATCCGTATCCTTGTAATCAACAGGAAGTACACGTACAGCCTCTTCTGCATCCGCAATGAGCTGCTTCATGCAGTCGGCATAAGAAGCACGCACCTCCAGAGAATTGAAATCTGAACTTACATTTGTTGGCACAAGATCGTTAGGAACACCGAGGAGTTTTCCATTGGCATCCAAACCACCATGGGCACGGAGCAGATAGTACATGAAGAGTGCTCTCAAACCCTTGGCCTCGCCGATATAACGCTGCTCATACATGGCACGCACTACCTCATCGCTGTTCCAGTTTACCTTATCCACATTGGCAAGGAAGAGGTTAATATACTGGATGGCTGCACGACAGTTGCGCCAGGTTTCCACCGGATTGTTGCTTGAAGTCCAGCTATCTACGCCAGTCATCTTACGATAAGAGTCGGTAGCATCGTTGCTTACGGCATCGTCTGTTGCAACATCATTGAATGAGTAAGAGCCGTTTGGCAAACGGGTATAGGCGTTGCCAAGCAAACCATCTGCATAGTCTGGATGGTCGTACATATACTCGAAACCCAGATGGTTTTCGATGGCAGGCTTAAACATGTCGTCACAGCTTGTCAGTCCTATCGAAAGAGCCAGTCCGAGCACCACTCCACCAATTTTATATTTTGATAGTAAGTTGTTCATCACTTTTGTCATTTTCGTTATCTTAATTTTCTATATTAGAACTCAACCTTTGCACCGATGGTGAAACTGCGGGTTTGAGGAGCAGAACCTACATTGCGTTCCATCTGCTTGCGCTCACCGGCTATCGTCAGGAGGCTGCTGCCATTGACATATACCTGCAAGCCCTTAACCAAGCTATTGTCTCCGAAGAGAGACTTGTTGAAGTCGTAGGTAAGCTGCACGCGGCTCAAGTCGATACGGTCTGTAGAATACATCCAGTAGTCGGAAGCACAGAAGTTGTTGTCACCACTCTGTGTTGTCAGACGAGGATAGGTGATAGACTCACCGTTCTTGTATTTACTCTCTGTCCAGGCACCGAGTACCACATCACTGTACTTACGCTCACCGTAAACCCAGTTGTAGGTATCGTCCTTGAGAGCATTGCCACCAAACTGCCCTGTCAACATGGCGAAGAGAGTGAAGTTCTTGTACTTCAAGGTAAGATTCATACCACCGGTGAACTTGGCGCTCCAGCGACCGATAACCACGCGGTCCTTGCTGTCGATGATATTATCTCCATTCTGGTCCTTGTATCTCAGATCACCTGGCTTTACTGTACCGAAAGAGCTCTTGACCTTATCATTGTCAATTTCATCCTGACTGTTGTAGTAGCCTAAGCACTCATATCCCCAAAGGGCATCAGTGAGCTTGCCTTCTGTACGCATGTAGTCATACTCTACATACTCTGCAACCTTCAGGTTCTTTGAACTGTTGGTCTGTCCGAATGCCTGGATACCATATTCGAAGTCTCCCACCTTGTCTTTGTAACCGAGAGAGAAGTCAACACCTGTGCGGCGATTCTTACCATAGTTGATGTATGGCACGAATGTAGATACAGGCCAGTAGGTATGCATATAGCTTGGATAGATGTAATCTGGCTGAGCGAGCAAGCCATCAGTCACCGTGTTGTAGTAGTTTACGGCAAAGCTGAGTCGGTTGCCGAACAAGGCACCATTCAAACCTACATTGAATTCCTTGCGCTTGATGAAGCCCAGCTTGTCGTTACCACCACGCTGCGAGTCGGAAGTCTGGAGGTTGTTGTTGGCGTCAGACCATCCCCACCATGTACCGGTAGCCGTGAAGATATTCTCATACATGAAGTACTCAGCAATATCAAGATCCTGGTTCAAAACGGTATAACCTGCGGTAAGACGGAGGTCATTGAGCCAGTTTACATCCTTCAGGAAATTCTCTTCAGAGAGTCTCCAGCCGAGAGTTGCCGATGGAGAGATGGCATTGCGGTTGCCCTCAGGAAGCTTTGCCGAATGTACCACATTGGCTGCCAAGTCGGCATAGTACTTATGTGCATAGTTGTATGACACGAGAAGTCCCAGGTTGGCATTGCTTACCTTGTGATACTCACCGCTGATGGTCTGCTGATAACCATTGGCGAGCAAGGTGGCATTGACATTGTGATTGCCGAAGGAGTTAACGTAGTCAAACTGTCCGGTCCAGGCAAGAGTCTGGCGCTCTGCTGAGTTGCTGGAGTTCAAAGTACCCGTATGCTTATCCTCGCCATACTGTGTGACGGAACCGATAATCTGCTTGCCGTCAAACTGTGTCCAGTTGACACCGAAGGTTGCATAACTGTCGTTCAAGGATGTTGTGTATGACGTAGAATAGTCAACCGCAAACATGGTCTTGAAGCTCAATCCCTTCAGCAAAGAAGAGAGATCAAACTTGACACCAGTATCAAACTGCATCTGGCGGGAAGTCCAGGTGTTGTAGCCTGCTGCATACATATCTGCGAAGGCATTGGTCTGGTCTTCCTGTGTAGCACCCAGGAAATACTTTCCGGCTGGCAATCCCGCAGGATTGGTGATGATATTTCTTGAGTTATTGATGAGAGCCAGAGAATTGGCATCCATCGGGTCAAGATAAGACAGCGGGATGAATGGAGCCACACGGTTAGGGCGCAATGTAGAAGCTGCCTTCCAGAATTCGCTGTTTGAACCATGCTGGTTATAATAGGTAGCGTTGGCATTCACCCAACCAGAAGCCCAGTCAGCGAGCTGCAGGTCGATGTTACCACGTACGTTCAGACGGTCGGTATAGTTGTTCTTTCCTTCACCGAAATTCAGGAAATCACCCTCGCGGTAGTAGCTCACGTTGGTATAGAACTGTGCAAACTTACCACCACCCTCGAACTCAGCCGTCACATCGTAGCGAGACTTGGTCTTCTTGAGGTAATCAGAATTATAGAACTGCTGGTTTGGATAACGGTAAGGATTGGTACCTGCAGCCGTGTTATAGATGTCTTCATCTGAATATTTAGCAGAAAGACCATCATTGGCAAGAGCCTGATTGTAAAGCGTCATATACTGCGCACCATCGAGGTAGGTAGGATAAGACTTCGCTACACTCATCTGATAGTTGGCACGGGCGCTTATCTTCAGCGGTTCAATCTTACCACGCTTTGTTGTGATGAGGATAACACCCTTTGCAGCACGGCTACCATAGAGAACAACGGCAGAAGCACCCTTGAGGAAGGTAATGTCTTCTATCTCCGTTGGCAAAACATTGTTTGCATCACGTGGCACACCGTCAATCAGCACGAGTGCATCACCCTGGTTCCACAGCGACCCGTTATAACCTGCAGCCAAAGCCTGCATATTGTCGAGGCTATAGGTATTGTAGTTCTTCTCCAGCAGATTCTTCACCTTGACCGTGCTGACAGGAGTGATTACATCACGGGCATCCGCCTTGCGGAATGCCACGTTGATGGTGTCTGCTTCTGTGGCATCCTGTGCCATCACTCCTTGTGCAGAGAGAGCGAAGAGGGAAACCGGAAGAATCGCTTTATATCTTGAAATTATGTTGCTCATAATTTTTCCTTCTTTATTCTTTTAATTGTTTTCTTGATTCACACTCTATTACCAACCTGGATTCTGGAACATCTCAGGATAGATACTGGTGTCTTTCTTCTTCAGAGGCATCCACCAGTGCTTGCTTGTGAAGTGGCGGGTAAGAATGGTCTTCTCCGTGAAACCGGAAACCTCGGTGTTCTGTGGATTCTTTGGATCAAACTTTCCTGCACGTACAAACTCCTGCGATGTCTTGATGTTGTATGGTGCCTTGTCGAGAAGCAACCAGCGGCGCAGGTCGTTGAAACGGTGACCTTCGAAAGCAAGCTCTACGGCACGCTCGCGGCGAACCTCATCCATGAACTTGTCCTTGTTGCCAGTAAACTTGGCTGCTACGCCTTCTACTCCGGCACGCTCGCGAATCTTGTTCACTGCATCGAGAGCTGTGAGTGAGCACTTGGCTGAAGCGGTGGCTCCACCTACGGCTGCACAAGCCTCGGCATACATCAGATAACAGTCGGCAAGACGCAGGTAAGGCACATCAATGTACAACTTGTTATAAGTACTACCCATATCATAGTTGTTGGCGATCATAGGAATGAACTTATAGAGCAGGTAACCAGTGCGGCTCTCGTTGATATCGTCACGGTAAGTACCACCTGTATAGAGGTTGGCATATCGGTTGGCATCCGGCTTGATGATTCCCTCTACCACCTTTACTCCATCATATACGATGTCGTGATAGAAACGTGGGTCACGGTTCTTCCAAGGATGGGTTGGGTCGAAACCAGACTCTGGGTCATCGAGAGGAAGACCATTCGCCATACCATAATAGTTTACGTAGTTGGCTGTAGGCTGTGAGGCAGCCTGACCACCTGTAAGAATCTGACCGCCAAACTCGGTGAACACACCGAAGTGAGAGTTATGCCATGCATCAGCTGGAATATCACGGAGAATATTCTCGGTAGAACCTGGAGGAAGCATGTTCTTGTTCCAGGTATAGAACAAATCTGAGTAATCAGCAAAATCCACGAGCTTGTACTGGGTCTGTCCTGCCTCAACAAGAGTAAGGAGTTCGCCAAGTGCCTCGGCAGCCTGCTGTGCATAGTTGGTATCGTAATCGTAGGTGCTGGCATTGCCGTTTACGTTCATCTTGGCATCGCAGTTCTTCACCAGTGGAGAAGCTGCCCACAAGAGTGATTTGCCTTCATAGGCAAGTGCGGTAATCTTGTTGATGCGGAAGCCATTCTTGCCTAATGTATTGCGACCAACAGAAGACTTATCCCAGTCGATAGGCAGAAGCTCTGCAGCCTCACGGAAGTCTTTAGCAGCCTTCTCGGCACATGCCTGACAGGTTTCACGAGGAAGAGTCATTGGCTGGTCGGCAGCTATGGTATGATCAATATATGGCAGACCACCGAAATACTGCATCAGCTGGAAATGAAGCCATCCACGGAAGAAGAGCAACTGACCCTTGATGGTATTCTTCTCCTCCTGGGTGGCAGCCGTCATCAGGTTCATATTCTCCAGACCCAGATTTGCCTTACGGATGCCATACCATGCAGCCTTCCAAAGGCCACGAGAAAAACGATAATTATTACCAGCATCGTTTGGATCCAAAAAACTTGACCCCTGATCCATGAAGCTTGCATGCCATCCGTCAAACTCATACTGCCAGCCCCAGAAGTCACCCTGGTCAACCTTGTAGCCCATGAGGTAGTCGAAACCCACAGCCTGGATATCATCCTCACCCCAGTTCCAGCACGTTGTCCAGTAACTCTTGGAGAAGTCAGGAATACAGAGATAAAGCTCCTCTGTAAAGCCCTGGAAATTCTTGAAATTCTTGAAAGCAGCCTCTGGAGATACATCCGATTCTGGTGACTTGTCAAGATAGTCTGTACAGCTGGTAGTCAGGGCGAGAGAACATCCCAATGCCAACGCCAGGCAGGCAGACTTATATTTAGAAATTATTCTTGTCATAATAAATAATGTGTTATATTAACGCTGTTTACAACTCTAACTTGATACCGAAGTTGATACGCTTCATTGTAGGGTATGCACCCTGAGAAGCAAGACCTGTACCGGCGAAGTTCGACTCACGGTCGTCAGGCATATCAGTCCAGAGGAAGAGGTTGTTACCATTTACATAAACCTTCAACATCGAGAGACCGAGACTCTTGATCCATCCGTCATTCCAGGTATAAGCCACCTCCAGGTTCTTCAAGCGGCAGAACGAACCATCGTAGAGGAAGCGGGTACCCTCATAGTAACTTGGAGTAGAGTTCATACGAAGTGAAGGAATTCCGTCTGGAGTTGATGGTGACCAGTAAGCACCCTCCTTGAACACCGTGTGAAGGTATGGCTTAGGCAGTGAGTTGAATGCTACATAGCGGCTCACGTTGTTTACGCCATAGAACTGCGCAAAGATACTGAATCCTTTGTAGTCAATACCGATAGTGGCATTGTAGGTGTTCTGAGGAGTACCTGTAAAGCCATAAGGCGCACTATCATTAGTATCAATCACACCGTCACCATTGAAGTCGGTGATGATATACTGACCTGGCAACTTCTGGTTGTCGTTGGTATTGTGAGGAGTCATGGCGATGACATCATCCCAAGACTGTGCTGTACCATTGTCGAGATAGCTCTTGCCCTGTCCGATGGAGAATCCCATGTTCTTCTGGTATGCAGGAAGCAACTCTGGGTCGTCATGCTCGGTAACAACATTTTTTGCATGCGTCATGTTCATATTGGCATAGGCATGGATACCGTTGGCAAAATCATACTTCAGTCGAACTTCAAGCTCATAACCTGTGGTCTTGGTTCTACCCTTGTTCAGGAAAGGAGCAGAAGCACCGAAATAGGAAGGCACCGAACGGCTGCTGCCGGCAATCATGATGTCGGAACGCTTCTCGCTGAAGAACTCAAGCGAACCGGCTACGAGACCACCGAGGAAAGCATAGTCGATACCGAAGTTCTTCTTGATGGCCTTCTCCCAATGGATATCTGGGTTACCTACCTTTGCTTCCTTATACCAAGTATAAATGGATTCGTTGTTTGGGTTGGTTGAATCAAGATGGGTCTTGCCACCATAAGCCCAAGTGGTCTGGTAGAGCCAGCGTTCCCATACATTATCCTCACCAATCTCTCCATAAGAGTAGCGAAGCTTGAGGATATCAATCAGATTTCTACCGAATACCTTTGTTTCAGCCACAGGCTTGAACCATTTCTCGTTGGCTACGTTCCAACCGATAGCACCAGAATTGAAAAAGGCAAAACGATTGTCCTTGGAGAACTTCTCCGAACCGTTGTAGGCACCGTTATACTCGAACATGTAGCGATCGTCATAATTATAGGTGGTACGGAATGCCCAGTCCTCACGGTAGTTGGTAAACTGAGAACCCGTAGCACGCTCAGAGCGGTTGAATACGCCCATAGCTGTTACATCGTGCTTGCCGAACTTGCGTCCCCAATAGAGCTGTGCCTGATAGAAGAGGTTACGCTGGGTAAGATTGTTGTTGAGCTTACCTGCATCAGTCTTCCATGCGATGGTCTCCACAAAATCAAAGTTATTTTTACCGCCTGGCTGCTCCTTATAGGTTACCACACCCGTTACAGGGTCGATATACTTATACTGGGCTGCATGGTCGAGGTCGTCGATACCTCGGCTTGCCTCCACAAATACGTTATCCCAAGATACGATGGCAGATGCCTTCAATCCCTTAGTAATAAAGGAAAGATCCTGCTCGAGCGTAAAGTCGGTGTTGATACGGGTTGTGGTGGTTGACTGCTCACCATGAAGTGCAAGCTGGGTCACAGAGTTAGGAGAGCCTTGCGGATCTTTAGGGAAATAGCCCCAAACACCATCGCTATACTGTGGCAGGAAGGTATCATGAGGTGCTGAGTAAGCTGCCTGCCAGAGCTGGGACTCAGCCCATGAGCCTTTCTCCAAACCATAAGGTGACTTGCGGATACCATGGCTACCCGAAAGGTTTGCCTTCAGCGTGGTAGTCTTGGTGAGCTGGAAGTCGAGGTTGGAACGAACGTTGATACGGTTGAATCCGTAACCACTGGTATAACCACGATTGTTATCCCACTCGCGGAAGAGGTCACCCTCGTGCTGATAGTCGATGGCTGCATAGTACTTCACAGCCTTGGTACCACCTGCGATGTTCACATTGGCATTGTAAGACATGGCGTAGTCCTTGAAGAGTTCCTTCTGCCAATCTACATCAGGATAACGCTCGCTCATCAGCAATCCGGTCTCCGGATCGATACTACCTGCAGGAGCATTATAGTTGTTGATGAAGTCGGTAGAGCGGATGTCACCCCAGCTTGAAGGTGAGAGTCCCAACTCATGCTTGATTGCCTGGTTCACATAATAGAGCGCATCGGCAGAACCGTAGGTCTCAGGCAACTTAGACACCAGCTTGATCGCAGTGCTTGCACTGGCAGAAATCTTAGCCTTGCCTTCTGTACCACGCTTGGTGGTAATCAGGATAACACCATTCGCACCCTTCACACCATAGACGGCGGTGGCAGAAGCATCCTTCAATACAGAGATAGACTGCACGGAATGGATATCCACACTCGACATAGGGCGCTCGATACCATCCACAAGAATGAGAGGGTCAGAAGAGTTCCAAGAGCTCACACCACGAATCACAATCTTAGGATCCTCATCACCAGGCATACCTGATGAAGATGATGTAATCACACCTGGCAGATTACCTGTCAGGGCAGAACCGATATCAGAAACACCACCTGCGCGTTCCAGAACCTTACCTGTGGTCTGGGTAATGGCACCTACGACAGATGCCTTCTTTTGCTGACCATAACCAACGACTACAACTTCACCAATGGCATTGTCGTCTTCAAGAGTAAGTTTCAACTCTCTCTTCGTACCAATCTTTACTTCCTTGGTCTTCATACCTACGTATGTAAATACGAGGATAGA
>OAUS01001125.1_pt1 | contig 14932 bp, 10 predicted proteins | sample 1516801 | NCBI WGS metagenome assembly OAUS01 (sample SAMEA2580001, study PRJEB22360) | human gut metagenome | biome: human gut; feature: human-associated habitat; material: faeces | place: Denmark | collected 2008/2010
TAACACTGCAGATTCTGGTCCTGCCTTTTCTGGTTCGAGTCCGGATACCCCAACAAGTTTAGATTTTTAAGTTGTTTACCTGTTAGGTAGATGGCGAATGATTGGGGTATGGTGTAATGGTAACACTGCAGATTCTGGTCCTGCCTTTTCTGGTTCGAGTCCGGATACCCCAACACAAAAGGAATGCAATGAGCAATATGCTTGGTTGTGTTCCTTTTTTTGTGCGTTATTTTTACAGATTATATTAAAAGCCTGTCGCTTGTTCTTATTGTGAGCAAACGGGGTGGTAGATATTCCTATATATAAAAAATGATTTAGTTGATCAATAAATCAGCTAAAGCCCAATGTTATCCCATTCCTTTTTTTAGGCTAAGACAATAAAATTAAAACGGAATGCGGTTGAACCACATTCCGTTTTTCGTGACGAGCATTGAAGGAAGCGTTTGCCCGTCGTAGGTAGATAACAAAAAAGAGTGAACATTATGGATGTTCACTCCTCGTTGGGTGCTTAGTGGGATTCGAACCCACGACATTCAGAACCACAATCTGACGCTCTAACCAACTGAACTATAAGCACCATCGGTATCTTTCGTTCTTGAAAGCGATGCAAAAGTACGAACTTTGTTTGAAAGTACCAAATATATTCGCAACTTTTTTACGAGAAATCGTTATTTTTTTTCGTTTTGGTGTGTTATCTGTTTGTTTTGTAAGGTGTATGAAGCAAAAACTTAATATTTAAACCGATTTGGTCAGAGATACACATTACAAGTAGCGCAGTGCTTAGCTGGGTACTCAGCACTGATTTGTGTAAGTTTTCAAGAGCTTTTTTGAAATAGCATGGGGAAAATACACGCGCTGCGTACATATTGAACATTGGAAATAGTTGAAGGAATATCCCGATTTCATTTTTTTTCGCGTGTGGAAAACGCACCGGAATGCCCGTAGATAAAGGGCTGAATGCCCATTCAGGGGTGTGGAAAACTTTCGAGGTGCGATATTAGGCAGCCAAAAAAATTGGATTTCGGGGTGTTTGCGTTGTATCTTTGCATCACAACCATATAAAGGCTGCACGACAGTATGGAGAAACTGTACGTCAGTCTAAACGGATGAAAAAACAGTATTCCTTATTTTATTCATTCAGTGTTCTTTGACATTTTGTGACAAAAGAAAGTAAGGCAGGTAGGCCTGTCTGAAACATGTACTTGCAGTTGCGTTTAATCCTACACATTTGCAACAGCCCCTCTGCGGGACAGTGTAGCGCAAACTTCAGGTATAGTTAGTTTTCGAAATCGCGCAAGTCGTCGAGCAGTTTTTCGGCCAGTCGGCGCTGATGGCGGTTGATGAAAAGCCTATAACTATGCCGATGATTCCACCGATTCCCCCCGAAACGAGCAGCGAGTGACGTTGCGCCAAAGGCAAATTGACGATTTCAGCTATTTCGTAGCCTCCCCAAAAGAGTAAGACCATGGCCAGCAGCAATCCGATGCGCAGATGCCATACAAAGCATTTCTTGATATAGGCCACACGGTGAGCCACTTCGGTCATGCTGCCGGTAGCCAACATTTCGGGTTTGAGCATGCGCGATGAACGGTAAATAAAAAAGTTTTCGAGCAGCAGAACGATGCAGATAACCGAACAGTAGGCCCACGAAAAACCAATAATGCTAAACGCAGCAATGCAAAAAGCAACGGCTAAGCAACCAAACACAATTTGCAGGATCATTTCGCGATTCATGTGTTTGATGCGTTTTTGAGTTTGTTGGCAAAGTTGATTGCCGGTGTCGAGTTTCATGTGTTCGATAGAGTTTTTGAACACCTGATGCTGTTGTTTGAGAATATCTAATTCGTCCATGATGAGCGTGTTGAACGTAAGTGTTAGTTGGGATAATGAGATGGCGTAATTTCCGGCGATGTTATTCCTCGTCGGTCATTTGTTTGAGTTCTTCGCGGATGCGAACCAGACGCACTGACACGTTTTTGGCCGAGATGCCAGTGATAGCCCCGATTTCGTCGTAGGGCAATCCTTCGAGCCATAGCAGCACGATGGCGCGGTCGAAAGGGCGGAGCCGGTGAACCCGCTTGTGCAGCATTTGTATCTGGCGCGTTTCGGCCTCGTCAGTCGCAGCATATATGTCGGCCTGTTGGCTGAGCGTTTCGGTGACGTGCTTTTTCTTTTTCCGATCGGCCGAAATGCAAGTGTTGAGGCTGATGCGGTAAATCCAGGTGGCTAGTTTCGATTCACCCTTAAAGTGTTCGATACCGCGCCACAGGTTCAATAGCACTTCCTGAAAAAGGTCGTCCACCTCGTCCTGGTTTTTCGAGAACATATAGCACACGGTGTAAATGGTACTTTTATGTTCGCGGACAATATTTGCAAATTCTTGTTCGTTCATTGGCTACAAGTGTGAAACAGCGGCAAGCCAACAGGTATTAGTACGGCTTTGCACCTCTGTTCTTTTTATACTAAGACGCAGGCCGCAGTGATTTACTACAAAAAAAGTAGTAAAAAACTGCGGCCTGCCTGAAAAAACTGTTGGAAAGTTGAACTGCTGCCAGCGTGCATTCGGAAAATGCGCGGATTTACGCGTTATCACCCTCCATGTCGCAAGCAGTTAATGTTCGACATTTAAAATGGTGCGAAGCGCTAAGAGTGCCATTTCTACACTCGGCACATCGTTGACCGTCATTCGCCGCTTTCCGCCCGCTTCGTCAAGCTTGCAGCGCTTGTAGGAATTAGTGGCATATTCGATGATGCGTTCAAATGTTTTGCTTTGGTAAAAAGCACTTTCCGGGTTCGAAACGAAGTAGAGCGTCATGCGTCGTTTGCGCAGCGTCAGCCTTTCAGCTCCCGCCTTGCGGCCAAGCGCCCGCAGCGGCACAATGCGCAACAACTCCTCGCCCTCGGGCGGCAAAGGACCGAAGCGGTCGATCATGCGCTGGCGGAAAGCAGCAATCTGTTCGTCGGTGCTGAGCGAATCGAGTTCGCGGTAAAGCAGCATGCGCTCTGTAGCTCCCGGCACGTAGGTTTCGGGAAAGTAAGCATGCAGTTCGCACTCCACCGTGCAGTCGTCGATGAAAAATTCACCGCCCAGGTCACCCTTTTCAGCCAGTTCCTGTGCGTAAAGGTCGGCAAACTCGTCGTTCTTCAGTTCCGTAACCGCTTGCGCCAGAATTTTCTGGTAAGCCTCGTAGCCCAAATCGGCAATGAAACCGCTTTGCTCTGCACCGAGCAAATTACCGGCACCGCGAATGTCGAGGTCCTGCATGGCAATGTGAATGCCCGAACCCAAGTCGCTGAAATTTTCGATGGCTTGCAAACGGCGGCGCGATTCAGCCGGCAGCAAAGATAGCGGGGGAGCCAGCAAGTAGCAAAACGCCTTGCGAGAACCGCGTCCTACGCGACCACGCATTTGGTGCAAGTCCGACAAACCGAAGTGGTGCGCCGCATCAATGATGATGGTGTTGGCATTGGGAATGTCGATGCCGTTTTCAACAATGGTGGTCGAAATCAGCACATCGTAATCATAGTTGACAAAACCCATGATAACCTTTTCGAGCTGATCGGGCGGCATTTGTCCGTGGCCGATGGCAATGCGCGCATCCGGCACGTATTTGTGAACCAGGTCGTGGAGCGTATAGAGCGAAGCTACGCGGTTCGTGACGATATACACCTGTCCGTTGCGGCTCATTTCAAAGTTAATGGCCTCGGCAATTACCTCATGCCCAAAGGTATGCAGCTCCGTTTGGATAGGGCGGCGGTTAGGCGGTGGCGTTTGAATTACGCTAAAGTCGCGCGCCCCCATCAGCGAAAACTGCAGCGTGCGCGGAATGGGCGTGGCCGACATGGTCAGCGTGTCGACGTTCGTTTTCAGCTGTCGCAGTTTTTCCTTCACGGCCACCCCAAATTTCTGTTCCTCGTCGATGATGAGCAGTCCCAGGTCCTTCCATTTTACGCTTTTGCCAATGAGTTTGTGCGTTCCTACCAGGATGTCGATGTCGCCGTTCTGCAAATCCGTCAGCACCTTTTTGGTCTGTGCCGTAGAGCGTGCGCGGCTGAGGTAGTCCACCCTGACCGGAAAATCCTTGAGTCGGTTGGCAAAAGTTTTGTAATGCTGCAAAGCCAGCACCGTGGTCGGCACCAACACTGCCACCTGCTTGCTGTCAGCCGCCGCCTTCATGGCTGCACGCACGGCGATTTCCGTTTTGCCAAATCCCACGTCGCCACATACCAGACGGTCCATTGGTTTCGCGCTTTCCATGTCGGCTTTCACCTCCTGCGTCACGCGAAGTTGGTCGGGCGTATCCTCGTAGGCAAATCCAGCTTCAAGTTCGTGCTGCATGAACGAGTCAGCGCTGAACGCGAATCCCTTTTCCTCTTTTCGCTGCGAGTAAAGTTTGATTAAGTCGCGTGCAATGTCCTTGATGCGTTTTTTCGTGCGTTCCTTCAGCTTTTCCCAAGCCCCTGTTCCGAGTGTGCTGATGCGCGGTGGTTCGCCCTCCTTGCCTTTGTATTTCGACACTTTTTGCAGCGAGTGAATCGACACATACACCGCATCGTCGTTCTTATACGTCAGCTTAATCATTTCCTGCATTTCGCCGTCAGCCGTCGGCATGCGCACAAGTCCTGCAAAGCGTCCAACGCCGTGATCCATGTGCACAATGAAGTCGCCCGGCTCGAACTGCATGATTTCCTTCAGCGTCAGCGCCATTTTCGCATCGCGTGCATGGTCGCTCTTCAGGTTGTATTTATGAAAACGGTCGAAAATCTGGTGGTCCGTAAAGCAGCACACCTTCAGGTCGTTGTCGGTAAAGCCCGCGTGCAGTGTTTTCGACACTGGAATAAAGAAGTCGCGCTGCGCCCCCATTTCCTCGAAAATGTTTTGCAAGCGTTCATTCTGTTTGGCACTGTCCGCCAAGATGTAAATTGTGTAGCCCGCAGCTTTCAGTTCGCCCAAGTTGCGGCGCAGCAGTTCGAAGTTTTTGTGAAACAGCGGTTGCTGCGTCGAGTTGAACTGCACAATAGCCGCCGGCGTGCCCAAGGGTTGCGTACCAATGTTCACCCGTTGCAGACCCGCAACGCCCCGCAGCAAAGCCTCGCCCGTAATCAGCAAGTTTTCCTTATTGAAGCGTTCACGCATTTCAGCCTCCTCCATTTCCGAAGTCGGTTCCTGCGCCATCATGGCCTGCTGTGCAAAACCTTCGGCATAGATGCGGTCAATATCGTCGTGAATCAACGCCAAATCCTTTACCACCAGCACCGTGTCGGCCGGCAGATAATCCGTCATAGGCACCATGCCCAGTGCCCCCTGTTCAGCGTCGGGCACAATGCTGACTTCCGTCCGTCGTTCGCGCGAGAGCTGCGTCTGCACCTCGAACGTACGGATAGAGTCAATGTCGTCGCCAAAGAAGTCGATACGGAATGGATATTCAGCGGCAAATGAATAAATGTCGAGAATGGAGCCACGCACGGCAAATTCCCCCGGTTCGTACACATAGTCTCTGCGTTTGAAGCCCAATTCCATGAGTTGCCGGCTCAGTTCCGTCAAGTCGAACACATCGCCCTCCTTCAGGTGCATGGTTCGTTCGGCCATAGTTTGCGGTGGTGTCACCTTTTCGGCCAATGCCGCCGCATGGCTCACCACGAAGAGCGGTAAGTTTTTTCCCGTTTTGCGTCGCTGCTCGTAGCTGCTCAGTTGGTTCAGCACCTCAGTGCGCAATATTTCGTTGGCCGCATCACGCTGCGCATATTTCACCGCCCGGCGGTAAGTTGAAGGAAAAAAGAGCGCGCGTTCGTCGCCCAAAGCCTGGTGCAGGTCGTGATAGAAGTAGCCTGCTTCCTCCTCGTCATTGAGCACAAACAGCATCACGCGCTTCACCGCCTTCGACCGTTCGGCCAAAGCAGCAAATGCCATGGGCGCAGCCGAAGCTTGCAACCCCTGAGCGTGAATCAGAGTTGTTTTTGGGTCAGAAAGCAGTTCTGCCAAAGCCCCCACTTTGGGGTGTGTTGAAAATTTCGCTAATAGTTCGCTAATGTCCATGCCCAATGCTATCAGAAGTTTGAGTATTTAGGTTAAGGAAAAATGAGAATCACCCTAAAATCAGTTCCGGGGCGTCAAGTAATTGTCGGAATGTTATATTTTTGCCCAATATAGCAATATTGCAAAGGTACCAATATACCAATGTAGCAAATATACCAATGTACCAAATATCTTTATATTCACCTGAAACTGTTCACGGCCTCGGCCACCATTTGTGCTTCAGACGCCGAGAGCACCTGGCTCATAGGCAGCGAAAGTTCCTGTCGGTGAATGCGTTCAGTTATTGGTAGTGAGCATTTTGGTTGGTTCCATTCCGCCTTAGCGTAACATTCCTGTTCGTGCGGTGCGATGGGGTAATGAATCAAGGTTTGCACCCCGCAAGCCGCCAGATGCGCCTGCAACTCGTCGCGCCGTTCGCAAAACACGGGAAACAAGTGATACACGTTTTGCGCATCGGGCAATCGTCGGGGCAACCGTACCAAGGGATTATTCAGTTCGCGGTAGTAAAAATCAGCCAACGCCTGTCGTTTGGCATTATCCTCGTCCAGATAGTTCAGTTTCACGTCGAGCACCGCCGCATCGAGTTCCGACATGCGGCTGTTGATGCCCTGGTATTTAAACACATATTTGCGTTCGCTACCGTAATTACCCAAAGCCCGTATAACCTCAGCCAGTTCGCAGTCGTTTGTAGTTACCGCCCCCGCATCGCCGAAAGCACCCAAGTTCTTACCGGGGTAAAAGCTGTGAGCAGCTGCATTGCCCAGCGCACCCGTTTTTGTTCCATTCCATTCGCAGCCCTGACTTTGCGCACAGTCCTCCATCAGCAGCAGTCTGTGTTTGCGGCAAATTTCGTCCAACATTTCGTTATAAGCCACACGTCCGTAAAGGTGCACCGTCATGATGCCCTTGGTGCGCGGTGTCAGCGCCGCTTCGATGCGTTCCGTGTCGAGTTCCAGGTTATCGAACGTAGGTTCCACCGGCACCGGCACCAGTCCGTTATCCGTGATAGCCAGGAAAGTTGCGATGTAAGTATTGGCCGGCACCACGATTTCGTCGCCCTCGGTCAGTCGCCCCAATTCTTTGTATCCGCGAATAATCAGACGCAGCGCGTCGAGTCCGTTAGCCGTGCCGACACATTCCGTCGTACCTATATATTGTGCATAATGTTTTTCAAAGCGCAGCGTTTCGTTACCTTGCAGAAACCATCCGCTGTCGATTACCCGTGCTGCCGCCTCTTTGTATGCTTGGGCGTGCAGTTGGGTAATGGCCTGTAAATCTAAGAACTTCACCATAGTGTCAGTTATTTTTTACCAGCATAATTCAGAAATTCGTTGTAATCTCTGATGTAATCCTCCTCATCGTAGTTGTGCGAAGTCAGCACCAAGCAAATGCTTCCCGACGAGAAACCCTGTTCCGAAGCCCAGATGCCCGGCGGCACATGTAGGCCCTCGTAGGGTCGGTTCAGCTGCACGGTTCTTTCGTTTTCGCCATCATTCAGCACCACTTCAAACGAGCCCGAGGCAGCAATCATAAACTGGTGGCAAGTTTTGTGAGCATGCGCCCCGCGGTCCTTTCCACCCGGAATATCGTAGATGTAGAACACGCGGTTAATTGGGAACGGCACATGCATTTCTTCGTATAAATAAGTAAGGTTGCCTTCCGGATCGTGAATTTTGTTCAGTTCGCAGGGCGAGCAGTCAAACACGTTGCGCACCTCGCGGCTGATTTCGCGTCCGTTCATTTCGTGCGCCTTCACCGACGTAAGGTAGTTTGGCGAATGCGTTTCGATGCTCGGATCGTTGCGCCAGCGTTTAAACTCCTCATAGTTCATGATGTAATCGTTTTCGTCGTAATCGGTCGACGAAAGCACAAGTACGAGCGAATTTGTGGCAAAGTTAGTCATCGTGCGCCACAGTCCGTTGGGCACATACAGTCCGTGAAAGGCCCTGTTCAGCGAAACCGTCTGTTTGTGTTTACCATCGTTCAGTACCACGTCGAAGCTGCCCGACAGCGCCACGATAAACTCCTCGCTCTGCTTGTAGGCATGACCGCCGCGGTCGCAGCCGCCGGGCACATCGTATATCCAATACACCCGTTTTATGGCAAAAGGTATATGGTTCATCTGTTCGATGAACGACAAATTGCCTCGCGGATCTTCAATCTTGGGCAGTCCCAACAATTTCGCATCGTAAACACTGTTCATACGTCATTTCTTAAAAGTAGAAAGCCCCACGTCGGGGCAAGGCTTATAACTGTTATGCAAACACTTTGCTTACAGAACAGGACTTCAAAGATACGCCAAACCCGAAACGTGACCAAACTACCGGGCGAAGAAACTTTTTAAAAATGGCTTTCTGCCTTCTTTTTTCCGCTTGCCCGATGCACTCATCCGGTTCACACTCGTTCCGAAAACCCTCAATGCTCACCGCCGTATTCGTCGATGGCATTGAAGCAAGGACACATTTTCAGATATTCAATAGGCTCAATTTTACCGTTGCCGTTCAAGTCGGGCGACAAATCGCGATGCCCCACCACCAAAGCCTTGGGATACATCCATTTCAGTTTTTCCACAAGGTGTTTCAGCGTTTTTCGTTGAGCCTCCGTCCGCGTGTCGCAAGCCACCGTCTTGCCGTTTTTCAAGGTGCGGATTCCACCCACGTAAGCCACATGTATGGCATTCGCATTGTGTCCTTTCACCCCGTTAGTCACCTCGTGGTCCATAGCCAGCTGCACCCATTCGCCGTTAGCCTTTACTACATAATGATAGCCCGGTTTTCGCCAATGCAGCACCTTTTTCCAGTACGTTTGAATGCTGCTGATAGCGGTTTGCTCACTTGTAGCCGTGCAGTGAATCACAATGAGTCGAATGTTTCTTTTTTTCATCATCATCTTGTCTGTTGTTTTTTCAAACTTCGTTTTTTCAGTCGTAAATCATTGCCGCCGATAACGTTTTCGGCAATTACTTTTTGCAGATATCGCATCTGCCTTTTATCTAGTTTTTTGTCATAAGGCCGCCACCCCAAGTCAATCAGCCGTCGCATCACCAAGCGTCGGTTCATGATGTAATCGTGCAGTAGCCGTCGTGCATACTCGTCCGACCGTCCGGGAAATACAGCAAGTGCAAATTCCGTTTTTGTCATTTTTATTTCAGGAGTTTTTTGTTTTGATTTTTTCATGGTCACAATGTAGAAACTAAGCAAGTTCAAGGTTGAATGTTCCTAGGCGCATCTACCTATTGTTGCACCCACCATCGTTTGTTTTTTCTTTGTAAAAGGCCTTTTTGCTAAACGCTGCAGTTCGTTCAGTCTGCCTCAAAAAAAATAAGTTTCTGCCCCATAATAAAGGGGGAGGTTAAAACAAATAGGTTGAATAATTATCAATACCTACTTCTCACTCGTAAAAGTTCTTGTTATCCTAAATCCTGATGCAAAGATATAGTAGCCCAATGCCCCAAACCAAATTTCTGCCCCATCTTTTCTTTTTTATTAACGCCACAAGGCCTTTCCAAAAAATCGTGTTGCACCTTGTCGCATTTTAACTCCCATTTTCGTCCAACATGCTTCGGCCGTGAGTTTCGCTTAGCAATCTCGGCTTTGTGGGTTTGGGCTGTCGGCGTGTCGAAAAAAAAGCGTAACTTCGCACATCCGCAAGGCCGTAATCAAGTCACCATGCCTGCTCACCGAGCACCGATAGGCCAAACCGCAATTTTACCCCCCTCCCGAAGTGAACCCTCTTTTATTTAAGTAGGTGTTCCTAATTATTTTTACATTTGAATGGTGCAAAAACGCTGTGCAAAGTAAATAAGTCGTCTAAACTTTTCTGACGAAGATTGAATTTCATAAAAGTTCAGACGACTTCAAAAATACGTCGATAGAATCATATAAATAATTTTGAACACTTGCTTACATGACCCTACACCTGTTCAACCCCTCACACGATGAGGCCCTGGCCGCCAACTCCCCCTATTATTATCCCTCAACCATAGCCCGACGGTTGCAAACCGAATGGGGTCTCCTCCCCGTGCTGTGGGCCCAGCCCGGCGACTGCGTGCTTGTGGACGAAGACACCCTGCAAACCCTTTCGGACCAGGCAGATAGTTGCGGCAGTGTATGGGCTGAAAAACTCTCGGCCGTGCGTCTGCTCACCCTTCGCCAACTCACTCCCCGGCTTTGGCAGCAAATCACCCACATCATGCCCTGGGGCTGGGACCCCCTCCAGTGCCATCGCCTGCACAAAGCCGGAGCACCCGAAAACCTCCTCCCCTCCGACGACGAGCTTGCCCATATTCGCCAGCTAAGTAGTCGCGAAAGCACCGTATGCCTGCTGCCTCAACTCGTTGCCCAACTGCGGCAAATGGGCATTCACGCCGTGGGCGAAACCCGTTTGGTGCGCAGTCTCGACGAGGTCAGCCAAGCCCTTGCATCGTGGCAGCGCGTGGTGTGTAAAAGTCTGTGGTCGTGCAGCGGCCGCGGTGTGTTCGTAATCGACGGAGCAACGACGCCTTCCGACACCGGCCGTCTGCGCCGTCTGCTGCGCGAACAGGGTGGGGTAGAGGTGCAAAAGGCCTACGACCGCCTGCTCGATTTTGCCCTTGAATTTAGCACCGATGGTTCAGCTGTGCATTACCTGGGCGCATCGGCCTTTCAAACCAATGCTTCGGGCGGTTATGCCGGCAATATCGTGGCACCGCAGGCCCACATCGAACAGCAAATATGCGCAGCCCTTCACACCGACGAAGCAAGCCTGCGCCGCATTATTCAAACCGTCGGCACCGAAGCCCGGCATCTGCTTGCCCACCGCTACAGCGGCCCCTTTGGCATAGACATGATGGCCGTCGGCACACCGCAAGGACCCGCCCTCATGCCTTGCATCGAACTCAATTTAAGGCGCACAATGGGCCATGTGGCACTGAATGTGGCAAAACTTACGTTAAAACGCGAGTTCCTGCCGCCCCAACTGCAAAATTTGTGGTATTTTTACACCTGATTTACGGTTGGTTCGTCTATCCATCTTGCCCCAGGCAAATATCGGCAAGCCGTATCTAAAAAACAGCATTTTAAGAACTACCCTTCATTCTGTCAATTTTTAAAGTTTATCATACACACAATGAAAAAAGCATTACTCCTGCTCTGCCTTCTGGCAAGCACACTCACGGCTGCTGCCCAGTTCGAACAAGGTAAAAAATACATCAGCACCTCGTTTTCAGGTTTAGGTCTGTCGTACAGCGGAAGCGAAAAGTTCCGTTTGGGCGTGAATGCCAAAGCAGGTTATTTCGTGGCCGACTGCCTTTTGCTGCACGGCGATGTCAACTACAATCACACCCGTGCCATCGACGACGTATCGGTTGGTGCCGGTGCGCGCTACTACTTCGACCAGTGCGGCATTTACATGGGTGCCGGTGCGCAGTATGTACACTACACGCCCAACAGCAACGATGTGCAAATCCCCCTTGAAGTGGGTTACGCTTTCTTTGTGAACCGTTTCATCACCATTGAGCCTTCATTATATTATAAGATGTCGCTCCACGATTTTTCTGACAATAGCACCTTTGGTTTCAACATAGGCATCGGTTTCTTCTTCTAAGCAGGTGTTGAAATTCATTTACACATTTCTGTATTCATGACTGAAATATCCACTTTAGGCGAATTCGGACTCATTGACCACCTCACGGCCGACCTCAAGCCCGTTAACGATTCCACCCTCATGGGTGTGGGCGACGACTGTGCCGTGATGCGTTACACCACCGATGCCGCCGATCCCCGCCGCCTGCTCAGCACCACCGACATGCTGATGGAAGGCATTCACTTCGACCTCACTTACACCCCGCTCAAACACCTTGGCTACAAGGCAGCCGTGGTCAATTTTTCCGACGTGTATGCCATGAACGGCACCCCGCGTCAGCTCTTGGTCAGTGTAGCCGTAGGTCGCCGTTTCAAGGTTGAACACCTCGACGAACTTTATGCCGGTTTGCGCTTGGCTTGCGAACGCTACGGAGTCGACCTCGTTGGTGGTGACACCACCTCCTCAGTAACCGGTTTGGCCCTGAGCCTCACCTGTCTGGGCGAAGCCAATGCCGACGACATTGTGTACCGCTCGGGAGCCCACGACACCGATCTGCTCTGCGTCAGCGGAAACCTGGGCGCAGCCTACATGGGCCTCCAGCTGCTCGAACGCGAAAAGCGCGTGTTCGAATCGCAGCACACCAGCGAACCCGAAGCCCAGGCACAGCCCGACTTTGCCGGACGCGAATACCTCATTGAGCGCATACTCAAACCCGAGGCACGTCGCGACATTGTGCAGCGCCTGCGCGAGGCCGGTATCCGCCCCACGGCCATGATGGACATTAGCGACGGCCTTTCGTCTGAAATCATGCACATTTGCCGACGCAGTCAAACGGGTTGCCGCCTCTACGAAGAACGCATCCCCATCGACTACCAAACGGCCATTACTGCCGAGGAATTCAACTTCAACGTCTACACCGCAGCCCTCAATGGCGGCGAGGACTATGAACTCCTGTTCACCGTGCCCCTCACCGACCACGAACGTGTATCGGCCATCGACGACGTCAAGGTTATCGGCCATATCACGCGCGCCGAACTGGGCACGAAGCTCGTTACCCGCGACGGCAATGAGTTTGACCTCAAGGCCCAAGGCTGGAATCCGCTGGCTGCTGAATAAAGCATCCACTTCTGTACCCCAATCAGGCTACATCTCAACATCAAATGCGATGCTGAGATGTAGCCTGATTTTTTTTATCTCTTGCGCAGTTGCATAACCCACAGCGCTTTCACTGCAGCGCATCCCCATCCGCCCAGCCGGCTGCTCCGTTCTATATTTGTTTGCAAATGTGTTAAAATCAATACGCGCAGCACAAGCGTTGAAAAAAGCCGCCTTTCTTCTGAAAACCGCACCTTGCTATTTATATTTAACGGCAAAATTATTTTTATGACATGTTCTGTCAAATATTATGATGTAATTTGCAGTCAGAATCAGTTGTCTACCAATAAAAGTTAAGTTATGATGAACAAAAACATCTTTTCTATGAAACAGCAGCAGTATGATGAGAGAACTTTACCCGAATGGTATAGCCTCAGAGGCCTTACGTCGTGGTTAGCGGCTTCGAAACCGATGTGCAGTGCGGCCAAACTTTATTCGTTTATGCTTGATGAAACAGTTACTGCGCGTCAGGCAGTCTACTACTTCTACGCGCAGCTTGCCGCCTTAGGTGTGTTTTTCCCGGCAAATCTCAATGCCGGTTGGCGTGCTTGCGCCTTTCTATTGTTCTGTCGTGCAATTTCATTCACGCGTTTGCCTCGTTAAAAAAAGGTCGTCGGGTAAACTCGACAAGCAGCTACATGTACTGATTCGCAAACTCACTGCAAAGCTTAGTAACAGCTTTGAACAAACTTACTCAAAAAAAACTTAGCACAAACTTAGCCTATGATTCGACTTTAGAAGTTGCCTCCAGCAACCAGAGATGAACAAAACTAAAGACATTCGTCCTTCAGTACTCGAAGTGATGAATGTCTTTTTTTCATGCAGTACAAAATGGCCTGAATAATTAGGAACACTTACTTATATGTTGTCCTTTGCATTAAGGAAGATTCAACGGCATTGAGGCAGCTATTTAACGGGAATGTCGGCAATCAGTACCCCAAGGCTTTGAGCATCAGTCCGGTGTTTTCCTCCAGACCAAACATCAGGTTCATGTTTTGAACGGCCTGTCCCGAGGCCCCTTTCAGCAGGTTGTCAATGCACACCGTGATGAGCAGTTTGTCGGCATGGCATTCGGCATGAATCAAGCATTTGTTCGTGTTGATTACCTGTTTCAGGTCGATGGCACGTCCCACATAGTGCGTAAACGAAGCCTCGCCGTAAAATTCGCGAAAGGCAGCCTCCACTTCTTCGAGCGATGCGGTGCAGCCGGTGACAATGGTGGCAAATACGCCTCGGGCAAAATCGGCCCGATAGGACAGAAAGTTTATTTCGCTGGCGAATGTAGGTTGAAGCCCATGCAGCGACTGATTGATTTCGGCCACTTCGTCGCCGTCGAATGCTTTGTAAAGGCACATGTTCCCCGTGATTTGCCCACAAGGCATATCGTCGGCAATCTGAATTTCGGCACCCGTTGCTCCGCTGATGGCATTCACCATTACCTCGCCTCTGAGCAGTCCGGCTTCAGCCAAAGGCAGGAGTCCCAACTGTATGCAGGTGGCAAAACAGCCGGGATTGGCCACATGCAGCGCGTTCATAATTTGCAGGCGGTTCAGTTCGGGCAAACCATAGACAAAGTCGTTTTCGTCGGCCTCCATACGGAAATCGGGGGTCAGGTCAATGATGCGCACATCGGCCGGAATGTAATGGGCTTGTTGAAAAGCAACACTGCCACCCTTGGGCAAACAAAAGAATACCACGTCAACGGCATCGAAGGGCAGTTCATCGGTAAAGTACAGGTCGGTTTCGCCATGCAAGCCTCCGTGTACGTCGGTCAGCAGTTTGCCGGCAGCGCGTTCGCTGTTCACAAACACGATTTCGGCTTCCGGGTGGTTCAGCAGTAAGCGGCACAATTCGCCTGCTGCAAACGAAGTTCCGCCAATAATCCCTATCTTAATCATTGCATTCGCAAGGTAAAGTGGATGGATGAATGTAAAAGTTCTTTGTCAGCGCGTCGGGCTTATGGCCGTTCCCGCCGGGCGATCGGTGTTACAGCACCACGCTCTTCACAGCGGGAATCACCGTAGCCAATTCGTCGGTAAATTCCTGTCGCGAGGCATTTTCGCTGATAATTACCAAGATGGTATCGTCGCCCGCAATCGTGCCGGCCACGCTCGAAAGGTGATGGCTGTCGATGTCCGAGGCCAATCCGGCGGCATAGCCCGGCCGCGTATGCAGGAT
>OAUS01001133.1_pt1 | contig 14866 bp, 16 predicted proteins | sample 1516801 | NCBI WGS metagenome assembly OAUS01 (sample SAMEA2580001, study PRJEB22360) | human gut metagenome | biome: human gut; feature: human-associated habitat; material: faeces | place: Denmark | collected 2008/2010
CCCTGCTAAGTGAAGCAATAATTCCACGCTGATTGGTAATCGTTGAATTTTGCTGCTCGATGGTTTTGGTGTTTTCACGAACCTCTTCTTCCTTCTGCTGAGCATCCTTCCAGAGTTTCCTGCGATACTCTTCTGTGGTACGATGAACAGCTCCAGTCTCCTTGATACTGTCTCCTCGCTCCATGCCATACTTCAATCCAACCTCATCTGCATATTCTGTGTGAAGGCTATCCATATATTCTGAAAAAGCATCCTTAGTATTATTACCTTTCAAAAAAACACCGAAAAAGGAAAACTTATTTTTCTTTGTTATCGGCAGGACTGTACAATGGCAATGTGGATTCGTTTCGTCCAGATGAACGACAAAAGCAGCTATGTTCTGCTCTCCGAATTTTTTACACATGAAGGCATACGCATCTTTTGCCCATGCTTCTATTTCCGGCATTCTCTTCAAGTCTGAATTATCGGCTCCATGCTCCCAATCTACCTGCTGACTTCCAAAAGCCAGATTTCTCATTACCTCTCGGTTGCCACCCAAAATGAAGTTTGCAACCGTGCGGTAATAAGGATTCTTCCCTTGGTTGATTAAAGAAATGTTGGGATCTTTAATTCCACGTGCTTCCAGATTCTCCTTAATTCTTTGTGGAATTGATTTTGTCTTATCAACCTCTTTAACTACTCCACCCTTTCCTATTTCAAAGTTGAGACGTTCTCTGGAAGGGTCATAATTCCATTGAGCTTTCTTAGCAGCTTCTCTATCAGCCAACCGCCTTAGATGCTCATTACTCTGCGATGTTGTGAACCCCTTTCCCGGTCTCATGTCTATTACATTTTTTGCTCCGCTCATAATTATTTTTTTAAAAAGAAAGGTTCTTAGGGAAGTATTCCCTGAGCCTAATTGACCCCACGGCTTGCCGCACGGATGTCAAAATGAATTACTTTTCATTTTTGGGGGTTACAGTGAGTTTTGCAGAAACTCCGTATTAGGCTACTAGAGCAGAGAAAAAAATCCGCCCATGCGCAAGCGCATTTGTAAAGAATCTTTACTTGTTATTACTGTTTGCAAAAGTAACATATTAATTCAAGAATAACAGCACAAATGCAAAATACCTTTGAAATTAACATTTTCAAAACCCAATAGTTTTGCCATCTGCAAAATTATGATTACCTTTGCATAACAAAAGGAAAAGTTATGGAAAGAATGAATGACGATATACCTTTTGAGCACCAGATGATGTTCATCATCCGTGATTATGATCGAAAGGTTGAAGAGAACATGGAACTTCGCAAGGAGGTGGAAGAACTATCTGCAGCTCTGGCTGCCCAGGGAGCGGAGTTGAAGAAAGTAAAGAAGGAACTCAAAAAGATGCCTTCACTTAACGACAAAGCCTTACAGCTTGAAGCCGCAAAGCGAAAGAACGAGAAACTGACAAGGCAGGTTGGTGTGTTTTTTAAATGCATGGTCTATGTACGCAACCAGGTGCGCCATTTACTTGCCATGGTAGAGGTTCCCGGCTTACGAGACCTGGAACAGCGCATGAGCGAGGCACTAAAAAAATATGACGAATAGTTTGCTTGTTTCAAAGAAAAGAAGTATCTTTGCCAAAAGAATTTTTAAAGAAAGGATATAATATGGCATTAAAAATAAAAAATCGTGAAGAAGCAATAGCTGTACTTCGTGATATGGTTCAGAGAAAAAAGGAAATGGAGAAACAAGTTCAAGAAGAATTTGCCAAAGTACGTAAAGAAGCAGAAAATTATTATGCAACCATTTAATTTAACTCGCCTTTCCATCTACTACCCAGGATTTGCCGACTCGCTGAATATTATGTTCCTTGTTGTCTATCCTGTATGATATTCCTTCTCTTGTTGTATAGGTGGTGTCACCAATAAAATTGAATCTTCATATTGAATTTGACTTCACCGTGCTGTCGAGGGCTTATTTGTGCTTGCAAAGGTATAAATAAAATCTGATGAATCCACTTCTTTTGAAGATTTTTTTAATAATCATTTGTTCTTTAAGCACAATCTCTTTATCGTCTTCTTTTTTATCTGATGTTTCCTGTCAATAAGAAACGAACTCTCACACGCCTCAATAAGCTTGATAAACTTGCTGTAGCCATAGTCTTTTATATGAAAGCCTGGCTGTTTGTTAAGAAGCCTATTAGATACACTGCTAATTTGTGCCCATCCATCACTCTCTGCGGCCTCACTCACCACCTGCTTAATCAAAGCAATTAATTTTCTGTTGATTTTTGGAGTTTGTTTGTTTGAGGATTTGGCTGAAGGATTCTGCTTCGAAGGGCTATCAGAAACTGCAGGAGCTGTTACATGATTTTCCGAAATTTCACCCACTTCATCCTCAAAAGCTACAGGGGTGGCCGTGGAAGAAACTTCTTCACGCTCATGAAAGAATACATAGTCATTGCAAGCCATGACAAAAGATTCTAGTGTGTTTTTTTCTCCCATTCCTATCACGACCTTTCCGGATTCCCTGATACGCATGGCCAGTCTAGTGAAATCACTGTCACTAGACACAATATAGAACACATCAATATCGTTCTGATACAGCAAATCCATGGCATCAATCACCAGGGCAAAATCGGATGAGTTTTTGCCAGAAACAAACGAATATTGCTGAATAGGAAGGAAGGCATACTTTTGAAGCACCGCCTTCCATGCAGAGAGATTGGGCTTAGTCCAATCAGCATAGATACGCTTAACTGTAATCAAATCATCCTGATTGTTCCTTACTTCCTTCATCACCTGTTCCATACGATGATGCGGGATATTTTCTGCATCTATTAATAATGCTATCTTACGTTCTCTAACCATAACTTATAGTTTTTAATTCATCTATCCACCTCTGGCCAGACTTCACGTTGGACAAGATGGCCAACCCTATCTCTACCGCTAAAACAATGATATCAATATCACGAAATCATGATATTATCATGGTTTGATGAATAAAATATCACGGAATCATGATATTTTATTCATCATGTCAGGATGATAAGGTTTGCCCGTCCAGGGATAAGCGTGAAGGCAAAGATCCTTCACTAATGACTGTATATTCTTGCTTGTAATTAATTTCTTTAATTCTGCATGAGCTTCATGCCCCCTATTAAGTAGGTATAACAACATCTATTCTAGAGCACTCATATTTTCTGTCTATTCGAGGACTTCGTCCATTTAGCAGTAAGCTAACATTCAAAGCTTTCGATAACTCTTCAAGTTGCGACAGAAGTATTGTGCCACTAATAGTTATAATATAAACATCTTTACCAATGCTTATATCAACATTATCTTCGCCAAAAATAGCAGAAGAAACATTCTGAATATCTTCTAATTTTCTATCCATATCTAATTAAAATTATCATTAGTATTACGTGTGCAAAGTTACTAAAAAACAACAAGATTAGAACTATAATATTATAGAATATTATCCGCAGTAAAGTTAAATATATATAAACAAGAGCAGAACAATATATAACCTTAAATGAAATTATAAAAATGATTTTACGATTAAATGATTTATCATTAAAACACAATATTAATATTTATAATACTCTATAATATAAGTATATATAGAAAACTCAAACCATAGCTATATGCTATTACTAAATAATGGCATTATCTAGCAAATATAATTGAATTCAAAAGCAAACACCCTAAAATGCAAAACTCATAAAATCACTTTTACGATTTATCCTTTTATAATAAAATAACAAAATCATTTTAATGATAAAACATAAAAACACGTTATCATATTTATGATATATCACTTTATCGTTAAATAAAATAAATATTTTTGCGATTTAATGATAAAATGATTATCTTTGCAGCAGAATTTTAAAACAAGAAGAATTATGGCAAACAGAATTATAGCATTCGCAAACTTGAAAGGTGGAGTAGGCAAGACTTCCATCTGCGCAATGTTTGCATCATACCTCAACGAACTTGGCAAGGCTGTCGCTGTCATTGATGCGGACATTCAACAGTCATTGTTTCGTCATCGCCAAAGAGAAATTCAGAATGAACCCAACGCCAAACAGCCTTTCCAGATTATCGCTCTACCTTCTCGCAAAGCAGAGGATGTTTCAGCAATCATGGAGAAGATGAAGGAAGTTGATGGCTACATTTTAGTAGATTGCCCTGGAAATTTCGAAGCCGAGGCTCTCAAGCCTATTTTCGAAAGTACCACTCACGTCATCATCCCTCTTACCTATGACGATGATAGTGTTGATGCAACCGGATTGTTCATCAACGGCATCCGTCAACTGTCAACATCTTCGAAACTATTGTTTGCGCCAAATCGCATAAAGACAGGTGTCGGCAAGCAGAGCGAGTTGGAAGCCCGAAAGAAAACTATCGACATCTTAGGTAAAGTCGGCTATGTTGCCCCTCGTATCAAGGAGGGTGTGGCCGTACAGCGTTATTCCACGCTTTACCCTCTCGATTATTACCAGAAGAAAGCCATTGACCACAGCTTTGAAGGACTCCTTCAAGAGATAGATAAATAACAAAAAATAAAGGAAATATCATGTCAAAGAAAGAATCAAATACAAGTCCGTTGGATTTAGGCAGCATTATAGCCGCCCAAACGACACCAAAACAAGAGAAAACGGAAGTACTCGCACAAGAGGCCGTCCAAGCAACCAAAACGCCTCAGGACGAAAAAATGAACGTTTCTGACGAAAATAACACAACAGAGATAAATAGCAAGTTAGCTGTTGATGAGGAAAACGTTGAAAATTCAACCCCTTCAACAAAACCTGCCGATACAACAGCATGGGGGAGATTCCTTTCAATCGCACAGGAGCTGAGAGACAAAGAGAAGGAACGTAAAGCTTCGGGAAAAAAGGCAGAAGGAGACGAGAAGGGGATCCAGGTACTCATTGATGCGGACGTGAAGTACACCCTTGATGAATTGAAGAGCAAGGGCATTCACATTCCAACTAAGCATCTTTTGACTGCTGCTGTCAAAGTGTTCTTAGAAAGTAATTCCAAAGAGGTCAATAAGATTCTTGGTAAAAGAAGAAAAATTTGATTTTGTTACCAGATTAAACGCCATCCATCTGCATTTTTTCACGGCGATGGGTGGCGTTTTTGCGCAAAGTTGAAACTTTTTTATACCAAATAAGCCGTATATGGTATATTTAGCCTCTCAATTATGTAAAAAGTAAAAATGTTTTACACGCATTAAAACTGCCTATTATTTATACCACTGAAAGTCCCCACAAAGTCAGCGCACACTCATTGACGAACAAGAAAGTTGTACCCACGAACGAACAAGAATGAGGATGAGGGGCCTTGCGCCCCGACCCCTAAAAGATGAAATTCCCAATATTGTACCGACAAAGCATTTATTCCTTTGACAATGTCAACAAGAATAGCATTTTAGTACTTTTTATATTCTTTCTTTTACTTACTTTTACTTACTTTTCGCGCGCGCCTTTAAGAACTTCGCAAATATCTAGTTATCAATAAGTTACAAATTTGAGTTGAAACTTTTTTATACGCAAGTTGAAACTTTTTTATACCAAGTTGAAACTTTTTTATACCAAGTTGAAACTTTTTTATACGCAAGTTGAAACTTTTTTATACGCTTCATAAAATACCAATAGTCACACGGTTAAAAAGTAATAATATATTACAAAATACCACTCATTTAACTTTTATTATATATAATAGCTTGCTATTATATATTTTACGCTCCTACTACGCACCTGTTTCCGATATATTTACAATTCATCGAAAATACTAAAAAAGTTTCGTTAAACTTTAAAAAAATAAAGTAGAAACTTTTTGCGGTTAAGTTTCTTTTTTGTATTTTTGTGCCGTAAATTATAAACAGAAACATTTTTATACGCTCATGAAGGAAATGAAGACAGCTATCATCCAACAGTCTAATCGTTTAAGCAACGAGAAAGACACTTTGGAAAGATTAGAGCGCAATGCACTAATCCAGGTTGTTCGTGGGTTACAGGAAAAATATCCTATCATCAAGGACGGAGAAGGAGTTTCTCTTCACGCCTACGACACAGCTAACATCAAGGACGAGATTATCACCGTGTCAGAAGACCGCCTTCTCGAATGCTTGGGTTCGAGAAACCAAAACGGAAAGCATAATTTGCGATCTGTAAAAGAAGCCCTGCAAGCTTTAAGAAAGAAAAGCTGCGATATTCCACCAGAGTTGCGTAAGGACGACTGGATAACTGTTGGATGGATCAACTACGCAAAATTCAACGCTGATACGAAAGAATTTAGCGTTCAAGTTTCTGCGGAAATCATACCGTTTCTATTGAATCAAAATGCCAAATTTACAAGATTTGACGCATATTATATTTTCGATTTAGAGAACAAATACAGTCAGCGTTTTTACATAAAATGCTGCCAGTTTAAAAAGCAAGGATTTTTCACTATGACAGAGGAAGAAATCCGTGAAAGATTTTGTGTTTACAAGACAGTCAAAGGCACAGATATTCGTCTTAACCCATTGTACAAAAATGCAAGTCAGTTCAGAAAAAATGTCCTTGACAAAGCCAAAAAAGAACTAAAAGAGAAGTTCGACAAAGGAATGTGCGATTGCTACTTCGATTATGTTGCAACCGAATGTGCAAGAGGCGATCAGCACCCAACTAAATGGTTTTTTGCAATTGGCTACAAAGGTCACAAAGCTGATTTAACACAAGCTGATAGGCAAACGAAGAAAATAGAAACTGTGAAAGAGCAAAACATTTTTAGTAACAATGATTTCGCACAAGATTCAGAAAAGATAGCACTTAGTGAAAGAGAGCAAACTGCAATCAAAAATGATTTAGGCATCCAAATTCTTACACAATGTATGCGAAACTGGTTTGCAAACGACGTGAACTTTCAAGGAAAAGTGGCGAGAGAACTTACAAAAATGAGTGTAGAAAAAGTTGAAGAAGTTCTCGAGCATGCGCAACGCATAAGCAGAGACCATTCCGGCGAAGACCGAATAAGAATCTTGCGCCATATGTTAAATCAAGATGTTTTAAAAATAAAAAAGAAATAACATAAATGGAGAAGGACAAAAGCAAGAAACGAAGCATAATGAACGAAGAATTCAAATTGCCGACTGTCGTTCAATTTCGAAAATACACAAAACAAAAAGGGCACCTTTGGAACAATAAAGACAGACTCGTTGCCCCTAATGTTCTGTTGTCTGAAGATGTTCTCATCTTACACTCTTCAACGGAGACACTAAAGGAGACGTTCGGAGACGATTTCGATATAAAAGGTAGAAAGGATAGAGCACGAAAGAGAATTGAATATCTTGACGACTGCATTGTTCGATTGAAAAAGTCTTCGTTCGATTATAATTTTGCACTAATGTCACCAGAAGATAAAGACGAAAGTGGAGTTCCGCTTATCGTTACTGCCGAAATCCGGTTGGCAGAAGATCGCAAGATGCTTTTAGAATTCATAAAGCTCATCGATAAATACAAATACAAAGAGTAAAATATCGATGAGTATTAGATTCACAAGTTGATAGATTAATTATTTTTGCGGTACAATTTAAAAACGAAAATAAGTATGGCATTAGACTTCGTTTTCTCATGGGCTCAGGATAGGACAGGCAGGATGGTATATATAGACGATGTACCTAATGGCTTGGCCTGTAACTGCATTTGCCCTAACTGCAAGGAGCAACTGCTTGCAAGGCATGGAATGGAAAGGGCACACCATTTCGCCCACCATAGTGAGACCCGAAAGGCGACCTTGGAGATTTGCTATATGGTCATCATGTACAAGTTGGCCGAACAAATCGTTTCGGAGAGAAAACGCATTCATGTTCCTTCGTATTATGGGATATTCAAGGAGACAGACCTTGAATTTGTTGACGTGAAGATAAATGGCAGGTATGAGCGCAAAGACAAGCAGCCAGACATCATCGCAACGACCAAGGAGGGCAAGCAATATCTCATAGAGCTCATTTTCAAGTACAAGGTGCAGCATAACAAGGCCATTGACTACAATAACCTGTCTTGCTTAGAAATAGACCTGTCCGACCAAAAACTGGAAACTCTCTCCGATTTTTTGCTAAACTCCAAAGAAAACAGAAAATGGGTGAACAACGAGAACTATTTTGGGGAGATCGAGGAAAGATATACCAGGGCAGGCAAGAACATTCGAGTAGTGGACTACAATGAGTGCAAAAAGTGTCCTGTCTTCAAAAACTGTTGTGGTGTTAGGGCGAAAAATTCTGAGACACCTATACTCATCGAGAACAGTGGAAGACAATTCCGTATATGCAAGCCGGATGTCTTAGTACAAAGGAAAGAAGAACACCAGCGACTTCTCGAAGCAGCAGAGCGCAGGCTGGAGCGTGAGAGATATGACGAACTGGAGGCGTTCCGTGACCCTTCTGAACGCACTTGTTTTGATTGCAAGTCAAACCTTACGTGGATGAACAAAAAGGGGTTTGCAAACTGTGGCCCATACCAAAGCATGGGGGTACCAAAGAACACTCCACCGCATTTGGCAAGAACCTGCAGAGGTTTCAAGAGAAAAATACAATAGGCATCCGGCCTATGCAACTTATAAAATCGAATTCATATCAAAATTCGATAAAGATAGAGATGCTAAAGAATTTGCCGTTCTTAAATGTTTGGAAGAAAACAGAAAAGTATGCCCTTGTATAGTTTGCAGCAATTTTGATGAATATAATGGAGAGTGTCTGAAAAATTGTAAAATTGGAGATATACCATGCAAGGACTTCATTATGTATAAGTTTATTAGAACAAGCATATCCAGTAAATACAAGGATGCAAAAGTTAAAGTAACATCGCTTACATCAGCAAAAGATGAAGGCACTTTGGAACTCATATAATGCACCCTAATAACATGCAATGTTTTTGCACGTTATTTAGGTTCGACAAAATTAAAACTTTATCGAAATATATAGAAACACCGAAAATAGCTGCCAAAAAGTTTGGTGGTTATTTTCGTTTTTTGTATCTTTGCAGCATCAATATTAATCGAAACATAATTCGAAATATGGCAAAGATAGGATATGCTAGAGTTTCTACGAAAGACCAAAATTTGGACTTGCAACTAGAAGCGCTGAAAGAAGCTGGATGCGAGAAGATTTTCTCGGAAAAGAAATCCGGTCTAAGGGAACGACCTCAGTTAGAAGCCGCTCTTGCATATTTGCGCCCTGGTGATACCTTTGTGGTTTACAAGTTTGACAGAATAGGGCGTTCACTTAAAGATCTGCTAAACATCGTTTCTTCCATTCATGAACGTGGCATCCAAATTCAATCACTCAGAGACAACATCGATACATCAAGCACTTCCGGAAAGTTGATGATGAACATTTTTGCTAGTCTTGCAGAGTTTGAAAGAGATCTTATCGTTGAGAGAACTACTGCAGGGCGAAAAGCAGCATTAGCCAAAGGAAAAAAGTTTGGTAGACCAAAAATCAAGCGACACACTAAAGCCAGGGCTACAGCATCCCTCTATAAAAACGGAATGACTATAGATGAAATACAAAAGCAACTAGGTATTAAATCGAAATCTTCGGTCTATAGATTTCTTCGCATCGAGGGAATTGAACCAACCAGAAAACCATTTGTCAGAAAAAAAACAATTTAGACACAGCAACTAAACGAGGCTTACAGGTGGCTGTAGTTAGATATTAACATTTAAAGTAAAACGACAATGAAACAGAATCAAAACAACATAGATTGCGCTCCATCCAAGGATGAGGAAGGAGTAGCAAAGTGCTTAATACAGATGTGCAAGGACTCCAATGCTGGTATTACTTCCTTTAGTATGAGCTGCGAAGATGGCTACGAAGTAACGATTTCTGCTCGCAAGAAGGGAAAGAGGATATATAACGAGTTCTCTCTAGAAGAGTTCGAGGCAATCAAGGCTATGGCAGAAGAGAAACTTGCCCAAGCTGAGGACAAACAGAAGCTCCAGGACATCATCGATGTTTGCGAAAGCAATATTGCGGATGCAAAAGAAAATGAGCAGGAGCAAGAGAACCTTGATGATGAAGGGGAAGAATAACTATTAGTAATCTTTGTTAGGTGTTAATTATGGAAAAACATGAAGGTAAGATACAACAAATCACAGAACGTGACAATGTTGGCTTTACAAATAATATAGAATCTCTTATAAGAGTCATTAGAGGAAAGCAAGTAATGCTCGACCGCGATTTAGCAGAGCTATATGAAGTGGAAACGGCACAGTTGAATAGACAGGTGAAACGTAATATCGAGCGCTTCCCGGAAGATTTTATGTTTCAATTGACTAAAGAAGAAACTGAAATCTTGAAATGCCAATTTGGCATTTCAAGATGGGGCGGCGACAGACATTTCCCTTATGCCTTCACTGAAAATGGGGTTGCAATGTTGAGTGGTGTTCTTCGTTCTAAAACGGCAATTGAAGTGAATATTCGCATAATGCGAGCTTTTACATCAATGCGTCATTTTATGGCGAACAACGCTTCTGTGTTCAGCCGCTTGGAAACAATTGAGTTCCATCAGTTGGAAATGCTGCAACATCAGCAAGAGACCGACAAACGCATAGATGATGTGTTCCGTAGATTAGACGAAGGTAGTGCAAAGCCAAAGCAGGGCGTGTTTTATAACGGCCAGATCTATGACGCTTATACATTCGTGGCCGACTTGATTAAATGTGCTAAAAAACGCATAATTCTCATTGACAACTATGTTGATGAGACAGTATTGACCTTGCTCGACAAAAGAAAAGAGGGTGTGTCTGCTATTATCTATACACAACAGATTAGCCGGCAATTTCAACTTGACATAGAACGCCATAATGCTCAATATGCCCAGATTGAAGTAGAGATGTTCCGTTTGTCGCATGACCGCTTCCTTTGTATAGACGATGATGTATATCACATAGGAGCATCCATCAAAGACTTGGGTAAAAAGTGGTTCGGTTTCTCGAAAATGGAAATACTGACACCGGATGAATTGTTGGAAAAAATAAATAGCTAACACATCTTAAATATGAAGAAGATAATTTTGTTTCTTCTTGCTATCCTGTATGTGGGGATATGCAAGGCGCAGCTCTCGGTAGCAGACTGCAAGTATGTATTGGAAATATTCTGTAGGAACTACTATGGTTCCTGCTTCGATGGAAAAACGTATGTGCCAAACACAATCATCATTACAAGTGTGGGCATTGACCAGAATAGCGGTGGAACCTTCGTGTCCGGGCTTCATTCCTACCAGGGACAGTATATTCCGTTCCGAGGAAGGAAGACCCATACCAATGTACAGTTCAACGCTGTGATCGTCCGTCAGCCAAAGCGTGACTATGTGGTATTCAACAAATGGTATGAACCAGACATGCTCAACCGTAAAGGTGGATGGGAGACTGGGCAGAAACTCATTACCTATAAGTAAAAAATATAATTAAGTGAACCCAATTTAAAGATAAATGATATGTTTGAAAAGATAATCAAATTTGGTTGTGGCTTTATCGTCATCTTCTTTGTGGTGATGATATGTATTGCCACGTGTTCTGCTTACTTTGCCACAAACGAAGCAAGTAGCACACCGGAGATTACCATGATGGCTTCTCCTAAAACGCTTCATATCTCCAAATTCACGGTAGATGAAGTGTTGGAGGACGGCAGCGCAGTAGCACATGTGGAAGATCTTTCATCAGATATAAGCTTTGGGGGCGAAGTGCTGTTTCAGAATGATGGAACAGACAGCTACGTGAATGACCAGATTATCACTGCTCCTAAAGGCAAGGTGGAACAGATAGGAACATGCAAGTATTCGGGCAACACCATCCCGGTAATCAGAATCATAAAATAGAAGAAGTATGCAGAATAAAAGTATAAACGAAATCACTCTGTTCCGCTATCTTTTTAATCTCGACAACAGAAATCTGCCTCAGAGCATTCTTTCATGGTTCGCTAAAGTTGGCAATGATACGGATTCAGACAGAGAACATGCGGTGAAGGAACTTGCTACATTAAAAGGAAAGTGCCGCAATCTGGTGGTATTCTCTAAAACTTTTGTGGATGCCATGGATAAGTCCTATATGAAGTTCACGCAGTTTCATATGGATATCCTTGCTGAGCTGGATAATGAGAATGGAATCGTGCGTAGCCCATATTTCATGAAGGGCTGCTATGTGGTTTACCGCATCAAAAACGGATGCCTCACGTTATGGGTATTCCACGACGGTATAGATAAGTATATTTCTATCCCTACCTACTATATCTGTGCTTCTCCAAAGGACAAGATAAAGGGAAAAGGACATCAGCTGGACTGCATGGTGCTGCCATTGCTCGACAAATGCATGGAGGTAAACCTTAGAGACTATATAGATATGGTTCTCGATTATCTGTGTCTCAGACAGTGGGCAGAAGTGGAACTGGGTAAGGTCTCCACTATAGCTAAAAAGGAGACTAAGAAGAAAAAAACACAGGAAGTGACAAAGCCAGGTCTCGATTTCTATACATTCGATAGCAAGTGGTACACGGAAATCTCCAATGATGAATCTTTCAAGGTTAGCGGTCATTTTAGACTCCAGCCTTATGGTGATGGAACCAAAAGGCTGATATGGATTAACGAATTTACCAAGAATGGCTATCACAGAAAAGCCACAATAGATAAAGTGAAGGATGGGGAGGTTTCCTTGTCATAAAAAGCCGTTCTCCGACAGTAAGAACCCCTAAGAATAATAGAACTATCAGTTTACGACAGTAAGCTATTGGTAAAGTTGCGAGGAAGGTGGTCGAAATTTTCGACTACCTCCCGATTTTATTAATACTAGAATATCACAATCTGTGATTTCCAATATTTCCACCTTAACTGAACTGAAAACCTTCATAAAACCTCCACACATCACGTCTGTAGTCCAGTTTTACTTCATCATTCATACTCCATTAGTCAAACTACAAACCATATCGCCGATACAAATAATAACCTGCAAAATAACTGCAAGTTAAATATATATAATATCAAAGGAATAACCTGCAAACAATTTGCAAGTTAGAGGTATTTTTCGTATCTTTGCGACAAAATTATAAACATTAACATAAAGAAAGGAGTAATCATGAAAGCTCATGCAGAATTAAAGAACTTATTGAAGGGTAAGAAGATACAAGCATTCGTAAAAGATATGTGCTTGCATGCCTATCCATGGACGGAACGCATTCCTGCCCAATACTTAGAGTATAAGATATTCGAAGAGTTCCGCTTACGTGAATCTACAGGCGAAAAGACACGCATTGGACTCGACAAAAAGCTACAGATAATTCCTGATGTCATACTATTCATCAAGCCAGGGTTTCGTGCTCTCAATCAAGGACACTGCTTCACAGTTGCTCTAGAGATTAAGGAGTTCAAAGATGATTTGATGCGTGATGAGAAGCTGTGGAAGTATGTCGGCTGGACAGACTTCTTCTTCATAGCAGTACCTGATGAACTCACCCAATATGCATTCGAAAAAATAGTCGAGGTAAACAACGAGCACCCCGAGACCCTATCGAAAATAGGTGTGTTAGGTCTTGAAACAGGCGAACTATATTCACATCCACAACGCTCAGAAGTTAGTATTGAAAAGCAGAACCTGGTATTACAAAACGCTGTCTACAACTACGCATTCAAAGATGCAAAGACTATTTTCTTCACTCCTGAAGAACCACCAATATCTGTAACTTCAACGGAAAAAAATATATCAGAGGAAGATACTAAGATTTCTGCGCAAAATAACTTGCAACAAAACTGCAAGTTAAAAAATAGCGATACACAGCAGTATGAAAAACAACAAAATAACCTGCAAGAAAATTGCACGTTAAGAAAAGGTAGCTATAAACAACTTTCTAACGAAGAAAAGGCTGCACGAAAAGCTGCCTTTCTGGCACGTCAGGAGTTTCGTGAGAAACGAGCCGTAGAACTCGCAGAAAAATCTACAGTACTCAATGAGGATATACGTCAGCGACTCATGGCCCAATCTACAAAGGCACAGGAAGTGTTCTGGAAAATACGTGAATCAGAGACCGGAAAGCAACTTCAAGATATAGTATCAGAACTTGACTATTCTCAAAGAACAGCCGCTTACGGACTTGCCAGTCTCACATCTGCCGGATTGATCAAACGAGACGGAAGCCGCAAAACAGGAGCCTACATTGTTACTGACGTTGCAGCATGCAATACAACGTGTGCTACATGTTCAATAGCACTCCAATGTAAGGACTACAAGCCCATTTGAATAAATGCGGAAGGATTGGCTATACTCCAATCCTTCCGTAAGGATATATTCAAGAGTGAGACTAACGTCTTCTTCCTCTAATAACTCTATTTTGCTTAACAGGCTTCATCATCTTCATAGCCATGCCGAAGCATCTTCTCCTGAAGTCAAGATCATCTTCATCGTCTCGTTTACCCCATCCGGTTCCTGGTCCTCCACCGCCACCGCTGCTCTGCGCAATTCTTGTAGCTGCATCCAGATATCCCAAATACAATTGGGACGCTATAGAACAAATCTCTGCCGCACTTTCTGCCATATTTTCAATCACAGAACCATCGAAAATGCGACCTACGGTGGTGTCCCAAAAATCTCTCTGTTCATACGAAAGGGTATCTTTAAGGGCATTAAATTTTGATAGTCTGCTCTTCATGTCAAGAGCTGATAAATGATAACCAAGTGTTCCCATTTCATGAACAGTTTGAATATTCACTTTTTTCGCCACCTCCTTATATTTCGCTTTAATCTCCTGATATTTACCTTCTGCCTTTGCCGTTTTTTCTACAGCCAAAGCAATTTTCTGTTCTTCTGAACTTATCTTTTCTTCGGCTTCATGGGCTTTTGCTTCCAATTCTGCCTTCCGTTGTTCCGC
>OAUS01001166.1_pt1 | contig 14401 bp, 9 predicted proteins | sample 1516801 | NCBI WGS metagenome assembly OAUS01 (sample SAMEA2580001, study PRJEB22360) | human gut metagenome | biome: human gut; feature: human-associated habitat; material: faeces | place: Denmark | collected 2008/2010
GAACAGTCGAATTATTCCCTTCCCCACATTGGCCGCCTGCCGTAGCCTGGATATTGGCCATTGCCTCCTTTGCCACCTCAAGCTGTGTGGCCCAGATTTCCTCTGCATCATGCTCCACCCAGCCCGGCTTTGGAAAAAACTGCGTAAATTCCTTCTGTGCCACACTGCACATCTCGCCCTTCTCATTGAAAAGTATACATCTGTTGCTGGTCGTGCCCGCATCTAATGCCATAATATACTTTGCCATGTAAAAATCCTCCAACTCTCTATATTTCCAGCTTTTTTCCTTCTATCCTGCTACAGTTCTTCCTCTACCATGCTCTTCTCTCTGTTGAATGCATCATAGATACATGGAATTACGATAAGCGTAAGGATGGTTCCGTATACGAGACCTCCTATTATTGCGATTGCCATCGGCTTTATCATATCTGAGCCATCACCGATACCTATTGCCGATGTAAACATGGCAAGTATGGTGGTCATCGCTGTCATCAGTATTGGACGAAGCCTTGTACGGCCTGCGTCTATGATTGCCTCATGCTTGCTCATGCCCTCTCTCCTGGCCTGATTGATGTAATCAATGAGCACGATTCCATTATTTACAATTAGACCTGCCAGCATGATAAAGCCAAGCATTGATATGATTCCGAGCTCATTTCCCGTGATGAAAAGAGCTATAAAGCCTCCTGTAAACGCAAGAGGTATACAGAACATGATAATAAACGGTGAAAGCAATGACTGGAACTGCGCCACCATGATAAGATAGATAAATATCACTGCAAGCACAAGCATAAGTCCAAGCTGACTCATTGACTCATTTATTGTCTCATCCTCGCCCTCCATGTCTATTGAATAGCCATCAGGAATGCTAAGTTTATCAATTTTTGATTTAATTTTATTGCTTAGTAATGTTACATTATGGTTTTCATCAACCGCACCTGATACTGTAATATATCTGGTCTGAGCATCTCGATGAATGGTACTCAGGGTCTGTTCCTGTGAAATAGTGCAGATATCACTGAGCGGAATCTCCTTTTCACTGCCATCATTATCCTTATAGGTAAATGTAAGGTTTTTGATGTCGTCCACAGTCACATCAGACTGCTCTGCGGATTGTAAGTATACCTCATAGTCCTTTATGTCGGTCGTAATGGTTGTTGCGCTCTTTTGAGATGATATCTCACCGGATACGAGCTGGTATACCTGAGCCACCGTATAGCCATACTTTGCTGCTTTTTCCTTATCCACAGTTATCTTAAGCTCATTGATTGTATCTCCAAGACCGTCATCTATATCTGTCACGCCCTTTGTATCCTTAAGGATATCTGCCACATCACCTGCAAGCTTCTGCAGCTTGTCTATATCATTACCCTTAATCCTGACAGAGAGACCGCTTCCGAAAAACTCCGATGAGTCCATAGCTTGTGAAGATGCTGTTACCTTGCAGTCCAGATTCTTTGTGCGTTTTTCAATTTCATCTATTACCTTATCCGATGAAACATCCGACTTCTCATCAAGCAATATATACATGCTCACGCTGTCGCTTCCTGAGCTCATCAGGTTCATGGTCGAGCTGCCACCTGCTGTAGCTCCTATTGTGTCTATGCCCTTTATATCAGATATTTTGTCCATGACCTTATCAGACAGCCCTGTAAGCTGCTTGAAGTCAAGCTTTTCGTCATCCTTTGCCTCTATGGTAAGTGAAATCTGATTTGACTCCATGTCCATATCCATAAATGTCATTCCCCTTGACATGCAAAGTGCGCCACTGCCGACTAAAAGCACTACTGCCGCAATAAATACCACCGGCTTAAATCTAAGACATGTGCCGAGCACATTTCCATACCAATCCTTAAAACGGTCAAACCATGGATGCTTTATATCCTTCGTCTTTTTGAGCATGCCTGAAGCAATTGCCGGTACAAATGTGAGTGCCACTACAAGAGATGCCATAAGAGTAAATGCTACCGTAAGTGCCAGGTCTACAAAGAGCTGTCTCGTGATTCCATCAGTAAAAATGATTGGCGCGTACACACTTACCGTGGTAAGTGTAGAGGCAAAAATGGCTCCTGCCACCTGATTTGCACCCTCAACAGCCGCCTTCTTTACCGAATATCCCTCTCCCCTTAATCTGTAGATATTCTCGATTACTACGATTGAATTATCCACCAGCATTCCTATTCCAAGCACAAGTCCCGACATTGAAATGATATTTAAGGTGATATCCGTAAAATACATAAGCACCACAGCCACAATAACCGATAGCGGTATAGATGCTGCGATAACAAGCGTTGGCTTTATATCCTTTAAGAACAAGAGCAATACGAAAATGGCAAGTATTGCTCCCACTATCATATTTTCCATAACACTCTTTACTACCATGTCAATGTATACGCCCTGATTCATGAGCACTGTGGTGTGTAATCCGTCATTTTCCTTTTCCAGCGAATCAAGCTTATCTAAAAGACGGTCTGTGACGTCTCCTGTAGAGTAGCCGGTCTGCTTCTCCATGGAGAGCATTATTCCGGGATTACCGTTGACTATCGCATATGTCTCATCCGAGTTGTCAGTCATCTCAACATCTGCCACATCACCGACATGAATAGGAGCTATTCCATCAAGCTTCATATCCATGAGCACAAGATTTGTTAAATCCTCAATTGATTTTACCTCATCTCCCACCTGTACTATATACTGCGTGCCATTTGAATCATTTACATAGCCTGCAGGCATATCAAAATTCTGAGCGACGAGCAGCTGCGAGAGTGAGTCAATTGTTAAAACTGCATTTAAGTTTGACTTGTCAAGTGCATCATCCTTACTCTTTTCAAGCTCCTTTTTTGAACTGTCAAGAGATGCCGCTGCTGTTGCAAGCTGTGCCGACTGCTGTCCTATGCTTATAGAGCTGATGGCTGCCTGACTGTTTAGATTATCATAGGCATCTAAAAGTGCTGTCTCTCCTTGTGCTATCTGGTCAAGCCCGCTTTGGCACTGCTCTATACCTGTATTCACCTGAATGAGAGTCTGTGCTATTGCTGACGCTGCCGCAGGCAGATCATCTACTGTGTTTACGGTGATTCCAAGCGCCGAGAGACCTGAAAACTGTGATGCAATCTGCTTATCAACCTGCTCAAGCTGCGCTTTGAGTGCTGTGCCCGCTTCACCCGGTGCATTTGCGCCCTCTTTGAGTGACGGAATTGTCTTTGTATATGTATCACTATTCATGAAGTCTGAAAGGGCTGACTGAATTGTTTCAAGCTGGCTCTTCTGCTCATTTAAGCTTGCAAGAGTACTCTCCAGCTGAGTTTTCTGCTCTGCAAGCTTTGCCTTTTGCTCCTTTAGCGTATCCACTCCCGCGCTCATCTGATCCGATGCCGATGTGATTGCGTTTTGTCCGCTCTCTATCTTTGCGCTTGCATCATCCATCTGACTTTTTGCATCGTCAAATTTCTTTGAAACGGCATTATTTATTTTCTCATTGAGCGCATCTATCTTGGCCTGATTCATCGTGACCTGTATCTGCTCGGTGAGCTCACCTGTCGCAGTCACTGATGCGACTCCCTCCGTACTCTCAATTGCAGGCTTAAGTGTGTTTTCCACAAAGTCGGTGATTTCCGACTTGCTTTTCCCATCCATATCCACAGCAGTCATCATGATTGGAAGCATGTCCGGATTTATCTTCATAATGGTCGGAGTACCCACTCCATCCTTCCAGCCAGCCTTGACCTGATCTATTTTCTGCTGCATCTCTATCACTACAGAATCCATGTTGGCATTCTGCTCATACTCGCATGTCACCAGAGAATAGCTGTTATATGACATTGAGCTTACGTTTTTGATATTGGACGTAGTTGCCATAGCTGCTTCAAGCGGCGCGGTGACATCGCTCTCCACCTCCTGTGGACTTGCTCCCATATCTGTTGTCACTATAAGTGCATACTGAAAGCTCATATCCGGCAGCAGATCTGTCGTCATCCTGCCAAGCGATACAACACCGAGTACTATTACCAGCAGTACTCCTACAAGTACAGTAAAAGGCTTTTTTACACTATATCTGGATATCATCTGACCCCTCCTTCTTCTTTTCTTTGATAATGTCCTGCCTTAGTTTGATAGACAATGTGATTACTGCGATTTTCACAATAAATTTAATTCGCTGTTATACTTTTATTATACAATGTGGCGGATTGCAACTCAATTGGTTTATACTTTTTTAAGAGTTTTTGACAATAAAAAAGACACCCAATTATACGATTAATATAATTCGATGTCTTTAAATGTCTTTAAATATCTTTTAATATCTTTTATTTATTTCAGCTTCAGATGCCCTCTTCCTCTGTCTCATCCTCATCATCATTGATACCTGCAACAGCACTTGTAACAGCTCCGATTACAGCGACAAGTGCAAAGATGATAACTAAAAAAATAACTATAAAGAATGCTACTAAAAAACCTGTATCTGTCATATAATTTACCCCCATAGCTGTCTCACAGCTTCTTTAAAATATAGTTTTAGTTTAACACACTTGTCTGTAAATAACAATATCGTAAGGGGCTAAAATATTGACTAAATATTGACTAAAATATTGATTTATGAAATTGCTCAGTCCTTGATCTGCATACCGTTTGCATCCATATGATAGCCTTCTGTCATGATCAGCTTTGATACTGGAACTATCTCATAGCCCATGTCCTGCAGCTTCGTGAGCATCTCATCGAGTGCCTGCGAGGTGTATTTTGCGCCAAGATGGCAGAGTATTATCGAACCGCAATCCAGGCTTTTGTGATTGCACACTGTATCTATAATGTTTTGCACACCATAGTTTTTCCAGTCGAGCGAATCCACATCCCACTGGATTGGATAATAGTCACAGCCATACACTGTGTCAATCAGTTCATTGTTGTACGAGCCGTATGGCGGTCTGAATACCTTCATATCCTTTCCGGTCAGCTCCTTGACCTTTTTGTGCACATCCATTATCTCCGTCTTCATCTCGCCTGCCGTGATTGTTGCCATATCATAGTGGTGCTCACTGTGATTTCCGGGCTCATGCCCTTTTTCAACCAGCGTCTTTACACATTCAGGATTATCACTCACAAACCCTCCTGTCATAAAAAATGTAGCCTTTACGTTGTGCTTGTCAAGTGTCTCCATCATACTGTCAAAATCCTCTGCTCCCCAGGCACAGTCAAATGAAAGGGCTATCTTTTTTTCTGTTGTCTGAACCGAATATACAGGCAGCTTTCTGTCCCCGAACTGACTCACAGCACTGCTAAGTGTCTCCATCACCTCTATATTTTTCAGCTGTGATATGTCATACTCTCTACCATATAAAGCGCCTGTAATAAGAAGCGCCGACAGCAGCACTCCAAAAAGGAATCTATGTCGGCGTTTCTTTCGTTTTGTCCCATTATGTAGTTTTGTATTTTGCATGTATGCTCTGTATTCACTCATGCTATATACTATTCTTTATTATCACAAATTATGAATAATGAAATAACTCTATTTCAGTTCTTCTGCCCTTCCGATAAACTCAAGCACTACCTCAATCGACTGATGCGCAGCCTTCTCCGCAAAGGTCTGGTAGTCTGTCTCGCCTCCATCGCCATCTGATATTGAGCGAAGAATGGCAAATGGCACCTTGTTCACATAGCACACATGACCGATGCTGCCGCCCTCCATCTCTGCTGCGATTGCATCAAAGGTATTCGAAATATAATCCTTCTGCTCCTTTGTGGCAATAAACTGATCTCCTGTTGCGATATTGCCCTTTTTGTAGTGGATATTCCTGTCAGCTAAACATGAGCACATGAGCTCCACCATTTTTGTATCTGCCGGAAGCAGAATCATATTGATGCCTGAGAGAAGTCCCTTCGGATCTCCGATTGGCGATGTATCCATATCGTGCTGCAGCACGTTTGTTGCTACTGCCACGTCAAGCACATTTAAGTCCTTTGTCAAAGTACCAGCCACTCCGATATTGACAATCATGTCGACATCATATTTCAAAATCATGGCCTCTGCACATATTGCCGCAAACACCTTTCCTATTCCGCATTTTGCCGCAACAACATACTGATCACCGATTTTGCCCTCAACAAACTCCACTCCGCTGTAAACCTCTGTCTGTGTGTCTGTCATCTGAGCCTTTAAGTCATCGACCTCCATCTGCATTGCACCAATTACACCTATTGTCATTTTATTTCTCCATTCCTGCTATCTTGCTATTATATTTTTAGTCCTCGTTTACTGTGGATAAGTAAACTCCATATTTGTCTGGCTCTCAAGCACCTTAAGATATGCACGACACTCCTTCTTGGCCTCGTCAAGTGACAGATTCTCGTAATGTCCGCACTCTATGGCTGATGCACCAAATACCGGTCCATCATACTCTAGTATCTGCTTTAAGACCTCTTTGGTGATTTCAAAAACCTTCCCCGGCTCGACATCCCTCACTACGAGGTAGAAGCCTGTCTGACAGCCCATCGGTCCAAAATATACCACATCATCTGCAATCTCAGAGTTTCTCACACATGTTGCAAACATATGCTCCACTGAGTGCATAGCTGAATTGGACATATAATCGCCTGCATTAGGTTTTCTTGTACGAAGGTCGTATGTAACGATTTCTCCGTCTTTTCTTGAAATATAAAATCCAGGTTTAAGAATGTTATGATTAATTGTAAAACTTTTAATTCTTTCCATAAAAATGTTTCTCCTTACTTAGTTGCTGTCTCAAACTGCTTCAGATAATCCTCAAATACATTGAGTGCATCATCCACAGGCTTTGGTGTGCTCATATCGACACCGGCACTCTTTAGCAGCTCGATTGGATTCTTCGAGCATCCACCGCACAGGAAATTTCCTATATACTTATCCACAGCAGGCTTTCCCTCCTCAAGTATCTTTTTTGAAAAAGCAACTGCTGCCGAATAGCCTGTCGAGTACTGATATACATAGTACGGTGTGTAAAAATGCGGTATGCGCATCCACTCATATGATATCTCATCATCCACGCGCATATCCGGTCCATAGTACTGCACATTCAGCTCATGCCATAGCTCATTTAGCACATCCTTGGTAACCGGCTCGCCCTTTTGCATTTTCCGGTGAGCTATATGCTCAAACTCTGCAAACTGCGCCTGCCTGAAAAGTGTCGTCCTGAAGCCGTCCAGAAAATGTGTCATAAGATATTTTCTCTCATTCTCATCCTCACAATGCTCAAGCATATAATGCATTAGAAGTGACTCATTGCAGGTGGATGCAACCTCTGCCACAAAAATCAGGTATCCTGCGTAGGTGATGCTCTGATGCTCATTTGAATAGTATGTATGCATCGCATGTCCCATCTCATGAGCCAGCGTAAACACACTGTCCAGATTGTCGGCATAGTTCAAAAGCACATACGGATGAGTGCCGTAAGCGCCCCATGAATACGCACCGCTTCTCTTGTTCTCATTCTCATATACATCTATCCAGCCACTCTCCATGCCAGCCTTAAGTGTGCTGACATACTCATCGCCCATAGGCTCAAGCGCCTTTGCCACAAGCTTTTTCGCCTCATCATAGGTGTAGGTGGTCTGTACATTGTCCACAATCGGTGCAAACAAATCATACATATGCAGATGCTCCACACCTAAAAGCTTCTTCCTAAGCGCCATGTACCTGTGCAGAGCCGGCAGATGTGCATGAACCGTCTCAATCAGATTGTCATATACGCTCTCAGGAATATCGCCATCGGATAAATACATGGCCCTTGCGCTGTCATATTTTCTGACCCTTGCATAAAAAGTGTCATTTTTCAGCTTGCTGATGTACATCATGGAAACAGTATTGCTCCACTTCTTGTACGAATCATACACTCCGCGGAACACCTGCTTGCGCAGGCTTCTGTCCTTGCTGCTTAAAAAATCTATGAAATTGCCGTGCGTGATACGGATTTTATTTCCCTCAACATCAGTGAAATACGGGAATTTGATATCCGCGTTGTTGAACATGCTGAATATATTCTCCGGTGCTGCAGCCATCTCACCGCACTGCGCCAGGATATTCTCCTCTGCAGCCGATAAAGTATGCGCTTTCTGACGCATTATCTCATCAATCGCACGCTTATAGTGCACAAGCTCATTGCTCTCACTGTAAAAGCTCTCAAGCCTTTTATCATCTATCTGCAAAATCTCCGGACTCGCAAATGCCAGCGCACCTGATGCCTGAACAGTCAGCGTCTCAGCCTTTGACACATATGCCTGATATTTCGACACAGCAGTATCCTGATGCGAGCGCTCATTCGCATAGACCACTATACGCTCCAAATAATAAGACAGCTCATCCTGCTTCTTAAAAAAATCAAGCAGCGTTGCTGCACTGTCGGCCAGATGTCCCTTAAATCCGGATAGCTTTTCTGCAAGCTGTGACGCTTTTTCACACTCAGCCTCCCACAGCTCATCTGTCTCATACATATCCTCAAGCTTCCATTTGTACTCATCTGAGATTTCATCTCTCTTTTGAAGCCTTTTCTCACTCATTTTGTGTTACCTTCTATCTTACTTTTCTTGTTCTCGTGGGTTCTGAATAGTTACCTTGTTTTCAACTCTTCAGAACCACACCACGCACATTCGCAAAACCGCACGATGTTTTTATAAAACTACCCACACATCTTCTCTGCAAAATGCATATAGACGTGTGGGATATATGTGAATTATAACAATTAAGCTCTACTTTGTAATTAAAGTGCCCATACCACCTGAAACTGTCTTGCCCTCTTTGTTGAGCTTTGTGATAAGCACCGAACGGATGGCAGAGTCACCGATAAAGTCAATAGCCGCCTCAATCTTTGGAGCCATGGTACCCTCATCAAACTCGCCTGCTGCAAGGTACTTCTTTGCCTCATCGACAGTCATGGTATCAAGTGGCTTCTCATCCTCCTTGCCATAGTTCAGGCAGACCTTGTCAACGCTTGTAAGTATAACAAGTCTATCGGCATCAAGAGTATCTGCAAGCTTTCCTGCTGCAAGATCCTTCTCGATAACAGCACTGGCGCCCTGAAGCTTATTATCCTGTGCTAAAACAGGGATTCCGCCGCCACCGCATGCGATAACAACCTGATCCGCATCAACAAGAGCCCTTATAGCATCCTTTTCCACTATATCAACAGGCTTTGGAGCTGCCACAACTCTTCTGTAGCCTCCCTCAACCTGTGTCACATGGTTGCCCTTCTTCTCTTCTTCCTCAGCCTCAGCCTCTGTCATAACACGGCCAATAATCTTTGTCGGATGATAAAAAGCCTCATCATATGGGTCAACAACCACCTGTGTAAGTATTGTTGAAACGGTCTTGTAAATTCCTCTGCCAAGAAGCTCTGTACGGATAGCATTCTGTAAATCATATCCTATATAGCCCTGGCTCATTGCAGAGCAGACTGCTGTAGGTGTAGCTGTATACTCAGGATAAATCCTGCAAAACTCAGACATAGCGGTGTGAATCATGCCCACCTGCGGTCCGTTGCTGTGTGTGATAACAACCTCATAATCGTCCCTGATAAAATCTGCAACTGCCTTTGCTGTATGCTTTGTAGCCTCGTGCTGCTCCGGAAGAGTTGTTCCAAGAGCATCATGTCCGAGTGCAATAACTATTTTTTTCTTCTTCATGCCGACCTCCTATGCAAAATGAAAACTAATTTGCTTCTATTATCTAATATTTTGTGGAATTTGTCTAGTACTTTGAACTGATTTGAACAACATTTCCGCCACAGCGTAAGGGACGTAAGCCCCGGGTACCGGTGGTGCACACGTACTCTTGCAGGAGCGAATAGCGAAGTGGCTTAGATACTGTAGAAATTATGCCCATGAAATGCAGAAACACCCCTGCATGGACGCAGGGGTGAGGAGAAAACGCGCCACGGACGGCGCGTTTCGACGGTTTCGTCAAACATAGAAACCCTTCAAGCATAATTTCGTACAGTATCTTAGCCACGTAGCGTAGCGACCGCAAGAGTACGTGTGCGTCGCCGGTACCCGGGGCTTACGTCCCGACCTCCCGCCAATACACTGCGCCGGAATTACTGCTGGATATCCTTTGCAGAGCTTAAGGTTACTTCAACCTTGCTCTCTTCATACTGTCTGCCACTCTGACGGGCAACAGTAAGAGTAACCTTATCTCCGGCCTTGTAGCTCTTTAACGCTGACTGCAGCTCTGTCATAGAAGAAATCTTTGTGCTGTCAACAGCAGTGATGATATCTCCCTCCTGTAAGCCTGCATTTGCAGCACCTGAACCAGCTGAAACAGATGAAACATACACACCCTGTGGGAAGCCGTAGGCTACCATCTCAGATGAAACATCGCCACCCTTTATTCCAAGGTATGCCTGATTCTCGTTTGTATACTTTCCATCCTGGATGAGACTCTCAATAATAGGCTTTGCAACCGACATAGGAATTGCATATCCGATACCCTCAACCTCAGTTGAAGAATATTTTACAGAGTTTATACCGATAACCTCGCCATTTTCATTCAAGAGTGCTCCACCACTGTTTCCAGGGTTTATTGCTGCATCTGTCTGGATAAGCTTGTTGTTGGTAACAGTCTCACCTGTCTGTGAATCCTGTGTAGTAACAGTTCTGTTAAGCGCACTTACTATACCTGTTGTGACAGACTGTCCGTATCCAAGTGCATTACCGATAGCAATTGCAGGACTTCCAACAGCTACACTTTCAGAATCTCCGATTGTAGCAATCTTGATATTTGAGTAAGTATCTTTTCCAAGGTCTGCTTTCTTTACACGTACAACTGCTAGATCGTCATCCGGATCTGTTCCTCTGATTTCTGCCTTTACCACTGAATCATCATCAAACTGTACTGTGAGCTCCTCTGAATCTGCCACAACATGGTTGTTTGTAGCAATGTAGAGATAATCATCATCCTCACTCACAATGATACCTGAGCCGCAGCTCTGAGACTGCTGTGACTGCTTTCCGAAAAAGCTGTTGTAGGTGACTGTTCCTGTATTTGTGATAGCAACGATGCTAGGCATTACCTCATCGACAACTGATGATACATCTGTCAGATCCTTTGCATTCCCTGAGGATGTCTGCTTAGTCCCACCGGATGTTGTAGTGGTAAGCTTTGCACTTGCAGTAGAAGAATTTGAAATAGCTCTCGTGCCAATATAGCTTACTCCTGTGAAAACACCGCCTCCGACGAGTCCGAAGATAAGAGCTGCCGCTACTGTCTTTGCTGCAAATGGTCCAAATGCACCAGGCTTTCTAGGTGCTCTCTGTTTCTTAGGCTTTGCAGTCTGCTGGTATGCCTGACCATTCATATTCATCCGGCTATATGAGTTGTCTGTCGAACCGGCTGATGCGCTGCCATATGCATTATTATTTGTGCCTGAATTATATGCCTGATTAGAATAAGGCTGGTTTGCATATGATTGATTTACATTTGGCTGTCCTGCTGCAGAAGCCTGCGAGTACGGATTATAGCTCTGTGAATAGCTTTCCGCTGATGTATTATTAGTCTGTGCAGCCTTCTGTGACTCATCCGGATTGTAAGGATTACCCGACATTGTGAAATTTACATTGTTTGTATTGTTATTTGTGTTATTTGTACTGTTAGTATTATTTGTATCATTCATATTTCTATAATTGTTATCCATAATAATTTCTCCTTTCGTTTACAATTAGAAGTATACTGTCAATCTGTGTTTAATTTGTGACGGGATTATTTATTTTTTCATAAATTGTAATCCCCGTGCTATTCTCCGAATAAAAATAACTGCTCATCGACAGATGCACCTCTAAGTCTGCGATAAATAGAAATTGCAGAATATCAATACATCCCTGCCAATGAACAGTTACCATAAATCATATATTAAATTTCAATTCCGTTCTTCTCAAGAAGAGCTCTCGCTGTTTCAACTGAATCTGTACCTGTCGCATTCTTTACAGGTGCAAACTCCTTCTCTCTGTCTACCTCAAATGGAAGGCTATTGTCCATCATGTATACCATATCGAGGATGAGTGTCTCGAACTTGTATGCATTCGGAGTCTCAGGCTTGTGCTCTGTACCGTTCTCATCAATGTAAGGCACCTTCTTCTCTACTACATGGAGCGGAAGGCTCTTTTCTGCGATAGCCATGAGCTTGTCCACGCGGAATAAATAGTTTAAGATAACACCAAAGCCATACTGCAATGAACCATTCTCGTTCTTTGCCTCTGCCATCTCAGGAGTAAGCTCGTAATACTCAACAATCGAAGGCTTGCCATTCTCAAGACACATAGCACCGACTCTCTCATATGGATCACATTTTCTGACCACCTTAGAGCCGCTGACACAGCCGGACTCGATTGTAGCACCTACAAATACAGGATCTGCAATCTGCTGAAGCACATTGTCCACAGCAAATACATTGAGCCACTCAACACCCTTGTCCTTCAAATCCTTGTCAAGACCGGCATTGATGAGTGACTTGAACCATCCACCGTTTCCGTTTGGTGACATAGCAAGTGAATCCTCAGATTTCATGAGCAGATTTCCATCAAAATCAACTGCCGGAACCATCTCCTGCACGAAAAACTTCACATAGTCTTTGTTGTATCCAAAATAGTCGTGCTCTTCAAAGAACTCTCTTGTCATGCTATCATTTATCTCGCTTGTCATAACATACAGAGGCACCCATGTACCGGTCTGATTTGTAACCTTCATGAGGTTTGCGACAAGCTGCTCAAAGATGTAGAGTTCCTTTGTCTTTCCGATATTGAACATGCCCTTAGCCTTGTCAAATCCAAGACGTGTCCCCTGTCCACCGGCAAGAAGAATTGCACCGACCTTGCCATTCCCAACCGCATCAAGGCCTGTTGCAAGGTATTTGTCCTTATTTGCCTCTATCTCTGAAAGCTCCATAGCAGCAAGCGGTGAAAATGTACCTCTCTGCTGCTCCTTGTTGTTAATCATATCAAGGTATGACCAGTCCATGTGCTCAAGCTGGCTCTCAAGCTTAGCCGGAGCTTCCTCTGTTAAGAATTTCTTTAAGTATTTCTGGTTTGTTGCCGTGATTTTTTCTTTGATTTCTGTTTTCATAAATTCTCCCTAAATGTATTCGTATCTTTTTTGAATTACATTATTATAACGTCCGGGACCAATCTAATGACTGGTCCCGGATATTATTTTTGCAATTTTCGTAAATATAAATCTTGTTCCTGATAGCTGACTTTAACATTTAGTCATCTGAATCATCGGATGAGGATTTTGTTGTCGAGTCATTTTCAGATTCTGACTGACTCTTCTTCAGGGCATCCTGAGCATCTTTATTTTTTTTCTTAGCCCCTTCAGTTCCGGTTGAACCAGCAGTATTATTATACTTTGTTGTATCATATATATCGGTCTTTGAATCAACATCTGTCTTTTTCTGTACAGTATCACTTATAGACTGTACAGTATCTGATACTGTGTATGACTCGTCCTCAAAAAGATACTTATGCAACTGTACAACATCTGTAGCCAAATCAATAGGAATAACCGTATCTCCTACACCAGAAAGTTCCTTTGTAGCAACATTATATGGAAATCCTGTAGTAGATGAAATCTGATACTTAGTAACATTTTTCGCCAGTGCCAAGATTTCTTTAACCGTAAAATTAGTACTGATATCGTCCATCATTGACGAACACATGGATGTAAGTGTTGCTATATCTTCACCCTTACACTTTTCGAGTATCGCCTGCAATACAATTCTTTGTCTTGACGCCCTTAAGAAATCATCTCCTGATGTATATCGAATTCTGGAGTATGACACTGCTTGTACACCATTTAAATGTACTCTTCCTTCACCCTTCAATGCATCACAAGGATATCCTATTGAATTAGCCGTTTCAGTTATATATCCGTTAACCCAATGAACTTCTTCCTTAGTAAGATCTAGATCCAAACCGCCTAATGCATCAATAACATCCACAAGCGCCTTCCAATCAACACAGACATACTTAGTAATATTCATATCCAGATTGGAATTTATCATTCTGACAGCATTCTCTGCTCCACCAATTTCAAAAGCATTATTAGCCTTATAATACTTGCCCTTTCCAACAGACAAATAGGTATCTCTGTATAAAGAAGCAAGCTTTACTTCATTTGTATCATAGTTTAAGCTGGCAATCATTATACAGTCTGAATTACCACTTTCATATTTACCACTCGAACGATTATCGAGTCCGAATAAAGCAACATTTAAGTAACCATGCATAGTCTGCACGCTTTCTTCATCAATATCGTCATTAATGCCGGCTTCGCTGGCTGAGAGATCATTCTTGAAATCAATTTTACCTATTGTACTATTATATAATCCTAAAACAGCCAATACTATAATTAAAACTAATATTTCAAATACAAATAATACTATTTTTT
>OAUS01001191.1_pt1 | contig 13990 bp, 9 predicted proteins | sample 1516801 | NCBI WGS metagenome assembly OAUS01 (sample SAMEA2580001, study PRJEB22360) | human gut metagenome | biome: human gut; feature: human-associated habitat; material: faeces | place: Denmark | collected 2008/2010
AGAAAATCCGAAGTAGAGATGGTGTCGCCGTCCAATCCCAAAAGATCAGAAAGATAATCGGAACATAAATAACATCCTGCCGTTAAATCTACTTCCCACCATCCGATTTGTGCAAGAGAAGCCATTTTTTTGTATCGCTCGTTGTCTGTTTGCATATTTTGTATCGTTGTAAAATAATAGGTTGACAAATATACGAAAAAGGTAATCACTGATACCATAAAGGAGCAAATAAAAAAGCTAAAAGAAGATTACGAAAACAAATAAATAGAATATGGGAGAATCTGTTTGTTACAAATTCTCCCATACCTCCTATTAAAAAAGATACACTTTGCTACTCTATATCTTATTTATAAGGAAGAGAAATTATATCCGCTCCAAGTGAACAGGGATGCATCTGCACCTGTATTCGTAGTTGGCTCGGTAAATGTATTCAATGTACCGTTCAGCTTATTCTTAAAGTTCAATGTATGGGTGATGCTGATGCTGGAAGCAGCATTTCCTGTACCTTTATTGTCATTCATATCAATCAAATCGATTGTACCGCCTGAACCTTTGACAAGGGCATTGGTGATCGTAGCTTTTGCTCCACGACGGATTTTAATCACATCTTGCATACGGTCTACATTATCCGTTGTATTGGCAGCATTATTTACGATTGTCATATTTTCAACCACAAAGTCCGACTGACGTAAATGATCCGGATAAATGCCATCCAAGTTACCATCTGCTTCAATGCCGCGCGGATCTGCTTCCGTACTGGTATAACCGCTTTCCCAAACACCATAGCAGTTTTTCAATTTACCGGAATATCCTTGAGTGAAGTCGAACATGTCATCATCCGGGTTCACAGCCAATAGGTTGGTTACATTCACCGTACCGCCAAAGAATTCGACGGCATCATCCGCACTCTCAAGAATGTAGATATTCTCGATCTTGGTACCGTTTCCAACACCGTTCAGTGTCAATCCGTTGTGCTCGATATCGGCAGTAGAGCGGGCACCGGCATAGCAGATTTTCACATAAGTCAGTGAACCGGAATTGTCATTATCGACATTACCACCGTATTTATAGTTGTTGTCGATTTCCGTCAGACCTGTATCACTCTTATTGGCGTTCGAACCGGAAATCGGAGCTTTACCATTGATAATGATTCCTCCCCAATAGCCGGATGTAGGGGTTGTTGAATTGGCAGTGAAAACAATCGGTTTATCAGCTGTACCGTCAGCATAAAGTTTACCGCCTTGTGCTACCAGCAGATAACTGCTGAAACCTTCGCGAGCCTTAATTGTTGTTCCGGCAGGGATATCGTTGTTCCGGCAGGGATATTCAGACGGCCTCCATTTTCAATGACTACCGTTCCGTTCAGAATATATTCCTTAGCTTCCAGTGTCTGTTCTCCGGTCAGCGTGCCGGACAGGATATTTTCGCCCACAACAATAGAACTACCGGTCCCACCGTTGTTTCCACCATCTCCGTTACCATCACCGTCTCCGTCACTATCACTGCTACATGCAGTCAATGTAAGTGCTGTTGCCATAACGGCAAACGTCATAAAGTTCACAAACAATCTTTTCATTTTGCTTTCATTATTAGTTAATAATCTTATTTCATCACCCGGCTTAGAATGTACACGACACTCCCAGGCTTATATTTATTCCTTTCTTATAATCATTCAGTATCACCTTTTCCCCGTTTTCGTTCGCTTTGCGGCTTAACTTATAAGAGGGATTCAGCAGGTTGCGGGCTTTCAGGTTAAGGGAAAGATGCTTGTTCAGTTTGGCTTGGGACACAAAATCCAGTATCAGTACTCCCTGCTCCATCACATCCTGATAACCCTGCGTGCCAATGGTATATATCTTATCACTCACATAATTAAGTACCAATGTATTGACAAAACTGCGTTCTCCTTTCGTGAAGTTATGCGAGAGATCGAAATTGACAATCCACGGTGCAGCTCCTTCCAGTTGCGAACCGGTGGTAACCGTTGCCAAAGGCATTTTTGCATTCGTGTAGATATAAGAGCCATTCAATCCCAAAGAGAGTTTATTCATTCCGTGCGCAGCATTACTCACCGGACGGACAAACAGATTCTTACGTATTTCTATCTCCACTCCTGCCACGGTTGCCTTATCCGCTATATTCTCATAAGAAAGATAACCTCCGGCACTTGCCACTTCGATGCGGGATATCGGATTCTTAATCAATTTATAGAAAGCTGTGAGAGAAATCAACTCGGTCGGAGTGGGATTAAAGTCCCACTTCAGATCAAGGTTATAATGATCCGAAGGTTTCAGATTGGGATTCCCCTGACTGTTGAAGTTCACGCCGACATAACGGTAAGGAGATATTTCCTTTGCCTGCGGAAGCGTATATGTTTTACTAGCTCCCAGACGAAGCGAGTTTTTATCATTCAGATTGTATTTGAGATTCAAGCTGGGCAGGAAATAATCTTTTTGGATGGTATTGTTTCCTTTAGAACCTCCACGATTCACATTGTAATCCACTTCAATATCTACCTTGTCGTATTTCATTCCCAGATTCACAATCCAACGGGGAGTAAACTGGTAGGTAGCCTCGGCATAAGCGGAATGGATATTCTTTTTCACGGTATATTCATCTAAGTTCTTTTGTATCTTGAACCAGTCGGAAGCAAAGTTTTCCTGATTATAATAATCGTCAAGCGAGAAGTCGTCCAAAGAAGGGATGGTAGAAACATGTCCTACGGTCAGGTTATACTCCGTAGCTTTGAAGTTATCATCTACGAATCGGCCTGTATATCCGAAACGGATATTCGAAATTTCGTCTATATTATCTTTCAGACGATAGACCAAGCCTGCTTTTACATTCAAGTCGTCTTCATCTAAAGTTGAGAAATAGCGCTGTTGTGAGTTGCCCCTTAGCAACGTATAGCCGTCTTCCGCTTTAGTCAGGTTATTGATACGACGATCCGGTTCATACCCTTTCACCATATTATAGGAAGCACCTGCATCGAGACTTAATGATTTGGTCAATCCCCAGTTAGTCATCAGTTGATTAACGATCAGCATATTATCATTCGTTTGTTGGCGACGGGTGAATCCGAGGTTTTCATAATCGTCACTAAAAATCGAGTTCTTACCGTTGTAATCGCCCACCGACTGGGTATTGGCATGAATCATCATCAAATTATAACTGATGTGATGACGATTCTGCATATCGAAATCCACATTGGCAAGTGCCAGCTGACTGATATTCTCCGCATACTTCTTTCCATTCATATCTTTGTAGACCGTACCGCCGGTAGTTGTATTACGTATGATTTCATCCGTATACTGATAGTCCGTCGTATGTCCGGCAGTCAGGAAGAAAGAAAGTGGATTTTTGTCTTTTCCGACATAGAATCGTTTACCTCCGGAAATACTGTAACTCCGGTTGATTTGCAAATGTTGAGCGGAAGGGTCTAACTTATTTCTGAAGTTCCATGAGTTTTCATCGGCAGGTTCGGTGCGATTAGCAAAGCCCATGAAGTTCACTCCATCCTGTTTCAGAAAATCGGCTGCTACCGTTTGTGTATTCAAGCCACCGGAAATGCCGAATCCCAGATTACCGCTACCAATGAGTTCTTTGGATACGATATCAATGGTTGCCCCTCCGACATCGCTGCTGCCTCCCGCGTTGAATGCTTTATTTACGCCTACGGACTGAATAATGTCCGTACCGAAGAAATCAAGAGAGATATTCTTATATTCCGGGTCTTCGGAAGGAAGAGCAAATCCATTAAAAGTAGTTGCATTGTACCGGTCTCCCAATCCACGGACAAAGACATTTTTCACTCCGTCTTGTTTAGACACTCCGGCAACTTTCGTCACAGCACCTTCTGCATCCGAAACACCCTTGCGGGAAAGCTCCCTGACACCAACAGATTGTACGGCAATGACTGCTTTTTGCTGTTCGAGCAACAGCATATTCTCATTTTCCCTATTCTTCTTAGCTACAACCACCACATCGGCAAGTTCCTGTGCATCGGTTTCCAACTCCAGATTCAGTATCACCAGTTTTCCATTCTCCACACGCACTTTACGGCGTACTTCCGTTTTGTAACCTACATATTTAATCTCAATATCATACATACCTTCCAACACGCCCATGCTGTTCAATTCGAAATTACCCTCCATATCGGTCACTGCTCCGGCTTGAGTTCCGAGCAAACGTATCGTAGCTCCTATCAAAGGTTCCTTGGATAGTTTGTCTTTCACAGCTCCTTTAATCTTGATATTGGCAGCCAATGCAGGAAGTACACACAACAGGCAAAAGAAGGCCGCCACTGAAAATCGGATAAGAAATAGTTTTTTCATCTAACTTTGCTCTACGTTTTAATTACGCTGGCAAAGATAGAGGGTGAGCATTACAACCGTAAGACGAAAAAAATACAATCTATTGAAAGAGTCATTGCAAGATGATGACAAGATGTTACAAACGTATTATCAATCAGTTACGCTATTAGTTTAACTTGTTTATAAGCAAATTTAAGACCGGAACTTCACTCTTTTATCTCTCATTATGCATAAAATTAATCGGCTGACAGTTGTGAGAAGGTGAAAATTTTGGCTGATAGTGTATTTCCACCCGATTGTCGTCAAAGATATGTTTCATCGCTTTTCAATGCATTACGCAAAGAAACACCGATAGCTCCTTTCCCACTAAGTAGATATCCAACGTTGGACTTTCTTAAAAAAAGAACAGGCATAATTGACTTGAAACTAAATATCATTATCTTTGTGAATGTTTCACGCTAAAAACAGATATGCGTCATGGAAGAGAATTTCAGAAGATATCCGATAGGAATACAGAACTTTGAAGATTTACGCAATAATGATTGTGTCTATGTTGATAAAACGGAATTGATTTATCGTTTGACTCATACAAATAAAGTCTATTTTCTAAGTCGTCCCCGACGCTTTGGGAAAAGTTTGCTGGTTTCTACACTAGAAGCTTATTTCCTGGGAAAAAAAGAACTGTTTCAAGGCTTGGCTATGGAGACTCTGGAAAAGGATTGGACGGTCTACCCGGTACTACACTTTGATTTTAGTGTGAGTAAATATATAACCGCTGATATGCTGTCAGCCGTTATTAACCGCCAATTGCTTTTATGGGAGAAAATTTATCAACGGGAAGAAGGAGAAACGACTTTCAGTTTACGTTTTGAAGGAATTATTCGTCGTGCTTACAAACAGACGGGTAAACAGGTGGTGGTATTAATAGATGAATATGACTCACCAATGCTGGACAGCAATCATAATGATGAAGTTCAAAAGGAAATACGTAATATCATGCGAGATTTCTTTAGTCCACTGAAAGCCCAGGGACAGTATCTTCGCTTCTTATTATTGACAGGTATCAGCAAATTCAGCCAAATGAGTATCTTCAGTGAATTGAATAACTTGCAGAATATCAGCATGAGGGATGATTACAGTGCTATCTGTGGCATCACCGAACAAGAACTACGCACGCAATTGCAAATTGATATTGAACAAATGGCCCAAGCCAACAAGGAAACATACGAGGAAGCCTGTGTACATTTGAAACAACAATATGACGGTTATCATTTCAGTAAGAATTGTGTAGACATTTATAACCCATTTAGTCTATTCAATGCATTTGCGCAAAAGAGTTATGAGAATTTTTGGTTTTCGACCGGTACTCCCACTTTCCTGATAGATATTCTGCAAGAAAGCGATTTTGATATCCGGGAACTGGATAACACGACCGCCACCGCCGAACAGTTTGATGCACCTAGCAATAGAATCACCGATCCTCTTCCGGTGCTCTACCAAAGCGGTTATCTCACAATTAAGGGATATGATCCGGATTTCCAACTGTATACACTGGCTTATCCCAACAAAGAAGTAAGAAAAGGATTTATCGAATCGCTGATGCCCGCTTATGTGCATCTGCCTGCACGAGAGAATACATTTTATGTAGTGTCCTTTATTAAAGACTTGCGTATCGGTCATTTAGAGGAATGTCTGGAAAGACTGAAATCTTTCTTTGCGTCTATCCCGAATAAACTGAACAACAAGGAAGAGAAACATTACCAAACTATCTTTTATCTGTTTTTCCGGCTGATGGGACAGTATATAGATGTGGAAGTGGATACAGCCATTGGAAGAGCAGACGCGGTTGTGAAACTTCAAGATACCATCTATGTTTTTGAATTTAAAGTAGATGGTACACCCGAAGAAGCATTAACGCAGATTAACAGCAAAAAGTATGCTATTCCGTATCAGGCGGATCACAGGAAAATAGTTAAAGTAGGTGTAAACTTTGACAGTGCCACACGAACGATTGGTGAATGGAAGATAGAACTCGGGAGTTAATCACCGAGTTCATAAAAGAGAATGCGCTAAATCAATTTCTTTTTCTTCCGGTAGTTCTCACGAAACTCTTTGGGCGAACAACTCTTTTTCTTCTTGAAGATCCGGTTGAAATTGGAAAGGTTATTAAAACCGCACTCATAACAAATCTCGGCAATAGACATTGTAGAATCTACCAACAACCGGGAAGCAAAGCCCAGCCGAATATCAATGATATAATCAGAAAGATTCTTGCCTGTACGCAGTTTGAAAAAGCGGCTGAATGACACATCCGTCATCCCAACCATATCAGCCAACTGCCCCAGACGTATTTCTTCCTGATAATGTGTATTGATGTACTCCTGCACTTTCTGCACACGCCGGCTGTCCGAATGAATATCTATCTTGGCAAAAGACGAACTGGACAAGGTACGCGCTTCTTCTTCAAAGAGAGAAAGTTCATACAGGATCGTCATAAACTTAATGACCGCATAAAATCCTTGCTTCTCGGAAGCAAGCGTATCCAGCAACGGATATATTTTGAGTATGGCAGACATCGGGAAACAAAGCCCTTTTTGTGCTTTATCCAGCATCCGGCGGATAGAGTCGAACTGATTCTTATTGATAAAGCTCTTGAAGAAAAGATCGGAAGAAAACTGAATCGTAATCTCCCGTATCTCTTTCGAATGGCAGTCGTTCTGTTCCCAGACGTGTTCCAAATCTTTTCCTGTTATCAATACCAAATCATAATCATCTATCACTTCGGAAGAGTCTCCTACAATCCGCCTTACTCCGGCAGCCTTTTCGGTGAAGTTCAATTCAAACTCGGAGTGGTTGTGTATAGGATAAGTGAATTCCGTTTTATAACGTTCCGCAATGTAAAAGCAATCCTTATCTGACAAAGGAGTGATTTCACGGATAATCTGGTTGGATAACGGTGTAGTCATAGTAATTACAATTTATAAGCGTTTTATCGTTTGATTAGTTTTCTATCTTTACCCCTATCCGATGCAGGTCTGCCCCCGACGGGTTTTGGAAGACACGCAAGTCGAATTCGGGAATAATGGCAAGCACATGATCGAAAACATCTGCCTGTATGCCTTCGTAGGCAACCCATACTTTATTGGCAGAAAAAAAATAAAGTTCCAATGGGATACCGGTTTCAGTAGGCTGAAGCTGACGTACCATACAGGTCAGGTCTTGGTTGACGGTAGGCAGACTCTTCAGATAATTAGTCAGATAGGCCCGGAAAACTCCCAAGTTTGTTTGCCGGCGTCCATTCACTAACACAGAGTTGTCGATATGATGTTCCTTATTATATTCTTCCACTACCTTTTCCGTTTCATCCACATAGTCTTTCAACAGTTGTATCTTCCGGTATTTTGCCAACATCTCCGGTGTACAGAAATGCACACTGGTCATGTCTATATTGATGGAACGTTTCACACGACGTCCGCCGGATTCCTGCATTCCCTGCCAGTTTTGGAAAGAATCACTAATCAATAGATAAGGAGGAATGGTGGTGATGGTATTATCGAAGTTACGTATTTTTACGGTATTCAATGTTACTTCTATCACCGTACCGTCCGCACCGTATTTCGGCATCGTGATCCAATCGCCCACCTTCAGCATATTATTGGCGGAAAGCTGGATGCCGGAGACAAATCCCATGATACTGTCCTTGAAAACCAACATCAGAACCGCAGCGGAAGCTCCCAATCCGGTCAGCAACACCACCGGACTTTGCTTTATCAGAATACTGATAATGATGATAGCTCCTATAAAGAAGAGAATGACTTGCGCTGTCTGCAAAAGCCCCTTCAAAGGTTTGTCTTTATATTGCTCACGAGCGCTATATACCAGATACACAGCCGTAAACAAAGCACTGACGAAGCGAAGAAAGACTGCAAGGATATAAATCATGCAAAGTCTTCGAAGAAAATCAAGCAAAGCAGAGTCTGCGTGTTCGGGAAAAGCAATAGGAATAGATATATAAATCAATATAGGCGCCACCATCCTGCTGATGTTCACCATTACTTTATCATTAAATACAATATCATCCCAAGTAGCTTTTGTCTGTCTCACCAATTTAGCCACGGTACGCAGAATAATCTTGCGGCAAATCAGATTAGCCAATAATGCTATTCCAATAATAAACAATAAAATGATAAAGTTATCAATCTTATCAGCCATAGCTTCATCCACTCCCATCGAGAGCAAAGCATGATTCACCTCTTGCATCACTACATTACCTGCTTCTTCCGGTTGCCCGTTTGCTAATGCCACACTCACTGTATCAACCACTTCTTTTACTTCTTTCATAAGCAATCGTCTCTCTCTTTTTTAGTTTTTCTTTTATTTATGATCTCTGTTTCTTTTCTTCTTTATTCTTTCCTTCTTCCAAATATTCACTGATATCCTGCCGTAGCCAATCATAATGGAAGAGTCTTTTGTAGGCTACATTCTTCTTGAGCATGATTTCTACGTTCACCTGGCTGTTCTGATAACAAGTCAGTTCGTTTCTGAACTGTTCATTGTGTTCGGCCAACCGCTTGATTTCCTGTTCCCGTTCACGGCGCAATACGGTGCAGACCGGAATCAGTAGTTTCATTACCACATTATCCATCACATGGTGTCCCTGCATATACAAGTAAGTAGTTTCCGGCACCAAGCCCAGCCCTTTAAATTCAGTCCGCAATCCATTCACTTGATTAATGTTATGGGGGAATTTCTTTTTCAACTCTGCCAACTTCTGATTAACCCGTTGTTGAAGGGATTCCAAGCTCTTTTCCGGATGCCGGAGATTAATCTCGCGCAAAGAAGTATAAGTATGGAAATCGTACATGGGGAAAGTGTAAGTATCCCGTTGGCGATAAAACCATACGTTCCAGAGGAAAAGCGGATATACTATTTCAGAATACTTCTTCAGGTAGAAGTTGAAATCTAAAATGGAACGGTCATTCAACGTAGCCTGCACACATACTTCGTGAAGGCTTTCGGCAAAACAATGATAGTTTTCAATAGCATAGGTATAAGTCTGAAAAATATACCTGCTCCGGTTGATTTTACGGGAGGTATTGGTAGCTCCCTGCAACAGGAAATCATAGTCACTATCCACACAGGCAATCAGACTTCTCCCCAACTCGGCTGTATTCAGCGTGTTCATGAGTACCATCTTTTTTCCTTTTGCCAGGGAGGTGGCTGAAGGAAGCATCACTTGGAAATAGTGTTCGTCGTCTTCAAACTCTTCAAGCAATGTGCGCCAGAAAGCGATGTCGTCATAGCTTTCTACGTAAGCGATGATACGTCGGCGGGCTTTCTTCGGATAAAGCTTATGGGCGGCATTGAAATAAGAAGAAGTCAGATTATCTCGTAGTGAAGTTGCCATTTGTTCTATTACAGGTTACGAATTACAAATTACAGTTGGGAGAATCCTTGTCGAGCTTGTGCCCTACGGTGGTAGATATATCACTTACTTCTGTCACGGCATCCAACCAGCCTTCCATAATGACGGCAGGCGAATGGGTAGTCAGGATAATCTGCACATTCGGATTCAGTTCACGTATCATAGCAATCAGTTTCTGCTGCCATTCTATATGAAGGGAGGCTTCCGGCTCATCCATAAACAATACACAATGGCTGTTGTCCTGCACGAGTACGGTCAGCAGGATAACCAGCATTTGCTTTTCACCGGACGACAGTTTATAAGGGAATAATAGTTCGCCATCCTGATAGAAAGCGATATCGTTCCGTTTCCTGTCTATCTTTTTGCGTGTATAGCTGAACAGTTCGTCAATCATATCCTGAAAACGACGTTTGGCTACAGATAATGTAGCTGCTTTACGACGCTCTTCTTCATCAATGCTGGAAAGCATTTCAATCATCTTATTACCAATGTTGACTTGATAATCGAGGTAACGGCGTTGCAAGAGATAGAGTTGCCAGTCCAGTTCGGACTTTACATTCTTGTCGGCCATGCGGGCTGTGAAGTCACCCATAATCAGGGGACGGTCGTAGCTTCGGATGACGTCATAAGGAATATAGGTTGCCTGGGGATTGTCGAAAAAGAGACGCACACCGTTCTTCTCGTCACTTTTCATTTCACCGGAAAGTTCTTCGAGGTATCCCACCGAACGGTTCAGAATGGTAGTCTTCCCCACTCCGTTGATGCCGGAGAGGATGTTCACATCGGGACGCAAATCCCATCCTATATTAAAGCGTTCCCATAGTCCGTGTATCTCGATACGACGGATATAATTGGCTTGTTGTTCCATAATATTCAAGTTTAATCAAGGCAAATATAAACAAATCATACGATAAAAGACTACCTTTGCAACCGTTTTCTCTATTTGATTGTTAATGATATCAGAGATATGGTAAAATAAATAGTATCAACATGGACAAAAGTAAGAACCTGTATGGTCATTTGTTTGCGCTTACAGCAAACGTTATGTGGGGATTAATGTCTCCCATCGGTAAGTCGGCTCTTCAAGAGTTTTCTCCAATTTCTGTCACTACATTCCGCATGGTGGGGGCAGCAGCCGCTTTCTGGATCCTTTCCATGTTTTGCAAACAGGAACATGTGAATCATCAAGATATGCTGAAAATCTTCTTTGCTTCACTGTTTGCGCTAGTATTCAATCAAGGAGTGTTCATCTTCGGGCTTTCTATGACTTCTCCTATTGATGCTTCTATCGTAACTACCACTCTACCGATTGTAACAATGGTTGTAGCGGCCATTTACTTGAAAGAACCTATTACCAATAAGAAAGTACTGGGAATTTTTATAGGTGCTATGGGAGCGCTCATTCTCATTATGAGCAGCCAGGCAGGAAGCAACGGAAATGGAAGCCTGATTGGTGACTTGCTTTGTCTCGTTGCGCAAATCAGTTTTTCCATATACCTGACTGTATTCAAGGGATTGTCTCAACGATATTCGGCAGTAACGATTAATAAATGGATGTTCATATATGCTTCAATGTGTTACATTCCGTTCTCCTATTATGATATTTCTACGATTCAATGGACTTCTATTTCCACTGTCGCCATTCTACAGGTACTTTATGTCGTATTAGGAGGTAGTTTCCTCGCGTATCTCTGCATTATGACTGCACAGAGGCTGCTCAGTCCTACGGTAGTCAGTATGTACAATTATATGCAACCCATCGTGGCTACGATTGCGGCAATCGCGATGGGCATCGGAAGTTTCGGCTGGGAGAAAGGGATTGCTATCGCACTTGTATTCCTGGGAGTATATATTGTGACTCAAAGTAAATCGAGAGCTGATCTTGAAAAAGCAGAAAAGCCTCATTAATAGTACAAGCGGGTAGAAAGACTGAACGTTTCCTACCCGCTTATGCCAAATGTATTCTTTAAGAATCAGAATCTTATTATCATTTAAAGTCTCATTTCAAATCCTCAAAATAAGTATCGAGCAGACTTCTTGCAGCTATAAACGAAGTCAGGTTGCCTTTCAATACCTGCTGTTCTTTTTCTAAGAGCATTGTTTCAATCTTCGGATTATGATAAAAGCTGTCACGAAGTTGTTCATTGATGCTTTCATACATCCAATATTTACTTTGCTCGTTGCGACGATATTCAAAATAGCCGTTTTCTTTTACGAAGTCAATGTATTCGTAAATCATATCCCAGACCTCCTTTACTCCCAGGTTATAAAAACCGGAGTAAGTCAATACTTTGGGAATCCATCCGGATTCAGGTGCAGGAAACAGATGCAATGCATTACGGAATTGAGTGGCAGCCAACTTGGCACGTTCCAGATTATCTCCATCGGCCTTATTGATAACGATACCATCCGCCATCTCCATAATACCACGCTTAATCCCTTGCAGTTCATCGCCCGTACCGGACAACTGAATCAACAGGAAAAAATCAACCATCGAGTGAACAGCCGTTTCGCTCTGTCCCACTCCTACTGTTTCCACAAAAATTTTATCAAATCCGGCAGCCTCACAAAGAATAATCGTTTCACGTGTTTTGCGTGCCACTCCTCCCAAAGAACCGGCTGACGGGCTAGGGCGGATGAACGATTTAGGATGTACGGAAAGCTGCTCCATACGGGTTTTATCTCCCAAGATACTGCCTTTACTACGCTCACTGCTAGGGTCGATGGCCAATACCGCCAGTTTACCCCCCTTTTCGAGCACGTGCAGACCGAATACATCTATGGATGTACTCTTTCCCGCACCGGGAACGCCGCTGATACCAATCCGTATCGAATTACCGGAAAATGGCAGACACTTCTCAATGATTTCCTGTGAGACAGCCTGATGTTCAGGCTTTACGCTTTCCACCAATGTCACAGCCTGACTCAATATAGTGACATCACCTTTTACGATACCTTCTACAAACTCTGCTACTGAAAGTTGGCGTTTCTTAGGTTTCCGCTTTAAGTAGGGATTCACAGATGAGGGTTGCTCAATGCCTTTATTGACAACAAGCCCCTTATATTCTTCACTATTTTCAGGATGTTCCATAATCATAGGATTTAGCGTTTGATATTGATTTCGACTTTCGGGCGTAACGGATCATTTGTTATCATCAGGATACGTAAATGATGCTTCTTATTACCTACGTCACGCTTACGAATAGTTACTTTGAGCTTCGTCATTCCATCCGGAGGAAGGACTGTCTTCTTCAGGCTCACTCCTACCGATGAATTGAATACCTGCAACTTACTGATGACTAACGGAGTCTTTCCGGAATTAGCTATCAATATATCATGGCTTACCTTATTCTTCTTTATCAACGGGATACTAAGATCAATATCCGTTTCCGAAATGTGCATGGCAGGAGCGTTCAAAGAATCTTTTTCCGTCATACGTGAGAAGTCGGGAAGAAGAATGGCCGAAACCGGTATTTCATTATCTTCGCTCACCTTATCACCGGAGAAACGGGAAAGGTAGACAGAAGTCTGTGTCAATCCGTAATCTTTTAGCTGGCTTGCATCCAGCGTCAGTTTGATAGTTCCTTTCTTGCCTTTCAACAAGACTTTGGGTTCCGCTTCCATTTTCAGATAAGGAGGCAGATGCATCAATACCGGTTCGTAAGGACGATCCGAAAGATTGGCGATATCGAAGGTCAATGAAGGCTGCTGTCCGCGATAGACATCGGGGAAAGCAAACTCATCACGATCTAAACGAATATTTCCGATTGTATAAGGAAGTAGCTTTGTATAATCTTTTATTTCCTGCACTACTTCACCGGTAAACTTCAGATAGACCAAGCTCGGACTGGCATTGCTATATATTCCTATCGACTTTTCAAAATGTCCTAACGCTTTTGCGTCAAAAGAAGCTTTTACTACTCCTTTTCCTCCCGGGGCAATCGGTTCTTTGGTCCAATCGGCCACGGCACAAGCACAAGAGGTTGTGACGTTGGTCAGTACCAATGGCTGGTTTCCCGTGTTAGTGATGGTATATTCCACTGTCACCGGACGTTTCCACTCAATTTGTCCGAAGTTATGTGTCTCTTTATTTGAAGAGATACGAGGTTGGGCAACGGCTGCCAAAGCGACAGTAAGTAAAGATAATATAGATAGTAAACTACGTTTCATGCGATATTTTTTATTTTGGTGCACAAATGTAGGGGTTTTAGATGAGTTTTTCACCACAGATTACACAGATTAACACAGATTG
>OAUS01001192.1_pt1 | contig 13986 bp, 10 predicted proteins | sample 1516801 | NCBI WGS metagenome assembly OAUS01 (sample SAMEA2580001, study PRJEB22360) | human gut metagenome | biome: human gut; feature: human-associated habitat; material: faeces | place: Denmark | collected 2008/2010
GTCCTTTTAAGTGCAAACAGCCGTCTGGAATACCCCAAAGAGTTTTCCTCTCAGGGAAACCGCACCGTAAACCTCACCGGAGAAGCACGCTTCGAAGTGACCAAAGACGCCCACCGCCCCTTCATCGTCTCCGCCGATAAAATGCAGACACAAGTGCTGGGCACCGTATTCGACGTAAATGCCTATCCCGGCAATGCCCCCGCCGTCACCCTGTATCAAGGACGAGTAAAGGTCGGCAAAGCAGCCTCTCCCCTTGAGAAAGAAATAGTACCCGGACAATGCGCCACATTGACCACTAGCGGTGACATCCGTCTGACGAAAGCCACGCAGACTGAAAAAGAAGGATGGACCAAAGACGAGTTTTATTATGACAACACCGAAATGATAACCGTACTGCAAAATATAGGAACCTGGTATAATATCAGCGTCATCTGCCATTCTGCAGACCTTTTACACAAACGAGTCCATTTCCGCTTCAGCCGGAATGTTCCGATAAAGACTCTACTGAATGTACTGAATGATTTAGGCATTGCACACTTCCAGTATAAGGATAAGCAGATAGTAGTAGAATAAACGCAATCACCTCCTGACGAAAAAACAAACTTTCATCTGTCATCTTTCACCATTGGTCGCCAAACTCCTTATTCATCGGGGCTTCCGATGATGAAAGATGATCTTTCAATCTATCACCCGATCTTTCATCTTTCACCTCAAGAATCTTTCACTTCAAGCACCTTTTATCTTCGGGCAAATCCCGTCTATTCTTGTTTCCCGTTTACTTTCGATAGCATGCGCAGTATGGCACCATAAAAGAAAGAAATCCCTCTTCTCCGGATTTCGTTCTTCCTGCTCAATCCGTTCTTCTTTTCCCATGTACAAAAGCCCTTCATCAACTTCGAACGTATTTCTTCTGTCTCGCATAGCTCACACCTATTCTGCACATAGGTACGTGTCAATACCAAACGAATGATTTCCCGATTCGGACAGAAGCATTCATCTTTAGCCAAAGCAGCCAGCACCACATCCAGCAGGCAAAGGGTACATCGTAATTCTGTTTCCGATAATCGGTCGATACTTTCAATCTGTCCAAAGCTGGGCCAGTTGTCTTTCAAAAAGGCAAGTTTATTGGTGGAGCTTTGTAAATCAAGCTTCATCAGGCAGGGACGGGGACAAGTAGAATCATTCATCACTACTATTTTTTATTTGTTTGTGTATTCGCATACCTTCATGAAGAAGGCGCGGAAACTATTACTATATTACCCCATGAGAGGCTCTGGTAAGCCCGCGTCTGAATAATAAGCAATAGCTCCACGCCCATTAGAAGTATATAACAAATTTATATACGAAATGAACGTGGAGACTGACCGCCTATTATCTGCAGACGCAAAATTTACCAGATTTCTCAAAGCAGATAATAAAAACGTTATCTCCAAATCAATAAAACATATCTTTGTTTAGAAGATACGCCACAAATATAGGCATATTTTCCTAATAAGAATACCATTAAGGAAGTAAAATGAGTAAATAGAAGGGAGATGAACAAAACCGTCTACAACCAACAGACTATGTTCCTTCATCGCACGAGATACAAGAATGATTTCCCTTTCTTATTGCCTCTGCACAAAGAACAAGCTGCACGAATACCCAAAAGAAGCAGGAATACTTTGTTTATCTCCCTATTATAGTTTATCTTTGCTACTGATATAGCTAGTTGTTCACGACCGTGAGCAGCTCTTACCACGGCCGTGATCAACGCTCTTCACGGACGTGAGCAACGCTTACCACGGCCGTGAACAACTAATGATGCAAGCACCTTCATCCAACAATGCAGGCATCATAAACCAAAGATAAAGGCAGGATAACTTATGTATGAACGCTTGACAGCAAGCAGACAATCACTATATAACCCGAGTTCTGTCCAAGTCCGGAAACTAATGATTAGTTTTGCAGATCAAAGGTAGCTATATCTTTATAACAAACAAGAAACGACGAATATGTTATAACGATGTAAAGCAATGGACGAAATAGAGAAAAACAACGGTGAAATCATCATATACCGGACAGAAGACGGAAGGACACAACTTGAAGTCCGTTTGGAGAATGAGAACGTTTGGCTGTCACAACAACAAATGAGTAAACTATTCCAAACTTCCCGTACTAACATAGTTGAACATATAAAGCACATCTTTGAAGAAGGTGAATTAGAGGAAAATTCAACCTGTCAGATATTCCGACAGGTTCGAATAGAAGGCACAAGAAAGGTAGAAAGAAGTATACCTTTCTATAATCTTGATATGATCATATCATTGGGATATAGAGTAAAATCACGAGTTGCCACCCACTTCCGCCGCTGGGCTACCGAACGTCTGAAAGAATATCTGATCAAAGGTTTCGCCATGGACGACCAACGTCTGAAAGAAATAGGCGGCGGCGGTTACTGGTACGAACTACTCAACCGTATACGCGATATCCGTTCATCTGAAAAAGTACTCTACCGGCAGGTTCTCGACTTGTATGCCACCAGTGTAGACTATGACCCAAAGGCAGACGAATCCATCCGGTTTTTCAAAATCGTGCAGAATAAGTTACACTATGCCGCCCACGGCCACACAGCAGCAGAAGTGATCTTCGAACGAGCGGATGCAGAAAAGCCATTTATGGGACTGGCCACATTTCCCGGCGAACAACCCCGGAAAGAAGATGTGCTGATAGCTAAAAACTATCTCAATGAAAAGGAACTGAAGATATTGAACAACCTGGTTTCCGGATACTTCGACTTCGCAGAAATACAAGCTATCAAACGTTCGCCCATGTATATGTCGGACTATATACATCACCTGGACCTCATCTTATCGACCACCGGAGAGCAAGTTTTGCAGAACGCAGGCACGATCTCTCACGAACAAGCCAAACAAAAAGCTCTGGGCGAATACCGAAAATATCATGTCAAAACCCTGTCGCCTGTAGAAGAGGCATATTTTGACAGTATCAAGAAACTGACAGCCGAAACAAAGAAGAAGAAAAAGAAATAAAATACAATAAACAGTATCATGGCAATACAATTTGAACTCTACAAGTCTCCTGCCCGGAAGGACGAAGAAGACAAGGAACTCTACCACGCACGGGTAGTCAACTTTCAGCATATCGACACCGACTATCTCGCCAAAGAAATACAACAAGCGACTTCGCTGACCGAAGGAGATGTAAAAGCGGTCCTCGAATCACTGAGCCACTTTATGGGATCACGCCTCCGGGAAGGGGAACGTGTTCACCTCGACGGCATCGGCTACTTTCAGGTAAAGCTGAACAGTCTGGAACCGATCACCTCGCCCAAGCTGAAAGCAAACCAAATGAAACTCAAAGCAAACATCGGCTTCAAGGCGGATAAAAAACTGAGAAGTTCGGTGAGTGTCGTCAAAGTGGAACGCAGTAAACTGAAGTTACACTCAGTGCCACGCTCCAACGAAGAGATAGACAGACTGCTGACCGCGTATTTCAGTAATAACCAAATACTGACCCGCTCGGACTTTCAAGGACTTTGCAAACTTACGCTTACCACTGCCGCCCGACATATCAAACGGCTGAAAGAAGAAAAGAAGTTGCAGAATATCAATACTCGTCAGAGTCCGGTTTATGTTCCGATGCCGGGGTATTATGGTAAGCCGGAAGTAGAAGACACCGTAAAATAAGGGAAAGACAGAAAAATATGGCTTCAATAAGGGTGAGAGATGCTGCATCAGAACAAGAAAAGCAATGAGAGATGTCCTCTATCTGAACATGTGCAATTTTTGCACATGTTGAATCCTTCACCAATTCTTCCGACTTATAGATGTTATTAACATGCTTCACTATTGAAGTTCTGTCCGTTTGGAACAATTCTGCCATTTGAGCCTGAGTCAGCCACACTGTTTCATCCTCCAACTTCACATCAATCGACGTTTTCCCGTCTTTTGTCTGATAAATGACAATATTACCTCTATTGTCCATGAAATGCCTCCTTTTTTATGCATTGCGCCCGTCCATTGCCTTGGTTAGCAATGGACGGGCGTACAAATGTAATACTTTAAAAAAGAAAAAGGCGACATACCGGCCTTTTATTCGACCGGACAAACCCATAATTGACTCTTATATTAAAGCGATTGATTCAATAAAGTTATAATCGAACGTGCCGGAATCCGGACTGTTCTTCCACTCTTCACTTTCTCAACGGGTAGCAGATCTTCTCCTTCTACATCCGAAGTGCGATACACCTGCCATCGAGTTTTCTTGCCATTTATCTTATTGATTGAAAACTCTTTGTCTTCCTGCGCATAGTTAATGAGAACAACAGCGTATGAGCCGTCCGCATTTTGATAAGCAGAACACATCAGTCCTTTTTGGTCCGTATCGCCTCCGGGGATTAAATTCCCCGCTTGATCGAAAGCAGAAACCGACAGGCGGACAGCTCCCGGACGGATGAAGCGACTATAATTACCCAAAGCCCACATGAGTTTGGAGTCTTCTACCCGACCATCCTTCAAGTCATCATTCGTGTATTCCCGAATCAGCCCGTCTTTATAATCGCCGCCGATGGCACGCCACCACTGCCAGCTCTTCGCTCCCGCATATACGATGTCATGATGGATGATACGGGCAACGTAAAGTGCCGTCTTCATCGTACGGTCGAAGCCGTGACCGCCGCCTATCTCTTCGTCATTCCCCATGATACAGGTTTCTGACTGCCAGAAGCCGACGTTGTATTTATCCAGAGCTTCACGCAGTTGGCAGCGCATGGCACGCAGTTCACTCAGAGGAGTCGTTGTCCAGTAACTATGACCAAGCATCAGTCGGGGCACATTGGGCGTATCACCCAAATACGTATCCACACTGTCGGGGCAGAAGAAAGCCTGAATCTGATAGCCACGCTGCCAGTCCGTCTGATGAGTACGGAGCATACAGCGATAGTCCGAAGATTCGTTCACCATAATCTGTGTATCCATTTTCCGGTTCACAAACTCCCGGCTTAGCAGACGGACGGTTCGGGCTACTTCCCGATTGGTTGCCGGAGAGCCTTCCTGCTTCGGTCCTACCCAGTTCCAATGCCCGTCCGGTTCGTTGAAAGGACAGATATAGTTGAACTTTATCCCGTCGTGCTTCTCTACTCCTTCTACTACATCGGCCAGGAAACGGACATATTTCTCGTAACATTCCGGCTTCAGATTGGCGGTTCCTCCACGACCGGTATTGGTAGCCAGGCCGTTCTGAGTATAATAGACAGGAGGGGAGTTCAGAAATGCGAGGAATTTAGTGACGCCCCGTTCTTTTGCCAGTTTCAGAAAGTTGCGCTGCCCCTGTTGCTTGTTCCAGTCGTAGATTCCGTCGGCATTCATGAAGCATTCGGTACGCATCCACGAAGAACCGATCTGACTGGCTTCTCCCTGCTCGGTACTACCTGCACCGACATTGAAACGCCAAAGAGACAGGCCGATTCCTTTCGGTTTTCCATTCGCATCGTTCTCTGTGCTGAACAGCCAGTCGGCTATCTGGTTTTGTTTCTCCTGTGGCCATAAGCCAAGGATGTGCATACTCCAGGCATCGGAAGCACCGAAGTGCTCCATTGTCTGTAGCGGTTTGTCCACTTCAATCTGATAACGTAGGTCGGGGGCGGGCTGGGAACAGCTGGTAGCTATACCTATATATAAAAAAGCTAAGGCGACTGACAGTAATTTATAGTTCATCGTGAAATTTGTTTTTTATAATTTTAAAGTGATAGTACAAAAATACGTGATTACAGCTAACCTTGGAGAACACAAAACGACCAAAAACTACCACAAATCTTGCAATGTCACAAATTATAAGGCTGAATAAAATAAATGGCAGATTTAAGTATTCCTTAAACCTGCCATTTATTATTTCATCGACTTAAAGCAGCTCCTTTTTCTACCTTGCTGATAACCTAATTTAGTTACTAGATTTACAAGTCCATTTAGTTGCTACCTGCATCTTCATCCTGATAGGTAAACGTACCCACCATCTGATAAGTCTTGCCATCCGCAGTATACTTATAATCTACATTAAAAACTTTCGAGTTCTGATTATAAGTACATGTACCATCAATCAAGTCAAAATCCTCCCATGCCGAGATAGTGACATTGTTACCAGCATCAACTTTCAGTACAACAGCATGTTTCTTGATATTGGCAGTTGTTTCTGCCTGTTGCTCGTTATAGAAACGCACTGCATTTTCTTCTGTAGCTTTCAATGTTCTGACTATAGTAATAGAAGTGGATGCAACTATTTCATCATTACTATCCAGTTCGTGCCGAAGAGCTTTGAAGATGTAATTACCTGAGTATTTATTTACCAGATTGAAGGATACAATAAGTGCCGAGTCCTTCTGGTTGATCTCATAACCGGCAGAAGAAGAAGCAATCTTGAAAGTTATCGCATAGAGCGAATCGCACTCCAGACCTTCTGTTTTAACTTTAAAGGGAACTCTCGCATAAGTTTCGCCGGCTTTCAATGTAGTAGTATAAGAAGGTACCTCAAAAGCACTGGTAGCAAGTCCCTGATATTTGATATCAGTCGCAAGGAACTTGAACTTTTTATTATACCAGTCAATTACACTGTTATGGCTTTCCAGAGTCACATCCACATTCCCGTCAATCAAAAGAGAGCCACTTACACCCACTGTAATGAATCCTTCCTGCACTTCACTGCTATAAGCAAGTTCTTTAGTCACAAGATTGCTGGAAGCGCCGATCAGATAGAGTGTCTTCTTATATTGCTCCTTATCAAGCGGGCTTTCATAATCACAGCTACTTAAAACGACCAATAACAAAAGTATCGGATATAGTATTTTATTGATATTCATAACAAACGTTTTTTACTTAATTATTAATTCTGTACTTCGTGTGCAAAATTACCATCCCGGATTCTGAACCAGTTTCGGGTTCTTATCCATCGTTGTACGAGGGATAGGCAGGAAGTAATCTTTATAAGAGAATACACGATGCGAACGAGTATTATTGATCACTGTTTCCGTATGGAATGCTTTACGGTCTGTGCTACGTGCAGCAATGTTCATACCTGTTACAGGCTCATTGTATGCATCGATTGCATCTCCCCATCTACGCAAATCGTGATAACGTCTGCCTTCACAGAAAAACTCCACCCGTCTTTCACGCTTAATCAAATCCCGCATCGTAGTCACATCCCTTGCATCATCCGCTGTAATGCCCGGCAAACCGGCTCTATAGCGAACCATATTAAAGTATTTCACCATCTCGTCTACATCACGGCTCACTGTAATCCCATTCTCTTCGTCGGTATATGTATTACTTCCCAACTCATTCAATGCTTCCACATAGTTGAGCAGCACCTCTGCATAACGCATGATCGGGAAAGTTTTCGACTTCATCATACCTTTCAGCTGATCCTCTACATAATGAATGTACTTCTTGCAGGTAAAACCAGTGTGGTTATAATCTTCAGGATGATCGGACGACGGTGCAGCAGTACCATTAGCATAGTAAGTAACTGTCTGCTTAGTCTGATTACCTTCGGTTCCGATGTAAGAAAGTCCGCTCCAGTAGCAATGGTTAAAACCTACGCTGGCATAGAAACGCATTTCCATCTTATCAAACATCTTAGCAGCATCGGACGGAAGTGTATAGTCAGAGAAAGACTGTGAACTACCACCAATGGCTTCCCAGTAATTTGTGGGATAAAGTGGTGAGTTATTGATGTCGCTACCGTCTTCCATACGGAAAGCTTTCACAGTCGCATAAGTAATATTCAACCCATTACCACCACCTAGGCTCGTAGGAGTAGCAATCCATGCCGGAGAGTCGCCAGCTGTACTAGAGTAGCCGCACATATAAATAAACTCGTCATTATTATAAGCCGGAGTTTCACCATTGAACATAAAAGCATAAGAACGAAGCGCATCTATACCTCCCGCTCCATTAGGATAGTTTTCGTCAGGCACATTCTCCGGTAGCGGTTTTGTGTCTAGTTTTCTCTCAACAGTGTGCAGCTTATATTTAAAGCTACCAGCTTCCGAACCCTTAATCAAACGTTTGGCAAGAAGAGCGGCTGTTCCCCATTTGGATTCGTCTTTGACTTGAGGCATAAAGTTGGTACCGTCCGAACGCTTCCAATCAGCATAAAACTCATTTCCGTTGTACCAAGGACTTGCTTCGATCAGTCTTACTCTTCCCATCAATGCCAATGCCGCTCCCGAAGTAGGCAGATTGACTAGGGTAGACGTACGGCTGGAAGGAAGATATTCGTATGCTTTCTCGAAATTCTCGCAGATATAGTTAATACAATTCTCGTATGTCTCTCTTTCCAATGACATGCTTTCCGCACTGGCATCCACATCATAAGCCATCTCAGGCACAATGGGCACAGGTCCGTAAGCCTCTACCAGTTTATAATAGAAATAAGCTCTCAAGAAATAACAACGTCCCATAAAGTCACGCAAATCGCTCGTAGTAATATCCTCACATTCATTGATTCTTTCCAAGACGAGGTTGGCTTTACGAATACCTTTATACCAAGTACCATAGTTATTATAGAAATCACTCTGTGGAGTCACTTCGTCCACCATCAGCTGGATAGCTTTATGACGGGAGTCATTCCATGATGTAAAGTTCTCGTCCGAAGCTCCCTGATAAGGCGACCAAGCATTGGTCCACAAGTCTCCTTCATTAGGTAATAACTTTCCGGCACCATTGATATATTCTTCCAGATATTCCTTACGTTTAAATACAGAGTCTAGCTCAAAAATCTCATCGAAGTATGAGTCTACATCCAGGTAGTCGTCACAGGAGGTAAACATACTTCCTGTGCAACACATCAGTGCCATAGCGGCTATGCAATATATTTTTCTGAAATTCATAATTATACGATTTATGATAATGTTACAATTGAAACGGGATTAAAACGTCACATTAAGCTGAAGGGTGAATTTCCGTTGCAGAGGATACACGGCACCGTTTGACGATGCCTGCTCCGGGTCCCAAAGTTTCACCTTATCCCACACATGCAGGTTTTCGCCTACAAGGCTCAAGGTAGCGTTCTGTACACTAATCTTATCTCGCAACCATGCGCTGGTGAATCTATAAGACAACTCGATATTTTTCAATCTGAAATAGCGGCCATCTGCCAACCAAAAGGTAGATGCGCGGTTATTGTTCTTATTCTCACCATAAGTCAGACGCGGGAAACGCGCGTTCGGATTTTCCGTACTGGCGTCACCGGAATATTCTCTCGGTGTCCAGCGATTCTTTTGATCAGCTACAATGTTAAGTACATTGCCTCGCGTTTCCCAAGCAAACGGATAGTATCCTGACCCCCCATAGAAATATTGCACTTTACCTACACCTTCAAAGAAAATGCTGGCAGTAAACTGTTTGTATCTGAATTCAGCAGCAAAACCATACTGAAGAGTCGGAGTATTCGAATAGGATAACGGTACAATATCATCATCATTGATAACACCATCACCATTGACATCTTTATACTTAATGTCACCTGGACGCACATCAGAAGAATAGGTTTGAACAGGACTACTTTCAATATCTGCCTGATCTTTGAACAAACCTAAAGATATCAAACCGCGTTGCACTCCATAAGGAACGTCTACAAAAGACTGATAAGGATATACTACGCCTGATTGCTCCCAATAGGTTACGTTATTGCGGGCGAATGTCCAGTTGCCACGAACTGTCATTCCAAAATCTTTGGTGAAATTATGGTTGAACGTTATGTTTCCATCAAATCCCCATGATTCCATTCCACCGATGTTGGTATACGGATTGGTTACAAAACCTGCTTCTTCAGGAATGTTGGCACGTTGCTGGAAGATACCTTTGTTTTTATCCTTAAAGATGTCGGCAGTCAGTTCCACTTTGTCATTAAACATTTTCAGGTCTACACCAATATCCATTTTGGTTGTCTCTTCCCAGTTCAAGTCATTGGCACCTACGCGGCTCTCGCCAACGGTGCTACCAGGCCATGTTACTGAGCTATAATCGGTAGACACAGTAGAAAGGTACGGGAAACGGATTTTCTTGATACGGTCATTACCTACTTTACCCAAAGAAGCTCTGAGTTTGAAGAAATCGAGGAACGGAAGTTTTTCACGCGTCCATTCATACTGAGTAGACACCCATCCCAAAGCTACTGCCGGGAACCACCCGTAGCGGTTGCCTTTCTTGAATTGCTCGGAACCGGTATATCCTACATTGAATTCAAACATATAAGTATCCTTATAAGAATAAGTAGCACGAGCAGAAATAGCCTGATAACGTTTAGGAATGGAACGAATTCTTTCATCCAATGTGGTGTCGTCATCATCATTATTCAGATAAGAGTCTTTATTTTCCTGACGGTAGGCATTAAGTAATCCGGTCACACGATGGTCTTCGCCAAAGATTCTTTCGTAATTGATATTTCCTTCAAAATAATACTGACGGGCAATGCGGCGATAATCGCTGTAAGTCATATCAGTAGCACTCGATGTACGTTTAGAGATCAATGCTCCATTCTGCTTTCTTCCTGTGGCATAATATAAGTCCGGAGTCTTGGTACGATACTGGTCAAAGTAGCCGGTATAGTTAAATGAGAATACGCCTCTTGCAGACAGTCCTTTTGTGATGAAATCCAACTTCTGATTCAGACTGGCATTCATACGGGTGGCCTGTGTTTCACTGATCTTATACCCTGTATAGTTCAACTGTACATAAGGAGAAACCTCATCCGAGTTTCTACCAAATGATGGAAGAGTACCATTGGAGTATTTCACCGGAACGATTGTTGCCGGAAGATTAGCTTGCGCCGACCATAATGCATTGTTATTATCACCATATCCCGGAGAATTACGTTTAGTGATAATCGTTTCCATATTCAAAGAGAGTAGAGTTGTTTTAGTCATATTGGCGTCTACGTTCGCTCTGAAATTATATTGATGGTAATCCACATTAGTATTATGTTTACTTACCGACTTATCTTGTTTGAAAACAGCTCCCTGGTTCATGATACCCATACTTACATAATAACGTGCATTGGTACCACCACCAGAAAGACTCAGGTGATGTTGATTGTCAATCACATAGTCATTCAGAATCACATCTCTCCAATTCACATTCGGATAAAGATCCGGATCGAGACCGGAACGGAACAGTTGGATTTCAGAATTAGTATAAATCGGATTCTTACCTCTGACAACACGTGCTTCATTAGCAAGGTTTGCATAGCCCACTGCATCTACATACTCCGGCATGCGGGGAGAATAGGAATATGTGGCATTTGTCTTGAAGTTAACAGTTAACTTACCGGCTTTACCTCTCTTGGTAGTTACAATTACTACGCCATTGGCACCACGCACACCATATACGGCAGTTGCCGAAGCATCTTTCAAAACTGAGAAACTTTCAATATCTGCAGGGTCGAGTGTATTCAAGTCACCTTCTACACCATCAATCAAGATCAGTGCCGAAGCATTTGCCCCAAACGTACTGATACCGCGTACCCAAAATTCAGAGAAGTTATTGCCCGGCTCACCACTACGAGTCACACCAATGATGCCCGGCACACGACCTTGAAGCATATTGGATACAGAAGTGGCGGGAACCTGCAACTGTGCCGGATCAACAGAAGTAATAGCTCCCACAACAGAAACTTTACGCTGTGAACCACGACCTACTACCACTACTTCATCCAAACTACTGATACTTTGTTTCAAGACAATAGTCTCACGCTCTTTAGATTCGGTTACTTTCACTTCTTTATTCTCAAAACCTACATAGGAAAACACAACGGTAGATTTAGGAGGAATATTGTTTAAGCGGAACTTTCCGTCCAAGTCGGTGATTACTCCAATAGATGTCCCTTTCACAGCAACACTCACGCCTATGAGTTCCAATCCGTCTTCACCGATGACAGTACCGGAATATGTCAACCCTCCCTGAGCGTATGCCATAGAAGAAAAGAGACTGCATACTATAAATAAGATGCTTATTATTTTTTTCATGATTAAATTCTGATTAATGTGTTTATTCTATTGAATACTTTCTTAATGCCGGCTCGTAGCGCATAGCAATCCAGTAACCACCATTCCCGTCATAGCTAATATCTTGAGGTCCATTAAATAAAGCAATATCAGGTGAACCATCATCGGTTCCATGTACAGTGGATGTACCCAATACAGTAGTTACATATCTTTTCTCCATATTCTCATCATAAGCGATTTTACGTATTACGTGACTATTATCCCCCTGACAAACGAAAATATTACCATCTTCATCTATTGTAAGACCACGTAAATACTGGAATTTTGCTTCATCAGCCAAAAAACCGTCTGTAGTTCCTGTATTATTCTGGTTAATCTGCTCGTAAGCATGTGTACCATCTTCTTTTACCCAAACTTTCAGAATCTTATTTTTATCAGTAGTTACATAGAAACAATCTTCAAAAGCACTATAAGCGATGTAAGCGAAAGGACCGCCACTAAAATCATTATGTTCAAACAAAATCTCATTATTAGTTGGATTATCGACTTCAATACGTCCTAAACGACCTCTTGCTGTAACATAATACAACCATTTATTGTCGCCATCCAAAGCGACAGCCCAAAGGTCAGTACCTGAACTGATATCACAAAGCCGAGAAGGAACCCATGCCTGCGATTTCTTATAGACATAAACGGTATTAGCACCATTAATGGTAGCACCATAAGCCAATGTTTTATCATTAGATATCGCCACTTTCCCAACGACAGGTCCATTCTGTATAGTAATCACAGCATCTTCGTCTATGGAGACATAACGTACACTATTATTTTCCCATGCCTGACCTACAATACCTGACTGCTCATCAATGCAAGCAACACCAAACATCTGCCCAAAAGTTGCCTCAGCCAGACTTCCATCTTTACCGGCACCATCAGCTCGTACAAAATCACCGGCAATAGTAGATACATTCTCAGACACAGAATATTTAAAAGTCTCATCAGCCACCACAGTCTGATCATTCACCTTAACCGTAATCTTATTGAAACCTTCTGCCTGACGTGGCGCCATACAATAAATCGTAGTATTATCTACTCCCACTACGGCAGCCTTGTTCTCCTTTTCCATATTATCTGTGAATAATACGGTTACCACAGATTTGTCATTTCCAAAGTTATTACCTATAATAATCACTTTCTCTGTTACCCGACCGGTATCCGGCGTAAAATAGTCAATAGTGACAGGTTTGTTCGGGTCATAGGAATCCGTACCTGATTCCTTGTTGTCATTACAGCACATCAGCACCAACGACAAAAACCCTAATAAGGGAAGAAATAGTCTTTTCATAACGTTTTTCTTTTTACATATTAAATTATTGGTTCACTAAAAATTCTTTATTGGCATATCAGCGTTATAAACGCAGGAAGATAAAACAGCACATATAATCAGGAAAAAGACATCGATTGACGAATGACTTTAGTTTTTTAAAGATTATATTAGTTTTCATTTTCATAATATTAGTTTATTTCGTTGTTATCTACAGCAAAGATACGAATGAGTGTAGATTTTACATTATAAAAATCATTCAAAAAACGTAGAGAATCATTCATAAACGATTTACACACGTTGGCTGCAAGAAACACAACTCCTTTCTTCCTCTTTAGCAGGACTTTATATGAATATGAATAATATAGATCGAGTTTAATAATCTATAGAGTAGATATTCAATGATGACGGACTACCTTTATACAATGTCTCTACATTTATTATTAACGGCGCCGAATTATCGGAATTATAGCATCGAATGACTGCTTCACCCTTTTCATTCGTTTTCACATTCGGATTCCAGTATAGTGTGCGGCGAGAATCTTCCGTATAGAGAGGAGCGCCATCAGGATAAGCTGGTGAATAAAATTCCAAGGGCTCATTATATCCTTGTATATAGGTATGACGAATCCCCCGCCGGGCTTTATAAGTTTTGTTCGGGTCC
>OAUS01001195.1_pt1 | contig 13915 bp, 6 predicted proteins | sample 1516801 | NCBI WGS metagenome assembly OAUS01 (sample SAMEA2580001, study PRJEB22360) | human gut metagenome | biome: human gut; feature: human-associated habitat; material: faeces | place: Denmark | collected 2008/2010
GTTTCGCGGGCATTTTTTAATAAGTTGATAAGCACTTGCTCTATCTGTGCACGGTCTGCATATAAATATAAATCGGATGCGGGCATTTCGAAATGAATATACTCTTCCGGAAATAATTTCTTTAAGTCCGTAAACAATTCGGCAACAGATACTTTGGTGCGGACAGGTGTCGGAATACGTGTCAGTCGCCGGTAATTCTCCACAAATCCCAATAATCCTTTACTTCTTCTGTGAATAGTCTGCATGGCTTGCAACATGATAGAATACTCCTTTTCTCCGAGTGATTCGGGGATTCCTCTTTCACTTAATGTTTCCGAAAGAGAGATAATAGGAGTGATGGAATTCATGATCTCATGTGTCAATACACGAATCAGCTTTTGCCAGGCTTCCATTTCATTTCGTTCCAGTACGGAATGGATATTCTTTAAACTAATTAGCCGTTGCTTTTTGCTTTGTGTGGCGAACGCACCTTGTGTGACAAATGTGGTGCAGGAAATTGCCATTTCCAGAACGATGCCATTTTGCTCGATGCGAATAATGGATATGTCATTACTGGTAGAAGCCTCCTGAAGAACTTCCGGAAGTTGTGATAGTTGCCCCAGATGAGTGACTGCTGCCTGATTCATCCATTCGATATGCCCGGTTACATCGGTTACGAGTACGGCGGTATCTACTTTATTCAATAAATTCTCGTAATATTGATGCTTGATTTCTTCTGCCAATAGCTTTCCCCGAAAGTCCTTTAATGCATTAGATAGTTCCTGTGCCCACTCATCCATCATTTTATTTTTAAAAGGAGGATGAAGATTCTGCGTTATATCGTTGTATCGGAGTCCATCCGTTAATTGCCGTAATAAGGCGATTTGTTTGAACTGTATTCGGTAGAGATGTATGCCGACGCCTATTAGAAGGAGAATACAGACGGTAGTACTGAACCATAACTGCCTTTGATACAGCAGACAACTGCTAATGGAAAGTAGAAAGATAACTATGATGTGCAGAATTACTTTAAACTCAAATCGTTTCATAAGCCTAATTTTTCAAGTTTGCGATATAATGCAAAACGGGTAATTCCTAAATATTCGGCAGCACGGGAGATGTTTCCGTTGCTGATTCGGAGTGCTTTCTCAATGGCCTGTCGTTCTAGTTGTTCGAGATTCAGTATCACTTCTTCCTCTTTTTTCTGTTTGGACGTGGTGTGAAAAAGAAAGTTTTCAGGTTTCAGCATGGAGCCGTCTCCTAAAATTACGGCACGTTCTATCGTATGTTGAAGTTCCCTTACATTTCCGGGCCATGCATATTTCAGCAGTTTGTTTTTGGCTTCCCGGGTCAGTCCGTGTATTTTCTTTTTATATTTACGGGTATAACGGTCCAGAAAGTGATCTGCAAGCAAGATGATGTCATTGCCACGTTCACGGAGTGGAGGTATATGTATTTCAATCGTGTTGATACGATATAATAAGTCCTGACGGAAATTCCCGTCTTCCACCATCTGACGGATATCAGCATTAGTGGCGCAGATTAAACGGACGTCAATGGGAACGGTTTGCGTACTTCCCAAACGACTGATTTGCCTTTTTTCGATGGCAGTCAGTAATTTGGATTGCATAGGAAGTGATAGATTGCCAATTTCATCCAGAAATAAAGTCCCGTTGGTTGCTACTTCCATTCGTCCCGCTTTCGATTTCTTGGCATCGGTGAAAGCGCCTTTTTCGAAGCCGAACAGCTCACTTTCAAACAATTGTTCGGGGATACTTCCCAGGTCGATCGTGACAAAAGGTTTGCCGTATCGTGGAGAACAACGATATATTAGTCGGGCAATCACGTCCTTGCCTGTACCGTTTTCTCCGAGAATTAGTATATTGGCATCTGTATTACTTAGTTTATTTATCGTGGTAAACACTTCCTGCATAACAGATGATTCTCCAATAATATCATTCTCCGAAGTATTCTGACCGCTAAGAACTTCCACTTGTTTTTTCAAAATGCTGACTTCCTGTTGTGACTGACGCAATCGCATTCCTGAAGTAAGCGTAGCCAGCAATTTATCCTTTTCCCAAGGCTTGGGAATAAAATCAGTAGCACCAGCTTTGATGGCCCGAACAGCTTTGTCTGTATCTGCATAGGCAGTCATGAAAATAACAATAGCCTGTGGGTCAATCTGCAATATCTGCTTTAGACTTTCAAATCCCTCTTGTCCGCTGATGGCATCCCGACTGAAATTCATGTCTAATAAGATAAGATCAGGATGAAAGGTGGTCATGAAATACTCGATACGGTCAGGGGTAGTAGCTACTTTTATTTTTTCCGTATAAGGTTCCAGTAACAGGTTGAGAGCAAAGAGCACGTCCTCGTTATCATCTACTATAAGTATCTTTCCTAATTTGTTCACTTCTTCCATATCTTATATCTATTAGATTCCGGGAGCAAAGATATGGATAAATCTCATGTGTTGTGTGTGCGATTGCGCACTAATTTTGTGCGTATATGCACACACAATCAACTGAATGGATATTGATAAATTGTTGAATGATAGTAATTTATGCAAATGGCACATCTTTTGAATGATGAATAACAAATAAAGACAACGAATGAATCTGAAATTAATCTTCATATATCTCGGACTATTGTCGACAGAATTATTGATTGCTCAAAATCAAATTACAGAGTTATCATTGAAGCAAGTCATAGAAATGGCCCGTATGGAATCTCCCGATGCACAAACGGCACGTCACAGTTTCCGTTCTGCATATTGGAACTATAAATATTATCGTGCCAATTATCTACCGTCTTTAAGTTTGACATTCGATCCGAATCTGAACCGTGCCATTAATAAGATAACGATGGGGGACGGTTCGGTAAAGTTTGTCGAACAAAATTTATTGAATACGGATTTAACCTTGAATCTTTCACAGAATTTATCCTGGACTGGTGGTTCTTTCTTTCTTGAAACCTCTGCTCAACGTATGGATTTATTCAGCGAACATAAATACTCATGGCAGACTTCTCCTATTATGATAGGTTATCGCCAGTCTCTTTTTGGCTACAATAGCCTGAAATGGGATAGACGGATAGAACCTGTACGCTATCAGGAGGCAAAGAAAAGCTACGTAGAGACACTCGAACTCGTATCAGCCAATGCGATTCATAAATTTTTTGCCTTGGCCACTGCCCAGAGCGATTACGATATTGCTTCCTTTAATTATGCCAATGCCGATACACTTTACCGTTATGCACAAGGCCGTTATAATATAGGTACCATCACAGAAAATGAAATGCTACAACTGGAACTCAACCGTCTGACGGAAGAGACGAATCGCATGAATGCCCGTATTGAAATGGATAATTGTATGCAGGAACTCCGTTCCTATCTCGGTATTCACGAAGACCGGGAGCTGCGTGTTCTTGTCAGTCCCCAAGTTCCGGATTTCAGTGTGAACCTGAATGAAGCACTGGTTTTAGCTTACGAAAACAGTCCGGACATACAGACGATGGAAAGACGCAAACTGGAAAGTGAGAGTGCAGTTGCGAAAGCCCGTGCCAATGCTGGCCTGAAAGCAGATATCTATCTCCGTTTCGGATTGACGCAGACTGCTGACAAACTGCCCGAAGCTTATCGAAATTTGTTGGACCAGCAATACGTGAGCATCGGCATTTCTCTTCCTATCCTGGACTGGGGGCGTGGAAAAGGACAGGTACGAGTAGCCCGTTCCAATCGTGATTTGGTGTACACACAAGTAGAACAGAGCCGGACAGACTTTGAACTGAACGTCCGTAAACTCGTCAAACAATTCAATCTGCAAACGCAACGTGTCCGCATCGCTGCCCGTACAGATGAAACAGCCCAACGAAGAAGCGAAGTGGCACGCAAACTCTACTTATTAGGTAAATCTACTATTCTTGATTTGAATGCCTCTATTTCAGAGAAAGACAGTGCTCGCCGTAACTATATTTCGGCTTTATATAATTATTGGAGTTTATATTACACACTCCGTAGCATGACACTATATGATTTTGAGCGAAATACGATGCTGACAGAAGACTATCATCTTCTGATTGAATAGAGAACAACGAAAAGTCAGTAAAGAATAGAAATTGAATCATAGCTAGTAGAAACTTGTAAAACACCAGATAATTTCATGGATATAAAATTAGAAAAGAAACCGTGGTACATTCGTTACAGATACTATCTGATAGGAGGGATATTGTTTGTCGCCTTCCTGATTTATGTGATTACTTTGTCTTTAGGTCCCAGAAAACTGCGGATAGATGCCGAAGATATACAGATTGCAGAAGTAAAAGTGTCTAATTTCATGGAATATGTGGACGTGGAAGGGCTCATTCAGCCTATACTAACCATCAAGATCAATACCCGTGAAGCAGGAAGTGTGGAAAGAATTGTCGGTGAAGAGGGAAGTTTGCTTCAACAGGGAGACACTATTCTTGTTCTTTCCAATCCCGATTTGCTTCGTAGTATTGAAGACCAGCGCGACGAGTGGGAAAAGCAAATGATTACCTATCAGGAGCAGGAGATTGAAATGGAACAAAAAAGTCTGAACCTGAAACAGCAAGCCCTTACCAACAACTACGAATTGGAACGCCTGAAAAAAAGCATCGCTCTCGACCGCGAAGAATTCCAGATGGGCGTGAAGAGTAAGGCTCAATTGCAGGTAGCAGAAGATGAATACGGCTACAAACTGAAAAATGCAGCCCTGCAGCAAGAGAGTCTGCGGCATGATTCTGCCGTTACGATGATACGCAAGGAACTGATCCGTAACGACCGGGAGCGGGAACGGAAGAAGTATGAACGTACTTGCGAACGGTTGAATAGTTTGGTGATTACAGCTCCCTTGAAAGGCCAGCTTAGTTTTGTAAAGGTCACTCCGGGGCAACAGGTTTCCTCTGGTGAAAGTATTGCTGAAATAAAAGTATTAGACCAATACAAAATCCACACTTCACTTAGTGAATATTACATTGACAGGATCACCACCGGATTACCGGCTACAGTGAATTATCAGGGAAACAAATATCCGCTGAAAATAACAAAAGTGGTTCCCGAAGTGAAAGACCGTATGTTTGATGTCGATCTTGTCTTTACAGGAGATATGCCCGATAATGTACGAGTTGGCAAGAGCTTCCGTGTGCAGATTGAATTGGGACAGCCGGAGCAAGCACTCATTATTCCACGAGGCAACTTCTACCAGTCTACAGGCGGACAATGGATTTACAAAGTAAATACATCAAAGACAAAAGCAGTCCGTGTGCCATTGAGTATTGGTCGCCAAAATCCGCAGCAATATGAAATAGTAGAAGGTTTACAGCCGGGAGATTGGGTAATTACAACCGGATATGATACCTTTGGGGATGCAGAAGAGTTGATTTTGAAATAAACACATATAATTTATGACTTTACATTATATAAAAGTAGCATTTAGAAACTTGTGGAAGTACAAGGTGCAGAATATAATCTCTGTCATCGGATTGGCAGTAGGACTACTGTGTTTCAGCGTATGTATGTATTGCAGCCGTTTTGTAGAATCCACCAATCATTGTTTTGATAATTATTCCCGCATAGCAGAACTAAATTTTTATAATGAACAGACTGGGGATTATTTTTCCGGTACACAAGTAGCGTTATCCGAAGAACTTCGTACTTGGGCTATGGGCGAAGTGGAAGCGATTTCCTGTATGGCATATCCCCGTGAGCGTTCTTTTCTGGTTGAACTATCTTCGGATAAATCATTGCCATACGATCTTGAAATCATGGAAGTAGATACCCTATACGATAAAGTCTTTACTCCACAAATAGTAGTTGGTAGCTGGCAGACAGCAAGTCGGATGCCGAATGCTGTTATTATAAGCCGGTCCACTGCCATAAAGATATTTGGTCAGGTGGAGACTGCCATTGGCAAACACCTGACTCTAACAGAACGGCTTTATACTTCTCCGGACAGTACCCCGAAGGTAGGAGGTATTGTGTACACAGTGCAAGCAGTGATGGAAGATATTCCGCTGAACAATGGTTTTAGTTTTATGTGTCATATCGATGCATTGGTTATCAACGATAGTGAAGGACTTTTTCAGAGTCCGAAACGTAATGATATAACGGGGGCTCGGACATACGTTTTGTTATCTCCGCAGGCTGGCATTACCGATTTCGAAAAACAATTCTCCAAGCGCGACTATACTTATATCTTATATAACCAGACTTATACCGTTATTGCCCGCTATATAGGAAACCTATCGCAGGAGAAAGGTGCTTATATTTTGGGATGGGTCACCGGAATCGTCGGTACATTGATATTGCTGGTCGGATTGATTAATTTCTTTCATTTTCTCATCGGCTCTTTCCTGAATCGCACTAAGGAATACGCTATAATGAAAATGCTTGGTGCTGACTGGAAACGGCTGTTCTGCCTGTTATTAATACAATCTCTGATTGTCGTATTTGCATCCTCGTTTCTGGTTGTATGGGGTGTGGAGCTGATTGGTGATAGAATGGATTTTTCTTTACCAGGTCTCACAATGAATTTCCCTTCTGAAACACTTCTAAAGCATATTCTGCAATACATTGTTTTGCTTGTGTTACTTTGTGTGGCAGTCTGCTTGCTCGTCTCTGTCCGTATTCGCAGATTTTCCATACAAACAGGTATATATGGAGGCCAAAAGCGTCGTGGGAAACAATGGGGACGTAACTTTATGCTTGGCATCCAATTTTTAATTTGTTGGGTATTCGTAGCGCTGACCGTCAGCCTGTTCCTACAATCGGGAAAGATGACTGAAACCTTATTCCATACGTTAAGTCAGGAAGATAAAGAAGCGATTCTTAGTATACCGCTGGACTATTCATTCCTAGAGAATAAAGAGAAACTAGAAATGGTGGAACGTTTCAGGCAGCATGCCGGTGTGAAAGATATTTTGTTATCTGACATATCCTATACTCACGGAGTATCCGGAAACTTATTAATGACGGAGAAGGGAAATGATAACTCTTGGATTGATATCAATGTAATGTGTGTACCATTGAATTTCTTCACCTTCATGAACATTCCGATGACGGAGGGTAGGACGATCCGGACAAAAAAGGATCTCGTAATGGATGAAGTTTGGCAGAAAAGACAAAAGAGAGATATCATCGGAATGAACTTTTACGACTGGACCAGTGATTTTACCGTTTGTGGAGTATGCGCCCCCTTTCAGACAGATGTACATAATCATAATGGCGGATTTGCTTTCACACTTTATGATTCTTCCGAATACGTAGGACACTGCTATGTGAAATGTTATCCCGAACAGCAAAAAGCAGTAATTAAATGGATTGAGACTATCCGTCGTGAAGTGCTGCCAGAGAATATTCCCTCCCAAGTACGTACATTTCAGGATGATTTGTACGAAGTGCAGGCACTGGAATATATCCTGAAAGACATCATCTCATTTTTTGCAATTGTAAGTATTATCATTACCCTGTTGGGAGTGTATTCCAGTATTACGCTTGATACAGAACGGCGCCAGAAAGAAGTTGCCATTCGCAAAGTGAACGGAGCTGGAATATGTTCTATCATCTGGTTATTTGCACGTTTGTACCTGATTTTGCTGGTAGCGACTGCCGCCATCGCTTTTCCGCTCATTTACGTGGTATTGCAACTGTGGAAACAAATGTACACCGTATTCTTTAATGATGGAATATTATACTGGGGAAGCATATTTGGGGGAGTAACCTTATTAACAGTAATCACCATTATTTTTAAAATACTGAAGATTGCACGTATCAATCCCGCAGAAGTAATCAAAAACGAATAAAAATATAATTCTAAAACAATACAGTTATGATTAAGACCATTAACTTACAGAAGATTTTCAAAACGGAAGAAGTAGAAACTTGGGCGTTGAATAACGTCAGTATCGAAGTGAAACAAGGCGAATTTGTAGCCATCATGGGGCCCTCCGGCTGTGGTAAGTCAACATTGCTCAACATTTTGGGGCTGCTCGATAACCCGACAGGAGGGGAGTATTACCTGAATGGAACGGAAGTCTCTCGGTATACCGAATCGCAACGTACCAGTCTTCGCAAAGGTGTGATAGGGTTTGTGTTTCAGAGCTTTAATCTGATAGACGAGTTGAATGTATACGAAAACATCGAACTACCTTTACTCTATATGGGTATTTCCGCTTCCGAACGGAAAAGGAGGGTAGAGGCAGCTATGGAGAGAATGGCTATCACCCATCGTAGCAAGCATTTTCCGCAACAACTCTCCGGTGGTCAGCAGCAACGCGTCGCTATTGCCCGTGCCGTCGTGGCAAACCCTAAACTGATTCTGGCTGATGAACCGACCGGTAATCTGGACTCCAAAAACGGTAAAGAAGTGATGGGACTGTTGAGCGAACTGAATAATGAGGGAACCACCATCGTCATGGTGACCCATTCACAACATGATGCCGGTTATGCCGACCGTATCATAAACCTGTTTGACGGACAGGTGGTGACTGAAGTTAGTATGTAAACACAAGCTATCAATAAAGAATATATCATGATAAAACACTATCTGAAAGTAGCCTTTCGCAATCTGATGAAATACAAGACACAAAGCCTTGTCAGTATCATTGGACTGGCAGTCGGCTTCACCTGTTTTGCGCTATCGGTATTATGGATTCGTTATGAGATGACTTATGATACTTTCCATAAAGGGGCTGAACGTATTTATATGGTACGTGCACATTATACTGATATTCCGGAACATATATCCAATTCAACTCCTTACCCTTTGGCAGCCTATCTTCAGGAAAAAATGCCGGAAATAGAAGCAAAGGCTACTACTTCTATACATCAGAATGTGAAAATCCGCATGGAAAATGATGAGTATGAAGTAGTAATGGCTGCGGCAGATTCTGCTTTTATGAACTTCTTTCATATACAGTTACTGAAAGGAACTGTCAACTTCTTGAAAGAAAATAATCCTGAAATTGCAGTAACGGAAGAGTTTGCTAAAAAGCTTTTTGGTAGTGAGGATGATGCTTTGGGAAAAGAAATGGAGGTAAACGGACGTTCCCGTCAAATAGGGGCAATTGTGAGTGGATGGTCCCGCCATTCCAATATTCCGTATAGTGTATTAGTCGCAGCCAGGCACAGTCCTCGATGGAAAAGTGGTCCTGAACAATTATTTATTCGTGTTCGTGCAGGGATGGATATGGATACATTCTGGAAAAAAATAAGTACCATGGATCTTTCAGATATTCAAAAAGAGAGTGAACTTTCGGATCTTCTGATAACCCGGATTTCAGCTTTGCGTTATTCTGATTATGTTTCCAAAATCGATGTTGTCATTTCCTTCAGCTATATTTTCTATTTTTCCTTAGCTGGTGGATTAGTTATCATCTGTTCACTATTCAATTACCTGACTCTTTATATCAGCCGGCTTTATATGCGCAGTCATGAAATGGCACTTCGTAAAGTGAATGGTGCCAGTAATAACGCTTTGTCCGTTCAATTTGCCATTGAACTGTTGATGATTTTGTGCATAGCTTTGGCGGGTGGATTATTGATGATAGAGATAAGCATGCCTTATTTCTTGAATTTCACTCAAATAGAAGCTGATTCGTATTATGGGGAAATCATTCTATATCTTCTGATTGTAATCATTCTGTCTTTCCTGTTTGCACAAATACCATTGTCTTACTTTCGTCGCCGGACATTGCAGGAAGCAATAAAAGGAAAGGGGGGATCTGCGAGACCTTACTTGTTTCGTAAGACAGGCATTGTGATACAGTTAATAGTCAGCCTTGTTTTTATCTTTTGCACAGTAATGATTATGAAGCAACTTTACTTCCTGAAGAATACTGATTTAGGTATGGAGCGTCATAATATAGGTAACGTTGCCTTATGGAATGGAGACATCAAACAATGGGAAGAGAAAATAAAAGCTTTACCCATGGTAACAGAAACGTTGCCTCCCTCATATTTCCCGATTATTCCTACAGGTCCGATGATGTATATCGAAATAAATAATTGGGATGATCTTCTCAAAATATCGGAGGAATCTCTCACTATCGGTATGATGCCTGCCAAAGAAGATTTTTTTGAATTTTACGGCTTGAAGTTATTGGAAGGTGAGTTTATATCAGATAAGAATCAAGGGAATGATGTCGTGATAGATGAAAATACATGCCGGAGATTTGGTTGGAAACAGGCCTTGGGAAAAAGTTTCTATTATGAGTGGAACGGTCAGCGTAGTGCCTATAAAGTTGTCGGAGTGGTAAAGAACTTTAGTTATCGCTCTCCTACAAGTAAACCGGGGCTTATTGCATTTCAACATCCCAAGGCACAGGAGTATCTGCTGAATCGAGCCAGTATCCTTTTTAAATTTAGAGAAGGTGCCTGGAATGAATGCCGTGAAGCAATAGAGAAACTGTATAAAGACGAATTTCCAAATGCTTATATGCGATTGTTTAATGAAGAAAAGGAATATGATAAGTATCTCCGCTCCGAAGATGCATTGATGAAATTATTGAGTATCGTATCATTGACATGTGTTATCATCTCCATATTCGGAGTCTTTTCATTGGTTACTTTATCGTGTGAACAACGTCAAAAGGAAATTGCTATACGTAAAGTGAACGGAGCACAGGTCTGTCATATCCTGCGTATGTTTTTCCAAGAGTATTTGTTGTTGATGACCATATCTGCCGTTGTTGCATTTCCGATAGGATATGTGGTGATGAGTCATTGGATCGAGAGTTATGTAAGACGGACAACAATGGATGGTTGGATATATATAAGTATTTTTGTTGTCGTAGCAGTCATCATTTTACTTTGTATCATTGGACGAGTGTGGAAAGCGGCGCGACAGAATCCGGCAGAAGTAATCAAAAACGAATAATAAAATAACAATATCATGATAAAACACTATCTAAAAGTAGCCTTTCGCAATCTGATGAAGTATAAGCCACAAAGTTTTGTTAGTATTATCGGATTAGCAGTTGGCTTTACTTGTTTTGCGCTATCGGTATTATGGATTCATTATGAAATGACTTATGATAATTTTCATGAAGGAGCTGATCGCATTTATTTGGCAGGCAGTAGCTTTCATCTTTATGGAGACGGATTTACCTATAATTCATCTAGTTTTTTAGCTGATTATTTGGCAAAGAATTGTCCGGAGATAGAGAAAGTATGTCGCATTTATTATGATTGGGATGAAAAAAAAATTAAGAATGAGGATGCCGAGTTTGTGGTACGACGTATAGAGGTAGATTCAAACTTTATTTCAATGTTCAATATTAAAGTATTGGATGGAGATAACCATCTACAGCTAAAAAAGGATGAAATTGCTATAACAGAAAATATGGCAAAGCGAATATTTGGGAAAGAATCTCCGATAGGTAAACACTTGATTTTAGAGGAAAGTAACGAAGAAAAAATAATCGTTGCAGTTGTAAAGTCATGGGAAGGACACTCTTTGTTTTCATTTGATATATTATTGCCATTTCATGATACAAACCCCAATTGGGGGAACCAACGATGCCAAACGCTTTTTCGTATTTATCCCAACTGTGATATAGAAGCATTGAAACAGAGGTTGTCAGAATATGAAGTACAACAAGATGGCCATAAATATCCAAATTCTACGCTTATTGCTCCATTATCCACACTGCGGAGTAGTCATCCGAGGGAAGATGTGAATGTGAAGTTGAATCATATTTGTCTTTTTGTATGTATTAGCGGTTTGGTTATAATTTGTGGAATATGTAATTATTTAACAATGTTGATAACTCGTATCCGGATGCGTAAACGTGAGTTAGCGTTGAGGAAAGTCAATGGTTCATCAAATGGTGGGTTACTCACTTTACTTCTTACAGAACTTGTCTTATTACTAATTTTATCTTCAGGAATAGGGTTGGTATTGATAGAGCTTATCCTACCCACTTTTAAACGTTTGTCACAAATTGATGAGGGTACTTCATTTTTTTATATTGAAGTATTTGTTTATATACTATCATTGATTGCCGTGACAGTTGGTTTTGCATCTCTGCTTATACGATACATCAGCAGGCGAACTCTACTTAGTAATATAAACAAGAAATCCAATCTTCATCTCTCCGGCTGGTTTTATAAGAGTAGCATTTTATTTCAGCTGTTTATCGGTATAGGCTTTGTTTTTTGTACTCTGGTAATGATGATGCAACTTCATTTTTTACTAAATACTAGAGAACTTGGAATAGAACGGCATAATGTAGGAGCAGTTGTTTATTGCTCTGAAAATATCCCTTTCAAAGAAATTGTAAGTCAGATACCAGAGGTATCAGAATGTTTGAATGGTTTTCATACACCTATTCCTAAGATGTTTTATTCAATATATAGGGTAAAGGAATGGGATGGAAAGGTCGCTGATAGTGAACAATATATTGAATTGGAAGATGAAACGATTAATCAGGACTATGCCGATTTCTTTGGAGTAGAGGTGTTGAATGGAAGTATGCTGGATGAAAAGGATGGAAAAAATATGGTTGTTATAAATGAAGCTGCTGTGAAAGCTTTCGGATGGACACAACCGATTGGAAAGAAAATTGATAAATTAGGAAGGCATTATATAGTGAAAGGGGTTATTAAAAATATTTCATATAATGCCCCAATACACCCGGTAGCCCCTGCTATGTTTTTTTTGCCGGATAATATAGGCAGAGGAGGTATTATATTCAAAGTGAAAGAGGGAACTTGGAATATTGTTTCTGAAAAGATAAAAGCGGAAGTGAATAAAGTTAATCCAAATGCAGAATTGATGTTGTCTAATATTGAAGAAGTTTACGACGCTTACATGAAATCAGAGAGAACATTGTGCAAACTGTTGAGTGTGGTTTCTGCTATTTGTATATTAATTGCGGTATTTGGTATATTCTCGTTAGTGACTTTATCCTGTCAGCAACGTCGTAAAGAAATAGCTATACGCAAGGTAAATGGAGCCAATATAGGAATAATCTTGAATCTATTCTTTAAAGAATATTTATTTTTACTTGTACTTTCATCGTTCTTTGCTTTTCCGCTAGGATATGCTATGATGAAGCATTGGCTTGAAAATTATATAAAGCAAACACCGATGGAATGGTGGTTATATGCAGTTATATTTATAGGAATGGGCCTTGTCATTTTCTTAAGCATCATCTGGCGCGTGTGGAAAGCCGCCCGGCAAAATCCAGCAGAAGTACTCAAGAGTGAATAAGATAAAATAAAAGTCCGGCACATTGATTTGTGTCAGACTTTTATTTTATTCACCCGATAAGAGTGATATATTCCTCGTAGATTATAAAATATCCAATGCTTTAAATGCTTTAACCAACTTTTCTACAGCACGGTCAATTTGATCTTTTGTATGAGTAGCCATCAATGCCACACGTACCAAAGTGTCTTGCGGTGCACATGCCGGAGGAATAACCGGATTGATAAATACACCCTCGTCGAAAGCCAATTTAGTGACCATGAATGTTTTTTCCGTGTCTCGTACATAAAGAGGGATGATAGGTGATTCTGTTGCACCGATTTCAAAACCTGCTTCACGGAAACGTTTCAATGCATAGTTGGTAGCCTCCCACAAAGCTTCAAGCCTTTCCGGTTCATTTTGGATGATGTGGAGGGCTTCAAGAGCAGATGCAGTAGCAGCAGGAGTGTTGGACGCACTAAATATATAAGTACGTGCGTTGTGGCGTAACCAGTTGATGATAGAAGAATCAGCAGCAATGAATCCACCGATAGAAGCCAATGATTTGCTGAAAGTACCCATAATCAAGTCAACTTCGTGAGTCAGACCGAAATGGTCGCAAACACCACGTCCTTGTTTTCCAAATACACCCAAGCCATGAGCTTCGTCTACCATGATAGTAGCGTTGTATTTATGTTTCAAGCGTACGATTTCGGGCAAGTTTGCCA